>ERZ791641.1507-NODE-1507-length-10223-cov-2.808615_pt1 | contig 10223 bp, 4 predicted proteins | sample MGYA00510055_ERZ791641 | MGnify/ENA primary metagenome ERZ791641 (study PRJEB30046, sample SAMN00715226) | human gut metagenome | study: EMG produced TPA metagenomics assembly of the A metagenome-wide association study of gut microbiota in type 2... | reverse complement strand
GGCCGCCGTTCAGCAGGTGCTGGCGGCTGTCCGCGTTCTGCAGATGCATGTACAGGCTGCACAGCATGGCGTGGTTCAGCGGCACGCTGTTGCCCTTGGTGTCGGTCAGGCCGATGTCCACCGTCTCGGCCCCCGGCCCGGCAAAGGCGTCCATCTCTTTCAGGTGGGTCTTGCCCGTCACGTCCGCAAAGAGTTTCTCGCCCTTGATGGTGATCTCGCTCTGCCGGCGCTGGCCGTCGTTCAGCATCCTCGCCAGCTTCTCCATCTGGCCGTTCTTTGCGTAGCCGCCCAGCATGCGGAACACCCGCTCGCCGCCCAGCATGTCCAGCTGGTACTTGGTCAGCGTGTTCCGCAGCCCGTCAAACCGCCCGCCGGGGCGGTTGCCCTTGCTGGTTTTCACCTCGTAGGCAGCAGCGTCCGCAATGGCGCTCACTTCCTCAGCCTTTGCAAGGCTCAACGTCTTGTTTTCGGTGCGGATCACATGCAGCGTGCTGCTGGTAATGGCTTTCAGTAGCCGCAGCTGGTCCACTGTCATGGGCAGGCTGACACGGTTCTCCGTGTCCCGGATGCGCGCTTTCAGCCGGTCCTGCAATGCCCTTGCCTTCTCACTGTCCGGCAGAGCTTCCGCCTGGGCCAGCTGCTCGTGCAGCTTGTCCAGCCGGGCGTTCTTCGCAGCTGTCAGGTCCTCCCGCAGCGTCTGGATCAGTTCCGGCACCTTGCTCTGCTTCCAGTCCTCGGTCATGGCGTTGGGGGCTCCCTCGCTGCCCATGCTGGCCGTAATGCTGTCCTGCAGCCTCGTCAGCTGGTTCACAGCCTTGCTGTTCAGGGTCACCAGGTTCGCCAGCTTGGCCACCTCGGCCGCCTCCACGATCAGCCCCTTCTGCACATACTTGCCCTTCTGGGGCCGCAGCACCATCTGGTTCAGCTGGGCCGCGTTCGCCCGGATGCTCCGTTTCAGCTCGTCCGCCTTCCGGGCGTCCCGGGCCCGCTGCACCCGGTTCTCGGCTACTTTCTTCGCAATAGCAATGTCCTCGTCCCGCTGCTGGCGGGCCACTTCCAGCGCAATGGCGTTCCGCTGGGCCTGTTTCTGCTGCCAGGCTTCCCGCCGGCGCTCGTTTTCGGCCTCCCACTCCATGATCTCGTTGTCCTGGATCATCAGCGAGCGCTCCGCCCGGTCGGCCCGGCGCTGCTCCTGCTTCACCTGGTCGGCCAGGTAGTCGTTTTCTTCCCGCAGCTCGCCCATGCGTTCCTTGTACCACAGCTTTGCCGCGTCCATGTCTTCCTGCCGCTGGGCTTTCAGCCGCTGCTCCTGCTGCTTCAGCTGCCGGCGGAACTCCTCCCGCTGGTAGGTGATGTACTCGTTCACGTCGCCCAGGTTGGTAAAGGTCTTTCCGTCGATCTTCACAGCGCTCCGGGTCTCGGTGCGCTGGTTGGCGGCCAGTCGGCGGGCAAACTCCTGCCGCTGCACTTTCTGGACACCCTGCATGCCCTTCTCCACCTCGGCGGCCCTTGCCTCGTCTCCGGCCGCCGCCTTGGCCATCTGCAGTGCCTGCTTCTGCATGCCCTCAAAAATGGCCTCGGCGTCGGTCATCTCGGGCACGTTCATAATGTCCTCGATCATCCGCCCGGCCAGCTCCACCCGGGCGTCCTCGTACTCGGCCTCGTCCGCAAAGCGGCTGCGCATCTCCGGCTTGATGCTGTCATGCAGATTCATCAGCACGTCCAGCCACTCGGTGCTCTCCATGCTCATGACACCCTCCACACCGGCCTGCTGGGCCGCCGCTTTCCACAGCGCCCGCGCACCGTCCTGGATGCCGCCCACGGCCCGGGTGTCGTTCACAATGCTCTCGTACTGCTCCGCCGGGTTTCCGTCCCGCACGCCGTCGGCCTGCCGCAGGGCCACACCGTGGCTGCGGGCCTCGGCCACCGCCGCGCTCCAGTTGCCGTACCGCTTCACCAGCTCCGCCTTGGCCTTGCCGGTCTTGTTCACGGTGTACTCCAGCCGGTGCAGCTCCGGGTATTCGTCCCACAGCTCACTGTTGCGGTAGGTCGCCCCGTCCAGCACCTCGCCCGCCAGCGTCTCGGCCAGCGCCTGGGCCTTTGTCATGTCCGCGCCGTCCGCTTTCAGGTAGTCCACCAGCACCCGGGTCTCGTTGGCCAGCTTTGCCCGGTCGGCCCGGCTGGCGTTGGCTTTCGTCCACCGCGCCGCCAGCCCGTCCAGGCTGTCCTGGCTCACCTTCACGCCTCTCGTCACCCCAAAGAACTGGCTCAGGGTGTCCATGGCCGCCGCCGTGTTCGCAATATCCCGGCTCGCCTGCTGCTGGTCGTTCTTCTTTGCCTCCCGGCTGGCCTGCTCCGCCAGCTGGAAACGGAACTTTGCAAGGCTGCTTTCCTGCGCCAGCTCTCCGGTCTTGTAATACTCCCGGATCTCCCGCACCACCTTGTCCGCATCCACACGCCCGCTGTATTCCTTGCTGGCGGCAACCCTGCCGTCTGCTGTGGAGATGTCCAGCGTGAACTGCCCGCGCTCGCCGCCCAGCTGCTCGGCCATTTTCCGGATCTGTTCCAGCTGCTGCGCCGTGGGGGCCGTGTCCGCCGAAATGTCCACGCCCGGTGCCTCGGCCATCACACGCACATTGCCGTCCAGCAAAAACTCATTCAGCGCTTCCGTGCCGTTCTTCACTTCCGCCGGGCCGAACACCTCCAGAATTTCCCGGTGGTCGGTGTCCCGGCTGCGGTCATTCTGGGCAAAGTCCAGCATCTGGCCGTCCGGCAGAATGTACCCTGCCCGCCGGAACTCTTCCGTCACGCCGAACTGTTCCTTTGCCAGCACCCGCCGGTACTCTGCGTTGCCGCCGTACTCTTTGGCCTTGGCATCGTAGGCACGCTGTGCGTCCTTGGCCTGGGCGTCCTTCCGCTGCTGCAGACGCTCATTGGCTGCTTTCATCTGCTCTGTCAGGGCACTGTCCCGCTCTTCCAGCGCGGCCAGTCGGCTGTTGTACTCCTTGCGCTTTGCAAGGTAGTCCTGGTATTCTGCGCTGTCCCGGTAGGCCTTGCCCTCTGCAGAAAAAACGCCCAGCGCCTTTTTCTTTGCCTCGATCCGCTGCACTTCGGCACTGTTCAGCCATGCGCTGCGTTCTTCCTTCAGGGCACTGCGCTGCTTGGTCAGCTGCTGCTGTTCGGTGCGCAGCTTTGCCAGCTCATCCTGCTCCGCCAGCTGATAGCGCACATTTTTCTGCACAGCTGCATTGTTTTCCTTGCTTTTGGCAGAGGTTTGTGCTATAGTAGTGTCAGAAGATACTTCCTGAGCATCCGCAAGGGTGCTCCGCACAGCTTTCGGGAGCTGTGTGGGAGTATCTTCTTTTTTTGTCATATTTCCCTCAGTGTCAAACGTCACATAGCTTCCATCTGTCCAGCATACCTCATGAACATAGAAATTCTTCATGCCATTCTGCCGGGTGTATTCTCTTACAATCACGCCTTCATACAGCTTTGTTCCGTCAATTTCGACGGGCGCTGCAAAGACATAAGTATCATACCCTCGTCCCTGCCAGTTTTGCTCATACCCGATTTGCTTTCCTTTTTGAATTACTTCGGGGACTGCAGCAACCGCAACCTGTTTTGCTTTGCTGTTCCCATGCTGCACCGTTGCACGTGCACCGCTCTTTGTCAACTCCACCGTTCCGAAGTTTTCACGAATCACTTTGTTTCCTATAGAATCAAAGAATTCTTCAACATTGGAAATGTTTTCGTTTCGCGTTTTTCCGAAAGACACCTCTGTTCCTTCGATTGTCGCCACCGGTTTCATTTCTTCCAATTCGTCCAGATGGCCGTTCATCTGCTCCACCAGAGAATCTTTTCCCTCGTGCAGCTGGAACCGCACCCCCTGCGCCGCACCCTCACTCTTGAGAGCTGCGGCGTTTTCTTTTGCCGCCCGCAGGTTGTCCATGGCCTTTTCCGCATGGGCAAAATAGGCGTCCTGCAGGGCCCGTTTTTCCGCCTCGGCCAAACGCTGGGCTTTCAGGGCCGCCCGGTTCTCCGGGTCAAGGGTCAGCGCTTCCTTTGCCCGGCTGATGATGCCGTTCAGCATCTCCTTCACGGCGGTCATCACCTTGTGGATGGTGCCTGCCTTGCCGGCGTTCTTCTGCGCCCGCTGGAATTCGGCCCACCGGGTCACGCTCTCGGCACTGTCAAAAATGCCGCGCCAGCTGTCCGCCACCAGTTCCTCAGCAGCCTGCTCATAGGTCAGGCCCTGGGCGGCATAGTCCTTCACCTTGTCCCGGATCAGCTCGTCCACGTTCTCAAAGCCCTCGCTCTTCGCCAGGTACTCCAGCGCCGTGTTCTGCACCGCCTTGGCACCCTCGGCATCCAGAGCGTTGTACCAGTGGTAGTCCTCGTGCAGCACCGTGCCAAACACGTCTCCGTTCCGGTCGCCAAAAAAGATGCGGCCCGTCTCGGTGTCCACATAGGCTTTCACCCGCTCGCTGGGGCTTCCGTCCGGGCCCAGCAGCACGCTCTTCAAAATGGCGTCCGTGCCGGTTCCCGCCGCGTTCAGCCGGATCACCTGGGCTGCCACATCGTCCGCCGCGCGGTCGCTGCCCTTCCAGATCACCCGGCCCTCGCCTTTCGTGCTCTGGTCGGTCAGGGCACCGCCCAGGGCCCCGCGCTCCACCGTGCCGGCTTCCACTTCGCCCTGCCCCTGCAAAAAGGCCGCCCGCAGTGCCTGCTCTCCGCCGGGCTGCTGCAGTACATAGTTCGTGTTCAGGGCAAGGTTGTTCATGCTGCCCGCCAGCTCCAGCGCCTTGTCAAAGGTTTTCACCCCGTCCATCTGGCCCATGCGGTACATGCTGCTGGCCGCCGCCGTGTAGTGTTCCAGGTCAGCAACGCTGTCCGGCACCATCCGGCTGATGGTCTCCGCCGCGCCCTTGCTCACCTTCCAGTCCGTCAGGGTCCGCTGCACGGCCCGCTGCTTCTCAGTCAGGGTCTGCTGGCGCAGCCCCACCGTCCGCCGCAGGCCGTCCGGTGCTTCCCGGCTCTGCTGTGTCGTCTCCTGTGCTTCCTGCTGCGCAGCGGCCCGGCTTTCCGCCTGCGCCTGCTGGTACAGCTGTTCCGGGTCAAACAGCATAGTCCTGGGGTTTTCCGGGTCTACCGTCCGCACCGCTTCCGTGCCGTCCGCAAAGCGCACCGTCATGGTGTCGTTGCTCATGCTCACGCTGTAGCCCTGCCCGCTTTCCACGGTTTCCCCGGCCTTTTCCACAGTGCTCTGGCGCTGATCGGCGGCAGGGTTCTTCACTTGCGCTGCCTTGTTCCCGACATTTGTGCCAGGAGCCTCCGCCTCCTGCTGCATGGCCTGCTCGGCAGTCTGCTGCTGGGCAAGCGTGCGCAGGGCTTTCCGGGTCTCGCTGGCCGTGGCAGGCAGCTCCATGCCGTACTCCTCCGCAAAGGCCGCGCGGTTCGCCGCATTGGCTGCATTCGGGGTAAACAGGTTGATGGTCTTGCCCGTCAGGTTGTCCGCCTGCAGGGCGGCCGCCAGCTGCTGCACCGCCGGGTTCTCGCTGCGCACCGCCGGGGCCGCATCCTTCTGGGCAGTTGTTTCCGCAGCATCTGCATTGTCCGTCTGCTGCACGGCGGCGGCCTGGTCTGCCTGCTGCCGTGCAGCTTCTCCCGGCTCCATGGCCCGCGCTTCCAGCGCCCGCTGCGCCGCTGCGGCATCCGCCGCCCGGCTCTCGGTGTCCGCCTGCACCGGGGCAGCCGTTTCGGTTCCGGCCCGGGCGTCCAGCGTCCGGCTCATGGCACCCAGCCCCGTGCCCACGGCACCGCCCAGCGCACCGGAGGCACCACCCGTCAGGCCGCTCTGCAGTGCCTGCAAAAAGGTGTCGCTCTGCAGCAGCTCGTCGGCGGCCTGCTGGTCGCCGCCCAGCGTGGCATCAATGATCTTGTCCGCATAGGTCTCCACAAAGGCCTGTACCGCATTGTCCACGCCGCCGGAGATCGTGTTGGCGGCCAACTGGCTGTTGCCCAGCCCGCTCACCAGCTTCGAGCTGCGCACAAGATCGGCCAGCTTTCCGGCCACCGTGTCCCGGGCATAGTCCACGCCCATGCTGCGGGCCATGTCCGCCACGCCCACGCTGTTGATGGCCCAGCCTGCGCCAAACTTTGCAAGGCCCACGCCCACAGCCTGGCCGGCGCTGGTGCCCTTCTCCACGTCCTGGCCCATGCTCTCGGCCGCGCCCTGGGCGCTCAGCACCGGCAGCACCAGGTAGGGGCTCACGCCCGCAACAGCCAGGTTTTCCGCTGCGCTGGTGGCAACGCCCATGGCTGTTTTGGCCGCCGGGCTCATGCCCGCCTGGGCCGCTTCCGTGCGCTGCTGGCCGTAGTGGTACAGCTGGTAGCCAAGGCTCGTGTCTTTATCCAGCGCCGTTTTCTGCACCGTCCCGGCAATGCGGCTGCGCATTTCGTCGATCTCGCTCTGGCTGTAGCCCATGTCGCGCAGATCCTCGTCGGTGTACTGGGGGTTATAGTCCATGTCCACCGCCGTGATCCGGTCTTTCAGTTCCTTGCCACGGGCATCGCCTTCCAGTTCCTTGTCCAGCGCCGCCTCGTTTTTCTGGGTAGCCCGGATGTCCTTCGCGCCCTGGGTGGTCATCTCGCCCGCCATGGGCACCGCCGACGCCACCGTGGCCGCAATGCCCTTCGTGGTGTCCGCCGTGCGGCGCATCGCCCGGTCGGTCACCGGCAGGGCATCATACTCCCGGATGTATGCCCGGGCCTCGTTGATCTCCTGGGCCGTGTACCCCATCTTCAAAAGGTCTCCGGGGCTGTACCGTTGCTTTGTACCGGTCACCTGCACGGCCTGCTCCGGGGCAACGCCCTTGTCCTCCTGAGTGGTGTACTCCTTCTGCCGCAGCAGGTCCACCACCTCCCGGTGCCGGGGGCTTTCGTCCATCCACTGGTTCAGCTCGTCAAAGCGGTCGGTCTGCCGGTCCTTGGCAAGGGCGTTTCCCACCTTCTGCGCCGCCTTGGCGTAGCTGCCGTAGGTGCCCTGCGCAATGGCCCGCTGTTTCGGGGCGTTGTCGCTGCCAACATAGTTCCAGTCCGGTTCGTAGTCCTCCTGCCGGTCCGTGGCCACCGGGCTGCCCGTGTTGCTGGCCATATCCGCCAGCACCTGCTTGCCCAGCGTGTCCGCGCTCACCGTGCCCAGCACCTGCCGCGTGCCGCCGGTCCAGGCCGGGGTACTGGCCGTCGTCTGCAGGCGGCTGGTGCTGGCGGGGGCAGCCGTCATCTGGCTACGGATCTGCGCCACCTGGGCCACGCTCAGGCCCGTGCCGGTGTTTTTCATGTTCGTAGCAGCCGCCGGGGTGGTCTTTGCAGTCCGGGTCGTCGTCTTCTTCTGGGCTGCGGTTTTTGCGGCGTCATTCGCTTTAATCTGCTCCCGCATCTGGCGCACCTGTTCTACACTCAGGCTCATGTTGCTCCTCCTTTACCATCCCATAGTCTGCGACACCTGACTGATGGTGCTGTCGCTGTAATTTTTCCGGATCAGATACTCGGTGATCTGGGCCATGTCATAGCCATTGTTTGCCATCTGCTGTGCTTCTCGCAGCGCCGTATTGTAATTGCCGCCTTTCGGGCTGGCCATGCTCACCGACGCCCCCGCCACGCCGTCCACCGTGCCGCTGGTGCTCCACGGCGTTTTGGTGGTCGCTGCCGGCAGCTTGCTGGTCGTGGTTCCCGCCTTTCCCGCTCCGGTTCCTCCCGCCGCGCTCTGGGTGCTGGCCTTGGTGCCGGTGTCTGCCTTGATCCATCCCGCATTGGTCAGGGTCCGCTTGTAAAAGTCGTACAGGGGCTCGGTGCCCTTCATGCTGGAAAATTTGTTTGCCATCTGCTGCAGCTGGCTGGTCGTGTAGCCGCCGCTCTTGCTTCCCGAGCTGCTCCCACCGCTTCTCGTGCTTCCGGTGCCCGTGGTCTTGTACCGCTGCTGCAGTCCCAGCAGCGCCTGCTGGTATGCAAGGTTCGAGCTGTTCAGCCGCCCGGCAATGGTGCCGTAGCTGTCCGTGCTGTCCCCGCTCAGTCCTGCCATCTGCAGGTAATTCTTTGCTGCCGTGTCGTTGCCGCTGCCCGCCAGGCTTGCGCCCTGCAGCAGGGCCGCCATCTTGTCCTTCTGGGTATCGCTCATGCCCTCCCAGGCGTCCAGCATCGTGCTGTCCAGTCCGTACTTGGTCAGGGTCTGGGCTGCCAGGTCATCAAAGCCCGCCTGCTTAAAGGCCTGCGCCTGTTCCATGGCGCTGATCTGGTCGCTCAGCTGGGTGCGCTGCAGGCTGTCCGCATACTGCTGCTTCTGTAGTTCAAACTCCTTGTCCCACTGGTAATAGCCCTGGTAGGCATCGTACCCGGTCTTTACCGCATTGCCCACTCCCTTCACAACGTTCCACACATTGTTCCAGAAATCGCTGTTCTCCTGCCGTGCCGTGTCCACCCGGCCGCTCAGGTAGTCCCGCCAGTTCTGGGCATTGCTCACGCTGCCGTCATACTCGCTGCGTTCCAGGCTCTGCTGGCCCAGCAGGTCGTCCAGCACGCTGGTGGTGTCACTCATCTTCTGCTTCCAGTTCTGCAAAGCGTCCGCCCGCAGGCTGCTCAGGCTGTTGTCCACGCCTGCGATCTGCTCCCCTGCCGCCTGGTTCGCCGCGGTCTTGGCCCAGTCCGCACCGTACCCGCCCGCCAGGGTATTGGCCGTGCCGGCAGCGGCTGCCGCGCCGTTCTGGGCGTTGGCCACGCTGTTGGCCCGGTACTGCTGGTAGGCAGCGTTCAGGGCGTCCGTGTCCACGCCGGTGCTGCCGGTCAGGCTGGCATCCGCCAGCTGCACCAGCTTCTGGTTGATGCTGTCCGTGTAGTTGTTCTGGTAGGCCCTCGGCATAGCCTGTTCGGCCTGGGCCAGCTTCTTCTTTGCCGTGTTCAGTCTCGCAATGGTTCCCATGGTGTCCCCTCCTTACACAAAAAAGAACGGTAAGATCTGCGCCGCCAGCTGCACCGCGCTCAGAATGCCGTTCAGCCACCGGCTGGTGCGCTGGCTGCTCTCGCTGCTGGCCTTGTCGTACTCGTTCTGGCGGTACTGCAGCCCGTCCATCCAGTTGGCCATGTCCTTCTGGTAGTTCTGGTAGTCCTGCTGTTCGGCGTTCTGCAGTCCGCTCAGCTGGCTCTCCAGCCCGGTGCGCTTGGCCGTGTACTCGCTGCGGCTCTGGTCCTGCAGGCTGTTCAGCACGTTGTCCAGGTTGTTCATGGTGGCCGTGTAGGCGTTCTGGCCCGCCTGGGTGCCGTAGCTGCTGCCATAACCGCCGGTCTGGGCGGCGGCATTGGCCTGTGCATTCTGGTTCGCCAGCTTGGCCGAGCGGGTGTACTGGCTCTTGTACTGCTGGTAGGCCGTGTCGGCGTCCGGGTCGTAGTCAAACTCTTTCATGCCGTCCAGCTGGCCCATCACGTCCTTGATCTTCGGCTGGTACTGGCTCACATAGTCCGCCGGGCGGGTCTTTTCGTAGTTCTCCAGTTCCGTCCGGGCATTGCTCAGTCTGCTCATTCCGTCTCCCCCTTACTGCTCAAAAAATTCTCGCTCATGTTCTCGCTGTCCAGGTTGGTCAGCACGTAGCCCAGCTGTTCCTGCAGCTGGTACAGGTAGTTGCGCAGCGCCCGGGCGTCCTCCGGGTCCATGCTGCTGCCAAAGCTGGGCAGGCTGATGCCGTTCAGCCCCGCTAAACTCGCCATGTTCATCCCTCACTTTCTCGGCCCGGCCCCGGTCACCCGGCCGCCGGTGGTGCCTGCCAGCGTAAAGACCATGCTCCGCAAAGCGATCTGCCCCGTGCCGCTCAGCTTCAGCCGCATGGTGTCGTGCCGGCGCGGCTCAAAGGGCAGGTTCAGCCGGGCATGGTCTCCCGTGGCGGCCGCCGTGCGCAGGGTCTCCCAGGGTCCGCCGTCGTAGCTCGCCGCCAGCGTCACCACACTGTGGGTCTGGGCGTCCAGCCGCAGGGTGATCCGGCTGATGTATTTGTCATCCGTCTCGGTCAGTCCAATGTCTCCGCTCACCGCTTCAAACTGCAGCGCCGCATCATTGAGCTGCAATTTTTCCAACGCATCTCTCAAATCCGGATATTTTGCTCCATCTGTTGGATATAGTCCACAATATACCATAGGGTTTACTTTTTTGTATCCTGGAAGTGGTTCAGCACATGGAT
>ERZ791641.1506-NODE-1506-length-10226-cov-11.255039_pt1 | contig 10226 bp, 6 predicted proteins | sample MGYA00510055_ERZ791641 | MGnify/ENA primary metagenome ERZ791641 (study PRJEB30046, sample SAMN00715226) | human gut metagenome | study: EMG produced TPA metagenomics assembly of the A metagenome-wide association study of gut microbiota in type 2... | reverse complement strand
CGGGAGCGGACTTTAAATCCGCAACTGCTGATGACAACAAGAAGTTGTTTATCGAGACTTATGGCTGCCAAATGAATGTGGCAGATAGTGAAGTAATCGCCTCTGTGATGCAAATGGCGGGTTATTCGGTTGCCGAAACGCTGGAAGAGGCTGATGCGGTGTTTATGAATACCTGTTCTATCCGTGACAATGCCGAACAGAAGATTTTGAATCGTCTGGAGTTCTTTCATTCGATGAAGAAGAAAAAGAAGCACCTTATTGTAGGTGTATTGGGGTGTATGGCCGAGCGGGTAAAAGATGATCTGATAGAACACCATCATGTGGACCTTGTAGTAGGACCGGATGCTTATCTGACTCTTCCTGAGTTGATTGCTTCGGTAGAGGCCGGTGAGAAGGCAATGAATGTAGAACTTTCGACTACTGAAACCTACCGGGATGTGATTCCTTCGCGTATCTGTGGTAACCATATCTCCGGATTTGTATCCATCATGCGCGGATGCAATAACTTTTGTACCTATTGTATTGTGCCTTATACCCGTGGACGTGAACGTAGCCGGGATGTGGAGAGTATATTGAATGAAGTGGCCGATTTGGTATCAAAAGGTTACAAAGAGATCACTCTGCTGGGGCAGAATGTAAACTCTTATCGTTTTGAGAAGGAGGGGGGGGAAGTAGTTACTTTCCCAATGTTACTTCGTCTGGTGGCTGAGGCTGCACCGGGAATACGTGTCCGTTTCACCACTTCGCATCCCAAAGATATGAGTGATGAAACCTTGGAGGTGATTGCACAGGTTCCTAACGTATGCAAACACATTCACCTTCCCGTACAAAGCGGAAGTTCGCGTATCCTGAAATTGATGAATCGCAAATATACGCGTGAATGGTATCTGGACCGGGTAGCGGCGATCAAACGTATTGTGCCCGATTGCGGACTTACTACCGATATATTTTCCGGCTTCCATTCCGAAACGGAAGAAGACCACCGGGAATCACTTTCGTTGATGGAAGCTTGTGGTTATGATGCAGCATTTATGTTTAAATATTCGGAGCGTCCCGGTACTTATGCTTCCAAGCATCTGGAGGACAACGTTCCCGAAGAGATAAAAGTCCGTCGGCTGAATGAAATCATTGCTTTGCAGAATCGTTTGTCGGCCGAATCCAATAATCGTTGCATCGGTAAAACGTACGAAGTGTTGGTTGAAGGTGTTTCGAAGCGTTCACGCGACCAGCTGTTCGGCCGGACCGAACAGAATAGGGTAGTGGTATTCGACCGCGGTATCCATCGGATAGGTGATTTCGTGAATGTGAGAATCACGGAGGCCAGTTCTGCCACATTGAAGGGTGAAGAAGTCTTCAGCTAATCCGGGTTTTTGTATATAAGATAAAAAGGTGTAGTCATCAGGAAGGTATGACTGCACCTTGTTTGTTATATGGCTACATTGTTTTATCTTTGTGCGTACCTTAGAAAATAGAACACTATGAAGAACAAATTATTTATTTTATTTGCATTTTGTATTTCAGTCCATGTTTATGCTCAACAGCCCTCCAGGGAGATACCTTTAAAATATGGAGCTACCAACATTGGCAAACGTCAGGATGATGCTATGAAGCGGTTTCGCAACAATCGCCTGGGAGAGTTTATTCATTGGGGACTGTATGCTATTCCCGGTGGCGAATGGAAAGGTAAAGTATATAATGGGGCTGCCGAATGGCTGAAATCATGGGCTAAAGTCCCTGCTGCCGATTGGCTGGAATTGATGAAACAATGGAATCCTGTTAAGTTCGATGCCAGACAATGGGCCCGGATGGCCAAAGAGATGGGAGTGAAATACGTTAAGATTACGACAAAACATCATGAAGGTTTCTGTCTCTGGCCCAGTCAATACAGTCAGTATACCGTAGCGCAGACGCCTTATAGAAAAGATATCTTAGGTGAATTGGTGAAAGCCTACAATGATGAAGGTATCGATGTACATTTCTATTTTTCGGTGATGGATTGGAGTCATCCGGATTATCGTTATGAGATTACATCGAAAGAAGACAGCATTGCTTTCAGCCGTTTTCTGACTTTTACCGACCATCAGTTGAAGGAACTGGCTACCCGTTATCCGACAGTCAAAGATTTCTGGTTTGACGGAACTTGGGATGCAAGTATCAAGAAGAACGGTTGGTGGACAGCTCATGCCGAACAAATGCTGAAAGAACTTGTACCGGGAGTTACCGTTAATAGCCGGCTTCGTGCCGATGATTATGGTAAGAGGCACTTTGACAGTAATGGCCGTCTTATGGGAGATTATGAGTCGGGATATGAACGGCGTCTTCCCGATCCGGTAAAAGACTTACAAGTGACTAAGTGGGACTGGGAGGCTTGTATGACTGTTCCCGAAAATCAGTGGGGATATCACAAAGATTGGTCGTTGAGCTATGTTAAAACCCCGATAGAGGTGATCGACCGCATTGTGCATGCGGTGTCGATGGGAGGAAATATGGTAGTGAATTTCGGTCCTCAGCCCGATGGAGATTTCCGTTCGGAAGAGAAAGAGTTGGCGATGGCATTGGGGTGCTGGATGAAGAGGTATGGTGAATGTATATATGGATGCGACTATGCCGGATGGGATAAGCAGGACTGGGGATACTATACCCGTAAGGGGCAAGAGGTATACATGGTTGTATTTAATCGCCCCTATTCGGGGCTTCTTAAAGTAAAGATCCCCAAAGGTACCGAAATAGAAAGAGCCGTTTTGCCGGATGGACAGGTGGTAAAGGTAACTGAAACTGCCCGGAATGAATATAATGTGGCCATGCCTTCGCAAGATCCGGGTGAGCCGTTTATAATCAAACTACAAGTTAAGGAGGCTTCCGGAGCAGCAGACGGATATCGGGACGCATTAACGTAACGGTACCCCCGTCACGCTATGCACTTGCTTTAACAAACCATTAAAATAAAATATCATGAGAAAACTATCTTATTTAATCATCGTGTGCTTATGCCTGTGCAGTGGTGTCATTCCTCTGATGGCACGTCAGGTCACGGCTTTCAATACCGGCTGGCAATTTAAGAAAGGTCCTTTTGCTACAGATCCGATGCGGGCCGCCTCCCAATGGGATGGAAAGTGGGAAACGGTCGAAATTCCACATACCTGGAATGCCATGGATATGCAGGTACAGTCGGGCTCTTTCTACGAAGGGGCAGGCTACTACCGCAAAACACAGTTCTTTCCTCACGACCTGGAGGGTAAGCGTGTTTTTTTGCGTTTCGAAGGGGTAGGAGCCTGTGCCGAAGTGTATGTCAACGGGAAACTGGCAGGTACGCACAAAGGTGGTTATTCTGCCTTTGCATGCGAAATAGGTACAGCGCTCAAACTCGGTGCCGAGAATGAAATCATTGTTAAAGCCGACAATAAAGCCCGTCCCGATGTAATTCCGGTCAATCAAAACCTTTTCGGTGTCTACGGCGGTATTTATCGTCCCGTATGGCTGATTGTAACCGAACAGAATAACATAACGGTTACCGATTGTGCCTCGCCGGGTGTCTACATCACCCAAAAGGATGTATCGAAGAAATCGGCCGATATCACCGTAAAAGTGAAATTGGATAATGCCGGACTTCAACCTGCTGCTGTAACACTCGAAAACACTATTTATACGCAGGAGGGCCGAAAAGTCGGTACACACAGCCGGTCGTTTGACTTGAGTCCGCAAGGGACACAAACTTATTTGTCCACTTTTAAACTGAAGAACCCACATCTCTGGCAGGGACGTAAAGATCCGTATCTTTATAAAGTTGTCTGCAGGCTGATGGCAGACGGAAAAGTAATCGATGAAGTGGTGCAGCCTCTCGGGGTGCGGAAGTATGAGATAGTAGCCGGGAAAGGCTTTTTCCTGAACGGAGAGAAGTACCCGATGTATGGTGTGACCCGTCATCAGGATTGGTGGGGATTGGGTAGCGCCCTTAAAAACGAACATCACGATTTCGATTTGGCTGCCATTATGGATGTGGGAGCCACTACTGTCCGTTTTGCCCACTACCAGCAATCAGACTACCTTTATTCCCGCTGTGATACATTGGGACTGATTATTTGGGCCGAAATACCTTGCGTGAACCGGGTGACCGGATACGAAACTGAGAATGCGCAAAGCCAGCTTCGCGAATTGATCCGCCAGAGTTTCAATCATCCTTCCATTTATGTATGGGGGCTTCACAATGAAGTATATCAATCACATGAGTATACAGCTGCATTGACCCGTTCTCTCCATGATCTTGCCAAGACAGAAGATCCGGACCGTTACACCGTTTCGGTCAATGGGTATGGTCACATGGATCATCCGGTCAACCTGAACGCAGACATACAGGGTATGAACCGTTATTTTGGCTGGTACGAGAAAAAGATACAGGACATCAAGCCATGGGTGGAACAACTTGAAAAAGACTATCCCTATCAAAAATTGATGTTGACCGAATATGGTGCCGATGCGAATCTGGCTCATCAGACCGAATACCTTGGGGATGCTCTGAATTGGGGAAAGCCTTTTTATCCGGAAACATTTCAGACTAAGACACATGAATACCAGTGGAGTATTATCAAAGACCATCCGTACATCATTGCTTCTTATCTCTGGAATATGTTCGATTTTGCCGTACCTATGTGGACTCGTGGCGGTGTGCCTGCCCGTAACATGAAGGGGCTGATTACCTTCGATCGTAAAACAAAGAAAGACTCTTATTTCTGGTATAAAGCCAACTGGAGCGAAGAGCCGGTACTCTATCTCACACAGCGTCGCAATGCCGATCGTGAAAAGCGAACGACAGCCGTTACCGTTTATTCCAATATCGGAACTCCGAAAGTATACTTGAATGGGCAGGAACTGAGTGGCATTCGCAATGGCTATACCGATGTACATTATGTGTTTGACAATGTATCACTTGCCGACGGAAAAAATATACTGAAAGCTGTAGTCTCAACTAAGGGGAAGGAATATACTGACGAGATTGAATGGAATTATTCCGGTGAGAAAAACAGGGAAATCGATTCATATGAAAATAAGAATGAACATTCGGGCTTTTGATCGTAGATTTCAAAATTTCCTACGAAAATGTATTTTGATCTTCCATCTTCCACCTCCTGTTTTTAAGGACCGAATAGATCATAAATCTCTGATAAACAGATAAAAATTCGGATTTTTATCTGTTTATATCCATTATTGTATTTTGTTTTTCTCGTTATCTTTAGTGAAAATGGTCTTTTCTTTATCTCGTCCCGCATACCTGTGCCCATCGTCCCGGGTACACAGGCCCATCAGCCCGGGTATGCGGGCCGATGAGCCCGGGTATATGGACTCAGATAATGATGCCATATAAAGAAGTAACATTCTTATTGTAAGCGTGTTATGAAAAGAAGATTATTAACTTGTTTTCTTCTGAATTTGCTTTTTGAAAGGAGTATAAAGCCGTATAACTTTAGAAAACCTCTTTAATATATTGTGTAGGTGGAACTTTATAGAATTTCTTAAATCGTTTTCCGAAATATTTGGCATTACAAAAGCCTAGAAAAGTGGCTATTTCCGTAACTGTATATTGTTGGGTAACCAATAAAATTTTAGCTTTATTCATTTTGAAATAATGCATGTATTCTGTAGGTGTCTTGTCTGTAATTTCTTTTATTTTGGTGTAGAATTTGGTACGACACATTCCCATATCGGCACTTAACATGTCAACTGTATAGCTTTCTGTTGAAAGATTCTTTTCCAGAAGCTTGTTCACTTTGTTTATGAACAGTGCGTCCTCTTCACTTTTTGCAGTTGGTGAAGGCAGATTGTCCGACAGGTTTTTCTCCAGGAGTTTCATGATACGTTCATGCTTATTGATAAGTATTTGTATATCCATTTTGAGTCTGCAAATATTGATTGCGCGGGGTTCCAATTTATCTACTCCACAGTCCGCATGGGCAAGATAACTTCCGTTATCATTGTTACTGATCAGGAGAATGACAGGAATATGAACCATGCTTGTATTCGATTTTATTTTAGAACAGATTTCCTTGCCGCGTATGCCGTTTACCGTTTCGTCAATAACGATAATATCCGGTAGCCGATCTCCCGAGAAATGTAATATCTGTTCCGGATTTTCAAGGATCGTTATTCTGAAAAGTATGGAGAACGCCTTATGCAAATAGTTGCTTAACTCTGTATCTGCCATAACCAGCAGTATGTGATGCTGTTTTTTATCGGGACGGATGATTTTATCATCTTTCATTACAGGAGGCACTACTTCCGGACATTGGATGGTATTACAATATCCGTTGATAGGTACAGTAACCCGGAGAGTTATTGACCGTCCGTGATAGCTGCCAATCAACTTTCCACCATGTAAGCGGATTATCTTTTTTATAATTTGAAGACTTCCGCAATAGTGTATTAACATAAATGTAGAGATGAACGAAAGTATCTTTTTGTGACTTTGCCTGCATTCCGGTCCATTGGTTATCTGGAGGTTCCAATGCTTGATGCTGTGTGACACGTCCATATTTATGCAGCCTTTGCAAGGTGTGGCTTCTATCATTTTATTCAGCAGGCATTGCAGAGCGGCAGTCATCGTTATTTCGTCCATCCGGCAACTGATATAACTGAAGTCTTTATTAATATTTAATTTTATTTGACGAGTATCGGCGTACGCCCGGCATTGGTTGACGATTGAGGTTATAAAAGTGTAAAGTTCGAATTCAATGGGAGAGGAGCCCGGATGCAGTTCATTCTCCTTATCGTCGAATACCGCAATGTTCTGGTAGCAACTCATAATATGACTGGTGTATCCGAGTATCCGCTTTATCTTTTGGGATGTAGATTCGGAGAGACTGTCCGAAATGATTTCTTCCAGTAGGTGGTGAATCAAAGTTAGCGGTGTCTGAGTTTTATGGGTTATGTTTAAGATCAGTCTCAGCTTTTCGTGAGGAAATAGCTTTGTGCTGTATACCATTCGGTAATATACGATAAGGGAGATAAGTAACCCTATTGCCAGGCCCTCAATAGGATAAGACCATGACGATTGCCATAAGAACATTGGAATAATGGTGGCCGTTTGAAACTGACTCGCGAAACTTTCATTCATTTCAATAAATGTATTGGTTGGGCTACAGGGGCATGCGTAATTAAGTTGTATGTCCATTAAGATAATTAGTAAGAAAGTGAGAATTGATTTCATAATTATAGCTAGATAAATTTTAATTTTATGTTCCTATTTGATCTATGGTTTTTTATACATTTTTTATTCCTATGAATATCTTAACTATTGTTGTTGCTGCAAGTATATGATTTTTTGAATATCCTGATTGGGTATAATCTTTCAAAAGAAATGGGTAATATTTGGTGCAGAATTGCGATGTATATCTTTTTCGTAATAAAGATCCTTTTGCCATGAGGAGTTATTTATTATTTTGAACTGTCAAGTCTCTTTCTCTCTTTTATGCCCGAATGCTCCTATTTTATATGTTTTTTATTCCTATTTAGATGTCGATTGGCTATATTGAAGATGCTATATAGGGCTTATTGGGTGGGTAGAAAGAAACCTCCAACGGGGTATTTTCTCTAGTTGAATCAGATTCAATTTAGGGATGCCTCTTCTCTATATGTAACACCTGTCTTATGCAACTATCTTTTGGATTATAAGTGGCTGATATACTGATGAAAATATCTGTTTCTGATTTTTGGATATGATGATTTTTTTTTGATTGAAAGGGATATCTTGGTCAATCCAAATTCATAAAAATAGTAGTATAATCAAGGGCTGATGTGATTGTGTCAAGTGTTAATTCGATGTGCTAATTGAGGTTAAATGTAGATTATTACTTATTATTACCTGTATATGGGGTAAATATCGACATTGTAATACTATGTAATAAATTGTAATACACTGAAATATACCCATAATGTAAAGGTTTCTTTTTAAAGGGAAAATATTAAAGTAATCTGAATTTGATATGAAAAATAGGACATTGACAAACATCTGCTTTTCTGTGTCTGTTTGAGGCAAATATTTGAAGACCTGCCTACCGGCATCAACAATGGGCCAATTGTGAGTTTATTCTCTGTCAGTCAGTGAAATCTATGAGGGAACTTTGAGATAATATTGTAAAGTATTACATTTGTTTGCAAAAACAAACAGTGATGAAACGTTCTAGGTTATTTTTATGGATTTTTGGGATATTGATGCAAGCATTTTTAATTAGTATGCACTTCTATCAGAGGAACATGGAAGCAATGTATGCCGAAACCGAGTATCTTCTGAAGGAAGTTTTGAATGAGGAATTACACAGAAAGCAGCAAGAATTGAATCTATTTTATATCTCCAAAGTAACAATCGATACTATTCCTTTAACGATTCGTGTTACAACAAGTAAGGGAGTCAAGACTTTTACTGTTGATGCTAAAAAGAGTAAAAAGAATATTTCTCAAAGTATGGCAGAGCGGTCTTGGCATTCAGCTGCTTGTATGAAGAGTCGTTTGTCTACAGATACTTTAAATTTGCTTTGGAATAGAAGGCTTAAAAGCCAGCAAATTTTTGCTAAAACCGATGTACATATAACCACAACTCATTTAGATAATACTATTTCTTATTGTAAATGTAAGAATTGCAAAGATTATTGTTTTGGAACGCATAAATTCACTTTTTATGTGGGAAATAGATGCGAAATCGAGGTTATAGCTTTTTGCTCTTATTTAAGATGGGCCGTATATCAGTATCATAGTATCCCATTTGAAGTTATATGGAGTGTGACGGCTGTTCTTATCATTATTCTCTGTAGTTGGTATTTGATAAAGAAGTATATATCTAAAATTCGAAATGATAAAAAACATTTAGCTAATGACCGAGATCGTGAAAGAAAGGTTCGTATACAATTGGAAAAGGATCAGAAAAGGTTGGAGGTAAAACAAAAAGAATATGAAAAACGGATAAAAGACTTTTCAGCAAAAGGCGAAGAATACGAGGAAGAGAGAAAAAGTATGGAGAAAATACTGAAAGAGTATGAGAATCAAATTCAAAAACTGAAAGAATTAAGGGAATCTGGGAAAGAACCATTACTTTACAGATTGAGTCCAAAAGTTACTTTCGATTCTTATGCAAAGGTATTAATTTGTAGCGACCAAACAATATCTCTTACTTCACAAGCATGTCAACTGTTGGATGCTTTTCTGAATGCTTCCGAGTATATTTTAACTTATGAGGAGCTCTTGCGATATTTATGGGAAGATGGTACTGGGGATATGATTCGTTTGCGAGTCGCAATTTCTCGTTTACGTGTTGCGCTAAGTATAGATCCTGAAATTTCTATTTTTCAGAAGGATATTAATAAATACCAACTAGTACTGCCTGAAAAGAGGTGATTTAGGGAAACTTTTATATTATGTAATAAATTGTAATGCAAAAAATGGTGTTATATTGATCAATAGCTTTTAACTTTGCTGTGAATAATTAAAACGTATATCTTATGAAAATGAAAAATTATTTGAAAGTAACTGTATTTTGGGTCGCTGTCCTTTCGGTTTGGTGCTTAAAGCCGACAAAAAAATCTCAAGATACTCTCTTGTTGCAGAATGTCGAAGCTTTGGCAAGTGGAGAAGAGCCTTCACAGATTCATTGTTATTGGCGAGGCTCTGTAGATTGTCCTGTTAGCCATGATAAGGTAGAGGTTGTATATGAGTACTAATTAAACGATTAAGGTTGTACTCAATAACCTTTTTGAAAATGGAGTAGATTTAGAGGAAGGGAGCTGAAATTTAAATACTTTAGAAATAGAGCTATAGCAAAGATAAAAATATTATAGTCAGCTCTAAATTAAAAAGATCATGGGAAAAAATTTTAGTATATTGATCTTAATAGGGACTATTCTTTTAGGGTGTCACTCGACAAAAGAGAAGATTGAGTTTTCAAACAGAGTGATTTGTAGCGATAGCATATTGCGAGAACTGGTTGTTTTAAATGATACGTTTTTATTTTCGTATCCTTTGCAAATAGAATGTATAGACTCAATGCTACTGGTATTGGATAATGTTAATAATAATTTCTTCCATCTGTTTACTCTAAAGGGTGTACCCATAAAATCTTTGGAGAAAAAGGGCAAGGGCCTATTGACTTTATAAATGTGGAATCATTCAATTTATCTGAAGATAGAAAAACCATGTATGCCTACGATACGTCATTACGTAAAATAGTGAAATATGATGTTTCTTCT
>ERZ791641.1499-NODE-1499-length-10301-cov-4.642202_pt1 | contig 10301 bp, 8 predicted proteins | sample MGYA00510055_ERZ791641 | MGnify/ENA primary metagenome ERZ791641 (study PRJEB30046, sample SAMN00715226) | human gut metagenome | study: EMG produced TPA metagenomics assembly of the A metagenome-wide association study of gut microbiota in type 2... | reverse complement strand
GTGCCGACATTCATAGTATAAAGTTTTGCCTTAAGCTGAGCATTTTTACTGTTAAGTGCAACAAAGGCAATTTTACTGCCGCTGTTATTAATCGCTATGTCAACAATATAGCCATAATCCAAATCATAGCTCATTTTTTTATCAAGCGATTTATTGTAAACAGTCACGTTGCAAAGCTTATCACCGGAAAGAGTTGCAAGCACAGTGTTTCCGTTTTTAGCTACGTCGCCGCAAAGAATATTGCCTTTGAGTTCATTTTCATACACATTTTCGCTGGTATTGTCAAGGCGCATTTTTGTACTTCCTTGGTCAACAAGCAAAGAATAAATACCTGAAGTTTTAATAACAGGATTTGATCCATTTGGTGGAGAAAGTATAAATCCAGCTTTAGAAGCTGTTAAATTATTACCAGAAAATATTAGTGGAGCAGAAGTAATTAAGTTAGAAATTCCAACTGTTTTTAGAAAATCATTAGCTAAAATAGAAGAAGCTATAGAAAAACATAATCCAGATATAGTTATTTCTATAGGTCAAGCTGGTGGAAGATTTGGAGTTACACCAGAAAGAGTTGCAATTAATATTGATGATGCAAGAATAGAAGATAATGAAGGTAATCAACCATTAGATATAGCTATATACGAAGATGGAGAACCAGCATACTTTTCTAACTTACCAATAAAGGCTATGGTTAAGGAAATTAAAGATGGTGGACTTCCAGCATCAGTTTCAAATACAGCAGGTACTTTTGTATGTAATCACGTTATGTATGGTTTATTATACTTAGTTGATAAAAAATATCCTAACATGAAAGCTGGATTTATTCATGTTCCATATATACCTGCACAAGTAGTAGATAAACCAGAAAAGCCATCAATGAGTATTGTTGATATTAGTAAGGCATTAGAATTATCAATAAAGGCAGCAGTTGAAAATGATAATGATATCAAAGCTGTTGGAGGAACAATTTGTTAATTAATTTATCTGTTTTTAAATTAATAGAAAATAGATAATATTTAGCAAATAGCCAATTTATTTATAAAACATAAATTGTAAATTGTTTATAATATTAAATGGGTTTTAAAGCGATGGAGCTTTTATTCTTAGGGATAAAGGCTCCATTTTTTGTTTTATAGTAAAAGAAAAGATACTGAATTAATTTAATTGATGCAGTATTTTTATAACTCAAAATATGGAAGAGATATATAATTTAAAAACTATATTATAGAAAAATTTTAAAATTTAACATAGATTTTACATTATATAGATATAATAAGTGTTATTATAAGTAAAAATATAGATACATATTGAAAAGGTACTATAAAAATAATTACTAGAAGAATTGATATGGAGTGTGGTTAATGTGGGAGAACAGCAAACTATATTAGGATTAACACAAGAGGAAGTATTAGATAGAAAAGAAAAAGGAAAAATAAACATTGTTGAAGAAAAAACTGTAAAATCTAATTGGGAGATTATTTCAGGTAATGTATTTACATTATTCAATTTATATAATTTTCTTATTGCTATTGCTTTAATGTCAGTTGGTGCATATTCTAATTTAGCATTTATGCTGATAATTATATTGAATATATGTATTGGTAGTTTTCAAGAGATACATGCTAAAAACTTGGTAGCAAAGTTATCTGTACTAACAGTATCAAAGGTTGATGTAATAAGAGAAGGAAGAGAAATTAGTATAGATGTCGATGAAGTAGTTTTAGATGACATAACTATATTAAATATGGGAAATCAAATTTGTTCAGATTCAGTTGTTATTGATGGGAAAATAGAAGTAAATGAATCTTTACTTACTGGAGAGTCAGACACAATTATAAAGTTACCAGGAGATAAATTATTTTCAGGGAGTTATGTTGTTAGTGGAAAATGCTATGCGAAAGTTGAGAAAGTAGGAAAAGATAATTTAGTAGCCGAAATTACATTAAAGAGTAAAAAACATAAGAAGATAAATTCAGAATTATTAAGCTCAATGAGAAAGGTAACAAAACTTACTAGTTTAATCATAATACCTGTAGGAGCATTGTTATTTATAGAGGCTTATTTTGTTAGAAATCAACTAATTAAAAGTTCTGTAATATCAACATCAGCAGCATTATTGGGAATGCTACCAAAAGGACTAGTTTTATTAATTAGTATATCCCTTGCAACAGGTGTAATAAAACTTGCGAAGAAAAAGGTATTAGTACAAGACTTATATAGTGTAGAGACATTAGCTCATGTAGATACATTATGTCTTGATAAGACTGGTACTATTACAGAAGGAAAAATGAAAGTTTCTAATGTTGTAAAATTTAATGAGGAAATAATGCCAATTTCATTAAAACAGGCCTTAAGTGCTTTTGTTAATGAAATTGGAGATAATAATGGAACTTTTCAAGCATTAAAAGATTACTTTAAAGAAAGTGATACATTTGAAATTGAGTATAAGAATACATTTTCATCTGAAAGAAAGTGGAGTTCTATTTCATTTAAAGACATAGGATCTATAATAGTTGGAGCACCTGAAAAATTAATATTAAAGAGCAACTTTACAATGGATGAAAGTTTGGTAGAAGCACAAAAGCAAGGTAAAAGAGTATTACTCGTAGGATACTCTAAAGAGGTAGTAGAAGATGTATTACCTGATATAGATATAATTGCTTCTATAGAATTGTCTGATCCATTAAGGAAAAATGCAAAAGAAATGCTTGGATTTTTTAAGGGGGAAGTCGTAACAGTAAAAGTAATTTCAGGTGATAATCCATTGACTGTTTCTAGTATAGCTAAGCAAGCAGGATTAGAAGATTATGAATCATACATAGACTTATCTACTATAAAAAATGACGATGAAATAATGGAAATAGTTGATAAGTATAGTATATTTGCTAGGGTTTCTCCAAATCAAAAAAGTTTATTAGTTCAAGCTCTACAAGCAAAAGGACATACAGTTGCAATGACAGGGGATGGAGTAAATGATGTTATTGCATTAAGACAAGCTGATTGTAGCATAACTCTTCCAGAAGCTAGTGATGTAGCTAAGCAAGTATCACAAATAGTACTTTTAAATTCTGACTTTAGTGTTTTAAAAGATGTATTAATGGAAGGAAGAAGAGTTGTAAATAATATTACTAACGTTGCTACAATATTTTTCATAAAAACATTATATTCTGTAATGTTATCAATATTGAATATTATAACTTGTACAGCGTTTCCATTTATGCCAATACAAATTACATTAATAGATCTTGCTATTGAAGGATATACATCATTCTTTTTATCATTTGAACCAAATGGAAAGCAAATAAAAGAAAAATTTTTAAAGAGTGTATTAAAGAATTCATTGCCATATGCTATAGTGATAATAATAAATATCATAATTTTATATTTAATAGCTCCAGCTTTAAATATAAAATTATATGAAATGACTACGATTATGTATTACATGATTGGATTAACAAGTATTTTAGCTGTAATAAGAGTGTGTAGACCATTTAATAAATTGCGTTTATTTTTATGTACAACAACAGCAATAGGATTTTTTGTAGCAGCAATTTTATTTAGAAGTATATTATATTTGAGCAATTTAGGAACACAGGAAATAATAGTATTTTTAGTAATGGCAATATTAAGTATAGTCGTAATATTAATAAAGAATTATTTAATGAGGGCTAAATAATATTCTATAACATAAAAAACTGTATTGATTTTATAATCAATACAGTTTTTTTAGGTTATAGAAGAATTTGAAGCAACTTTTTCTAAATAATCTCTATCTATTATCTTGTAATATTTTCCGTTTTTAAAAAGTTTATTTGTACTACAAAATGAATTAATGATTCTCAACAAATGTCTATAGCTTGCACATAAAAGCTCGGCGCATTCTGTTAGATTATAAGAGAAGATTCCATCTTTCTCAGTTTTTAAGATAAAAGATGCTAAACGGCTTTCTAATGATTCATAAAGATTGGTGCAAGTGTTATTATTCATATAACTAAGTCTTTCACCAAGATTTTGACAAATATATCTTAAGAATACTACATCATTTAAAAGAAGACTTCTATATTGCATAGATATGCCAATACAGTATGCCTTTGAACTAGCTTGAACTGAGGCAGTTGGAGGTTTGTCCCATAAACTGCAGGTTTCACCTATAATTTCAAAAGAATTAAAATGGGTTATAGACATTATTTTACCAGATGTGGAATGAGAGAAAACTTTTAATTTTCCACTTACTAAAAAATATAGATAATTAGAGCATTCTCCTTCGTTAATTAAGAAATCACCTTTATTTAAAGAAAAAAGTTCTAAGTAGTTATTAATATCTTGTGAAAATAATTTAGAAATACCAGTATTATTAATGTATTTATCTAGTAATACATTATCCGTAATCTTTATCATAAGTTCCTCCAAATAAATGAGTAAATTAATAATATTATTCGTATATTCGTGTCATTATTTTAACATAACAATAGACATATAACAATAAGGTCTTAGGCTAAGAAAAATAAGGAAAAATCACTACTTGGTGAATAAATAAGCAAATATATGATTAATAAATATTAAGTAAAATGCTAAATATTTATTAAAAGAGTATTCAATATATATGTAGTTAAATAAAAATATTAAGGTAAAAAGCGAATGATGAATAAAAAAAATAAAATAATATACAGTTTTTTTGGTCGAAATATGACATAAGTCATATTTTTTTATCACCATAATCATTATAATCAAGGTATAAATGAATTTTAGGAGATGAAATAATGAGAAAAATAATAACTTCTTTACTGCTTATTATGACTACACTTCTTTTTGCTGGATGTTCAAACTCTGGAAATAAGGAATCAGCAGGAAGCAAAGGTGATAATGGTGATTATTCAAATTTAAATATAGCTTTAATTTCTGATACAATCGGAACTGAAAAATTTATTCTTCAAGCATATGAAGCTTTAGAAGAAGCAAGTAAAACTTACGGATTTAAAATGACATCTATTGAATGTACTGATACTGCTGCATGGGAAGAAAATACACTTGCTGCATCTAACGAAGGGTACGATTTAATAATAGGTATTGGTTGGCAAGCAGCTGATCCATTTAGTGATGCTGCAGATAAATTCCCAAATACAAAATATGCTGTAATTGATACAACTGCATCTAATGGAAAAGTAACAAGCTTTGGATTTGATGAGGCACAAGGTTCATACGTTTTAGGGGTAATGGTTGGAACTGCTTTCCCTAATGAAAGCTTATATGGATATATTTCATCATTCCAAACACAAGCTACATATAAATACAGATATGGATTTGCAGAAGGTGTAAAATCTGTTAACCCAGATGCTAAATTCATGTACAACTACACTAATTCTTACAATGATACTAACTTAGCTTATGAATATGCTTTACAACAAAAAGCCGCAGGAGCAAACTTTATTTTTGGTGGGGTTTCTGCTAGTGCAAACTCTGGTATATACCAAGCTGCTCAAGAGTTAAGCAAAAAGGGTACACCAATATATACAACAGGATTAAGTGTAGACCAAACTACTTCTGAAAATGCAAGTATTATTAGCGGATTATTAAAGAATACAGGGGCTGTTGTAGATACTATAATTGAGAGATTCTTAGCAGATGAATTAAATGGTGGTTCACAAATTCTTGGATTAAAAGAAGGTGCATTTGGAGTTGTTGGTGTTTCTCCAGAAGAAATGAATTATAGAAATACTAAAATTATAACTGATGAAGTTATAGCAGCGGGTAAAGAAGCAGCAGAAAAAATTATTTCAGGGGAATTAATAATAGAAGTTCCTGAAGAAGCTGCAAACTAATTAGAATATAAAATTAGTACGTAGTACCAATTATATAAGGGGCATAAGCGATTTTAGCTTTGCCTCTTATTAATATTCTAGATTAATTTAGAAAAAGGAGTAACTTGGATATGCTTTTAGAAATGAGAAATATAGTCAAGACATATGGTAATGTAGTGGCTAACAACAAAGTTAATATAAACCTTAATAAGGGAGAAATACTTGCTGTTGTTGGAGAAAATGGTGCTGGAAAGTCTACTATAATGAAGATACTTTATGGATTGGAAAGACCTGATTCGGGAGAAATATTTATCAATGGAAATAAAATGAATTTTCATAATCCGTCAGACGCTATGCAAGAAGGAATTGGAATGGTACAGCAACATTTCATGCTTTTTGAGTCAATGACTGTTGCAGAAAATATTGTATATAAAAATGAAATGAAAAGAGGAGTATTCTTCGATTATAAAAAGAATATTAAAGTGGTAGAAGATCTGTCAAAGCGTTACATGTTACAAGTGGATCCAAGTGCTATTGTAGGGCAATGTCCAGTAGGGCTTCAACAACGTGTAGAAATATTAAAAACACTTTATCAAAATGCGGATGTCATTATTTTTGATGAGCCTTCAGCAGTACTTACACCTATTGAAGTAGATGAACTTTTAAAGACTATGAAGCAATTAGCTAAGTTAGGAAAAAGCTTAATAATTATAACTCATAAGCTTCATGAAGTTATGGAAGTTGCAGATAGGATTGTAGTAATGAGACTTGGAGAAGTTGTAGCTGAAAGATTAAAGAAGGATACAAGTGTTGAAGAGTTATCGTATTTAATGGTTGGAAGACAAATAGCTAATAGAGTAATTCCAGAAAAGGAAACAAAGGAACAACTTTTAGAAGTTAAGAACTTAATATTAAAGGGTGAACATGATAAAAATATCTTAAATAATGTTAACTTACATATTAAAAAAGGTGAGATAGTAGGTATTGCAGGTGTATCAGGAAATGGTCAATCTGAGCTAATTCGATGTATAACGGGTTTAGAAAAAGTTGATGGTGGTAATGTAATTATCAATAATAAAGATATTACAAATCATACTGTAATGAATATTAGAGAGTCTGGTATTGCGCATATTCCTGAAGATCGTTATATGTGGGGAAGTGCACCAGATGCAACATTAGCTGAAAATGCATTAATGGGATATGAAGATAATAAAGAATTTTCTAAAAAGGGAATTTTAAATATTAATAAAGTAACAAAGCATGCAACAGATTTGATTTATAAATTCCGTGTTAAGGCAGATTCACCTTCACAAAAAATAAAAGAACTTTCAGGTGGAAATGCACAAAAACTTATTGTTGCAAGAGAAATATCTATGGAAACACCACTTATTATTGCTTGTGAGCCTACAAGGGGAATTGATATAGGTGCAATAGAGTTTATTCATGATCAGCTTGTTGAAAAAAGAAATAAAGGAGATAGTGTATTATTAGTATCTTCAGAGTTAAGTGAAATTATGGATTTAAGTGATAGAATTTACGTTATTTATGAGGGTGAAATTGTTGGTGAATTTAAAAGAGGAAGTATTGATGAAAAGGAATTAGGTCTTTTAATGGTAGGAGGTAAGAATAATGAAAAGTAAAAATTCGTTATCTGGGAGTATTGCAAAGAGTAGACTTTCAAATATATTTGAACCATTAAAGCATCCTCTACAAGCTATTGTTGTTGGAATATTATTAGGTGGTGTAATTATTGCATTTTCTGGATTTAATCCTTTTGAAGCAATTATAGGAATGTTTAAAGGTGGATTTGGATCTGCTTATTATTTAACTACGACTTTAACACGTTCAGTTCCTATTATATTTGCTGGTCTTGCTGGTGCATTAGCTTGGGGATCAGGTTATTCAAGCTTAGGTGCTGCGGGTCAAATGGTTTTAGGGGCATTTACTTCAGCAGTTGTAGCTGTGATATGTCCAGGCCCACCAGCTTTTGTTGTTGCTATGTCTCTTATAAGTGGTGCAATAGTAGGTGTTTTATATTCACTTATTTCAGCTTATGTAAGTGAAAGATTTAAGCTAGATTTACTTATTATAACTCTTATGATGAATTATGTTGCTGATTATATAGCTTCTTATTTTACAACATATGTTGTAAAGGATCCGCTAGGTTTAGATTCTTCAGCAATTCAAACACAAAAGTTAACTGATAATATTTTACCTAAGATGTTTGAAGGATATTCATTACATTGGGGATTTGTAATTTCAGTTATTTGTGTATTATTTGTACTTTTTATAATGAAGAGAACAAGCTTTGGATATAAAGCAAAAATGGGTGGATTAAATTCTAACTTTGCAAACTATGGTGGTGTTAATAGTACTAAGATGATGTATTATGTATTAATGCTTAGTGGGGCATTAGCAGGACTTGGTGGTGCATGTGAAGTTTTAGGAACAAGATATCGTTATGTAGATAGTATGATTACATCGCCAGGTTATGCATGGACTGGTATTATAGCTTCATTAATGTCAAGCAACCACCCGGTTGGTATTTTAGTTAGTAGTATTTTCTTAGCTGGAATTACTACAGGCGGAAGTACTATTGAGCGTAGTATGGGAGTTCCATCAGAAGTAACAACAATTATTCAAGGAATTATTACTTTACTAATTACAGCGAGATTTGCTGTAAAGTGGTATAAAAAGAAAAGTGCAACAGGCAAGGAAGGAGTATAGTAATGGAGTTAAGTATAGATTATTTAGCAGTGGTAGCTAATTCGACTCTTCGTATGATGACACCTATTTTATTAGTGACTTTAGCTGCAGCTATATGTACTAAAGTACGTATTTTTAATATAGCAATGGAAGGAACAATGTTAACAGGAGCATTTTTCAGTATTGTTGCTAACTATTATACTCATAATGTATTTTTATCTGTTCTTGCTGGAGCAATTAGTGGAATGATAGTATCTGCTATTGTAGGATTTTGTATAATTAAATTAAAAGCATCCCCAGTTGTTGTTGGTATGGCAACAAATACTATGATGGGAGGAGTAACAACATATTTACTTTACATAATTTTCAAAACAAAAGGAGTATTTACTGATACTAGCTTAGTAAGCCTTCCCAAAATAGATTTACCTATTATTAAGGATATTCCTATATTAGGGACTATTTTTTCAGGATTAACAATTATTGATTATTTAGCATTTATATTAGCGATAGGAATGTATATTTTCTTATATAAAACGGTATTAGGATATAGATTACGTGCCGTTGGAATTAATAAAGAAGCTGCTAGAAGTCTTGGTACACCAGTAGAAAAATATCAATTCCTTACTATAAGTTTATCAGGTATATTATGTGGATTAGGTGGGGTTCTTCTTTCTATGGGAACTGTAACATTATTCATGCAAAACATGACTTCAGGGCGTGGATATATTGCTATGGCAGCTAATAACTTAGGTAAATCTCATCCAATAGGGGTACTTTTATCAAGTTTATTTTTTGGATTCTCACAAGCAGCTGGAAATGTACTTCAAAATACATCATTAAAAACACAAATTACTGCATCTATACCTTATGTAGCTACAATAGTCGCACTTATATTATTTAGTATACAAACTAAAAGAAATAAGAAAAAGAGAATTAAGTAGGTGTAGAATATGAAATTTTTACATTTATCAGATATTCATTTCTTAAGAGAGTATCCTAAGGCTGAAAAGGGGTATAATGCTATTTTTAATGATATGACAAGTCCTTTAATTCAGCTAAAAAAGGCTTTAATTATGGTAGATTTAAGTAAAATTGATTTTGTTATTATAACTGGTGATTTAGTAGAATCAGGAATGTATGAGGATTATTTTAGCTTAAAATGTGAATTAGAAAAGTTATTAGGTAATGTTCCTTATATACTTACATTAGGAAATCATGATAATAAGGCAGCTTTTTATAAGGGATGGTTTAATAAGGAGTGTAACGAGCCTTATAATACTGTTAATGAAATTGATAATCTTAGAATTATTAGTTTTGATAATTCAGTATATAAAAATAGTGATGGATTTATTTCAAATGAACAGTATAAGTGGTTAGAAAATCAATTAAAGGATAGTAGTAAAAAAGATACTATTTTAATACTTCACCATCATCTTATAAAAGATCAATTTACTACACCGTCGGTGGATATAGATGATAACTTTGAAAAGATAATAAGGGAAAGTTCATTAGTTGGAATTTTTGTTGGGCACACTCATCATCCTTTTAATGGGAGTTTTGCGGACAAACCATATTTTTCAACAGGTAGCCTTAGTTTTATAGGGCATGATGAGGGTAATGGAATAGTAAGGTTTGAGGAGAATGCTCAGTTTAGTATTTGTACATATGAAGATGGTAAAATATCAGTAGAAGTGATTTCAGCATCAAATGATAATAAATTATTAGGAATAGTTAATTTTAAAGAAGACGAATTGTCAAGCTAAGTGCAACACTTAGCTTGTTCTTCGTTAAATGCTTCTA
>ERZ791641.1496-NODE-1496-length-10325-cov-3.724245_pt1 | contig 10325 bp, 9 predicted proteins | sample MGYA00510055_ERZ791641 | MGnify/ENA primary metagenome ERZ791641 (study PRJEB30046, sample SAMN00715226) | human gut metagenome | study: EMG produced TPA metagenomics assembly of the A metagenome-wide association study of gut microbiota in type 2... | reverse complement strand
GCACCATAGACGAAGCCAAACAGACACAGCTGGAAATCCCCTTCAAAGGCAATGTAGACCCTAAAAAACTGGAAAAAGCATTACAGGAACATTGCGCGAAGCATCTTATTTTCCGTACCAGCTGGGTATACGCAGGTAAAGGAAATAACTTCGCCAAAACGATGTTGCGTCTGGCAAAAGAGCGCGAAGAACTGGCTGTGATTAATGATCAATTTGGTGCGCCAACAGGTGCTGAGCTGCTGGCAGATTGTACGGCACATGCAATTCGTATGGCACTGAATAAACCAGAAGTCGCAGGCTTGTACCATCTGGTAGCCAGTGGTACCACAACCTGGCACGATTATGCTGCGCTGGTTTTTGAAGAGGCACGCAAAGCAGGTATTCCCCTTGCACTCAACAAGCTCAACGCAGTACCAACAACAGCTTATCCTACACCAGCTCGTCGTCCACATAACTCTCGCCTTAATACAGAAAAATTTCAGCAGAACTTTGCGCTTGTCTTGCCTGACTGGCAGGTTGGTGTGAAACGAATGCTCAACGAATTATTTACGACTACAGCAATTTAATAGTTTTTGCATCTTGTTCGTGATGGTGGAGCAAGATGAATTAAAAGGAATGATGAAATGAAAACGCGTAAAGGTATTATTTTAGCGGGTGGTTCTGGTACACGTCTTTATCCTGTGACTATGGCTGTCAGTAAACAGCTATTACCTATTTATGATAAGCCGATGATCTATTACCCGCTCTCTACACTGATGTTGGCGGGTATTCGCGATATTCTGATTATTAGTACGCCACAGGATACTCCTCGTTTTCAACAACTGCTGAGTGACGGTAGCCAGTGGGGGCTAAATCTTCAGTACAAAGTGCAACCGACTCCAGATGGGCTTGCGCAGGCGTTTATTATCGGTGAAGAGTTTATCGGTGGTGATGATTGTGCTTTGGTACTTGGTGATAATATCTTCTACGGTCACGACCTGCCTAAGTTGATGGATGCCGCTGTTAACAAAGAAAGTGGTGCAACGGTATTTGCCTATCACGTTAATGATCCTGAACGCTACGGTGTCGTTGAGTTTAATAAAAACGGTACGGCAATTAGCCTGGAAGAAAAACCGCTACAGCCAAAAAGTAATTATGCGGTAACTGGGCTTTATTTTTATGATAACGACGTTGTCGAAATGGCGAAAAATCTTAAGCCTTCTGCCCGTGGTGAACTGGAAATTACCGATATTAACCGTATCTATATGGAACAGGGGCGTTTATCCGTTGCCATGATGGGACGTGGTTATGCATGGCTGGACACGGGGACACATCAAAGTCTTATTGAAGCAAGCAACTTCATTGCAACAATTGAAGAGCGCCAGGGGCTGAAAGTTTCCTGCCCGGAAGAAATTGCTTACCGTAAAGGGTTTATTGATTCTGGACAGGTTAGGGTATTAGCCGAGCCACTTAAGAAAAATGCTTATGGTCAATATCTGCTGAAAATGGTTAAAGGTTATTAATAAAATGAATGTAATTAAAACTGAAATTCCAGATGTATTAATATTTGAACCAAAAGTATTTGGGGATGAGCGTGGTTTCTTTATGGAAAGCTTTAATCAGAAAGTTTTCGAAGAGGCTGTAGGGCGGAAGGTTGAATTTGTTCAGGATAACCATTCGAAGTCTTGTAAAGGTGTTTTACGCGGACTGCATTATCAGTTAGAGCCTTATGCGCAAGGAAAACTGGTTCGCTGCGTCGTTGGTGAAGTTTTTGACGTAGCGGTTGATATTCGTAAATCGTCACCTACCTTTGGCAAATGGGTTGGGGTGAATTTATCTGCTGAGAATAAGCGCCAGTTGTGGATACCTGAAGGATTTGCGCATGGATTTTTGGTATTGAGTGAGGTTGCTGAGTTTGTTTATAAGACGAATAATTTTTACTCGCCTGAATGTGAGAGAACAATAAAATGGGACGATAATGATTTAAATATTAAATGGCCGCTACAGTTAATTGACAATGTTATTGTGTCGGATAAAGATAATAAAGGCAATGCTTTGATGGTCTCAGATTAATATGAAATTTATTAACTTGGATAAAAGATTAACTAGTAATATTATATCTTTATGTTTAGTGCAAGGGGCCGGTTATATAATACCACTATTAACTTTACCATATTTGGTGAAAACTTTAGGTCCGGTTTCATATGGTGTGTTGGGTTTTTCAATAGCATTTACTCAATATTTTCTTCTTATTGTTGATTATGGGTTTAATCTGTCTGCAACGAAAAAAATAGCAGGTGAGAGAAATAAAATAAAGGTAAGTGAAATATTTTGGAATGTCATGGCGTGTAAACTTATACTAACTATAATTTGCTGTGTGATCCTTTTCACTCTTTTAGAGTTTTCATCTTATCTTTACTCACAAAAAAGCGTGATATATTCCAGTTTTTTAATTGTGATTAGTAGTGTGGTATTTCCTGTATGGTTATTTCAGGGTAAGGAATGTTTAACGTTATCATCTTTAATATCAATAGGCATTAAATTACTGGCTGTGCCTTTGATATTTATATATGTGGAAAGGCCATCAGATGCATGGCTTGCTGCAATGATAACATCAATAACATCGATATTGGGGGGGATAGCCTCATTAATTATAATATGGAAAAGAAAATGGATCGGGATGATTGATATTTCGTTAAAATCAATAGTGTTTGAATTAAAAGATGCGTGGCATGTTTTTCTTTCATCGGCAGCAGTAAATTTATATACTTCAAGTGTTACTGTGATATTAGGGTTTATTTGCGGCCCTGTTGCGGTTGGTTATTTTGTGGCTGCTGATAAATTACGACAAGCCGTACAGGGGCTTATTATTCCGTTTTCACAGGCATTCTATCCTAGAATAACATCCTTATATATAAAAAATAAAAAAAATGCAGTAGGTTTAATTAGAAAGTTGTTGCTTCTCCAAAGTATGGGGACTTTATTGTTAAGTCTTATACTTTTCATCATTGGCAGGCAATCGATAGATTATTTATATGGGGAAGAGTATATAAATTCTTATTTTGTATTGATTATTTTCTCATTTTGTCCGTTTTTGATTGGGGTTAGTAATGTGTTAGGTATACAAACTATGCTCGTAATGGGATATAAAAGAGAATTTAGCAAAATTTTGATACGGTCAGGGATTATTGGCCTTTTATTGGTTTTTCCATTCTCTTTTGCATGGGGAGAATATGGCGCAGCGTTGGTTATTGTTATTTCAGAGTTGACAGTAACTATATGTATGATTAAATTCGTCACAAAGAAGAAATTACTATCTGTAGAGGGTTGAAAATGTACGATTATATTATTGTTGGAGCTGGGTTGTTCGGTTCTATATGCGCAAGAGAACTAAAAAAGAAAAATAAGAAAGTCCTGGTGCTTGAGCGGAGAGAGCATGTAGGTGGAAATATTTATACGGAGGAAAAACATGGTATTCATATTCATAAATATGGGGCTCATATTTTTCATACAAACGATAAATACATATGGGATTATGTAAACTCATTAGTTGAATTTAATAGATTTACAAATTCCCCAATAGCATTTTATAAAGGCAAATTATATAACCTTCCCTTTAATATGAATACATTTTATCAATTGTGGGGGACTATTACACCGGAGCAAGCTCAAGCTAAGATTAATGAACAGCGTTCGGAAATGTTAGGTAAAATACCAAGAAATCTAGAAGAGCAAGCTATATCTCTAGTAGGAAGAGATGTATACGAAATTCTAATAAAAGGATATACGGAAAAACAATGGGGACGAAAGGCTAATGAACTCCCGGCATTTATTATTAGACGTTTACCAGTGAGGTTTACTTTCGACAATAATTATTTTTCTGATAAATATCAAGGAATACCTATTGGAGGTTATACGAAGCTCATAAATGTTTTGTTGGAGGGGGTTGATGTTAAGTTAAATTATGACTTTCTAAAGAATAGGGGCGAGTTTAAGGCCAAAAAAATTATATATACTGGGCCAATTGATGAGTATTATGATTTTTGTTTTGGGAAATTGGATTATCGTACACTCTCATTTGAGCATGAGATACTATCTATTCCTGACTATCAAGGAAATGCTGTTATAAATTATACTGAAAGAGAAGTTCCATTTACTCGTATTATTGAGCATAAACACTTCGATCCAGTTGATAATGATATTACGATTATTACAAAAGAATATCCCAGAGAATGGACTGAAGGTGATGAGCCATATTATCCGGTTAATGATGAAAAGAATATGCAGTTATTCAAGAAGTATAGAGAACTTGCACTAAAAGAAAATGTTATATTTGGTGGGCGCCTTGCTGAGTACAAGTATTATGATATGCATCAAATAATTCGTTCGGCATTAAATACAGTTGAGAAGTTATAAGGAGGGGAGATGTTTTCTAAGATTATAGTATGCTGTCCTGGAAACCTTGTTACTGGTGGACCTGAGTTGTTACATCAGTTTGTACATCAATTACGGTTAAATTACATTGATGCTGAAATAATATATTATCCTTTTGATCGAGATTTTGAAACACCTAATGCGTACAAGCATTATAATGTCAAAGTTGTTTCTCTATCAGGCATCGATAAATGTGACAATAATTTAGTAATATTGCCCGAAACTGGTACTAAATATTATAAATATTTTAAGGGATGCCAAATAGGTATTTGGTGGTTATCTGTCGATAACTATTTTGGTTATGCAAAAAAAGATTCTGGTTTTATTAATAATCTAAAGAACTTAATTAAGATTTTTTTACGTAGGAAGATTTCTCTTAATAAGATGCAAATGATGTTACACTTTTATCAAAGTGAATATGCGCGGGAATTTTTAGAAAAACACCACTTACAATCAATACCTTTGTCTGATTATTTAAATGTAAATCATCTTATTAATGAAGGAAGAAAGGAGAATGTGTTCAGGGAAAAGATTATTACTTATAATCCTAAAAAAGGGATTAAAACTACGGCTTTACTCAAAAGTAGATTTCCATCGTTTAGGTTCAAGGCATTGTGTGATATGACACCGAGAGAAGTTAGGGAATATCTTGAAAAAAGTATGGTATATATAGATTTCGGAAATCATCCAGGTAAAGATAGATTTCCACGTGAAGCTGCAATGGCTGGTTGCGTCATCATAACTGGAAGACAAGGTAGCGCTGCTAATAATGTAGATGTCCCTATCCCAGATATGTATAAACTTGATGAGAATAGTGATTGTTTTATAACCGATTTCGAGAAATTAATTAATAGCATATTCGATGATTTCGAAACACATACAAGTATATTCAGAGAGTATAGAGAAATAATCAGTAAAGAAGAAAGTAAATTTAAACAAGATGTAGAGTTATTTATAAGGAAATACATTTCTCATTATCAATAATTTTATATTGTTAATATTAATTAAGAACTATGTGATGACAAATACGAATTATATCTATAATGAATTTATATTTCGATGCCTTTTCTTTTTTCTTATATCTGGGCTGATTACTTTGTCCACTATAAAACCAGAAGGATTTGATCATGATTACAAACAGTATCTGTATCTATTTGAGTTGTATAAAAATAGTATAGACCTAGGATTTGGATATGAAGTTGAACCATTATTTATTTATTTGTCAAGATTAGTAAATTTCTTTAATGGGGGGATTGTAGCATTATTGTTCATTTATACTGCAGTAGCTCTTATATGTAAATGTATTTTTATTAAGAGATGTACAAAAAAAACATCTCAGCTTGTATTTTTTGTTTTTTTATATTCAGTCATTTTTTATCCAATTCATGAGTTAACTCAAATTAGAATTTCCTTGGCTTTAGGTCTGCTTCTGTGGGGGAGTTTACAGAAAAATAAAATTATTTTTGCGATGATCATGTTATTAACAATGCTAAGCCATTATTCCTTGATTCCTTCTGTGATATTCATTTCATTATTTAGGTATCTAAATGATAAAATTGTGCGCACACAGGTTTTAGCATTTATAGCATTATTATGTTTTGTTATTTGTCTGCTTTTGATTTTTTATATGAGTAGGCAGACTATTAAATATGATGGCACGAATATGCCATTTTATTTTTATTTCTTGCATCCTTATTCATTAATCATGTTATTTTCATTATTTTATATGAGGCGTTACATAAAGAATCATTTTTATTATCAGCTTCTTTATATTTTGGCTATGCTCTATTATTTTTTATTTTTATCCTTTCTTTTTCTTCAGAGCCAAATTGCTGCCTTTAGATTTATGGAAATTGCTTTATTTTTCATGTTTATATTAATTTTTATTATTAATTCTTCTTTTAAGTCTTCTATAATAAAAATGTTAATGCTAATTCTTGTTGTTACTATGTTTTTGTATGAACACGTAATAGCGATTGAGCCTATATTGAACTTTGATATACTACATAATAGCTTTTCTAAAATGGATACTTTTCAATGATTGATATAATAATGGCAACTTACAATGGCGAGGAATATATTGAAGCTCAGATATATTCGTTGCTTTCTCAAAGTTTTAAAAATTGGAACTTATATGTATATGATGATTGCTCAGTTGATAGTACTGCTGATATAGTTAAAAAAATCGTAGGTCTAGATAAGAGAATTCATCTTATCGAAAATAAAAAAAACATGGGATGTGCTTTGACGTTTTTAAATGGTATAAAAAAAAGTAATGCAGAGTACGTTGTCTTATGTGATCAGGATGATCTTTGGTTTGACAATAAGCTAGAGGTGTTATTTGACAATATTCATAGTTTGGATAAAACTTGTCCAGTGTTATTGTTTGGGCGAGGATACCAATATGATCAATATACTAAAAAGATAATAGGTAGAATTAACATGAATAGCCCGAATACCCTAAGTGATTATTTGATTCTTAATGGTGGTATCCAAGGTTGTTCAATGATTATGAATAGATCTTTAATTAATTTAATTACCAAATATAAATGCGATGTTGCTATGCATGATCATTTTATATCTACCTTAGCATTTTCGTTTGGCTTGGTTCGTGCTGTTGATGCTGATCTTATTTTATATAGAAAACATAACAACAACATAACATCTGCGATACATGGTGGAATGATTAATAAAGCACTAAAATATATCAAATCACGAAAATACTTTATTGATGAATTACATTATGATGCTATAAATTCTATTTATGAGAGTATAAAAGAGGATATTTCAATATCTAAGAGAAATGAGTTTGAATTGTATCTGAAATTACCCAGAGAAAGTAAAATAAAAAAGATTAAATATTTAATATCAAACAGGGTAAGAGTTAGTAATAGTATTGTGATTCCTGTTATATTATGTCTGCTACAAGATTCTTTTGGTAAAAATGTGAAAGGTGAATTACATAGATGGGAACCATGAAAGATTTTGACGAAGTTGTTTTTGTTATTTCCTCTCAAGATGGAGGTGGTGGACCTAAAGCAACAGAAACAATAATGGACTCTTTAGCTGAATACAATATAAAAAGGGATTTGTATATATTTAATCAGAGAGGAAGGAAAAATTTATCATTGATAAATTTTTTTTCCGCTTTTAGATATATTAAAAGATTAAGTAATAATCAAAAGCTTATTGTATTCAATAGTGGTGGGCTTGGGATCGGGTTTCTATTGAATCTTATTATATTAATTTTAAATGTATTGTTCAAACGAAAAATTAAATCCGTTCAGATATATCATAATAGGATTTTTTCAGTAGAAACTAATAAGCTAAATAATCTTATAAGATTAGCTATTTCTGACCTTATCATATTAATGTCTGATGCATTTATTTGTGTTTCAAATGGGATACGAAATGAAATACTCCGCTCGGGCTTTTTTCGAAAGAAAAAAAAATCCTGTGGTTATACGATTTATAATCCTCTGCGAAGCCTCAACTCAAGTTTAAAAGAAAGCCACTCATTATACCCATTTGAAGGCCCTGTTATTTTAGCTGTTGGTAGGTTATGTAAACAAAAAGGATTTGATACTTTAATTAAAGCCCATGCAAATATACTAAACACTGTTAAAGCTCATCTCGTAATTGTTGGTGAAGGTACCGAATATTCTAAACTTGAAAATTTAGTAAGAAATTATTCAGATTCTGATTATGTACATTTCTGGGGATATGATAATAATATAGCGAATCATTATTCATCTGCGGATGTTTTTGTTTTATCCTCAATTCATGAAGGATTTGGTTTGGTATTATTAGAAGCAATGTCCTGTGGTCTCCCTGTAATTTCAACGAATTGTCCTTATGGGCCAGAGGAAATATTAAATTTTGGCGAGTATGGTGATATTGTAAATGTTAGTGATATAGTTGGATTATCCAAAAGTATTATTGATGTGTTAAATTTGCCAAGTGATATTTTACAGATCAGAATAAAGAACGGAATTGAGCGTGCGTCAGAGTTTTCGATTAGCAATATAGGTGAACAATATATAAGGTTAATTAAGGAATTTTCTTTTGAGGAGTAAACATTGAAAATATTACATTTAAGTAAGTATTATTATCCTTATAGTGGTGGAATAGAGCAAGTTGTACAGGATATATGCGAAGGTATTAGCTCTAAATATACATGCTCAGTTTTGGCTTTATCAGAATCTAAAAAATATTACGAGAGTAATTTGAATGGGGTTCAGGTATACAATTGCCCTGTGCAATTTTCTATATCGTCAGCAAGTTTTTCTATAAAGTATATTTCCACACTAATAAAGATAATAAAAGATTTTGATATAATCCATATACATCTTCCTAATCCATTAGCTAATATTGCATTAATGTTGGCCAAAGAAAAGAATAAAAAAATAATAGTTCATTGGCATAGTGATATAGTTAAGCAGCGATATCTTGAGAAAATATATCGCCCGTTTCAAAATTGGCTCTTAAAACGAACCAATTTAATAATCGCTACATCTCCCGCATATGTACAAGGATCTCGTGCATTATTTCCTTTTAAAGAAAAAGTAAATATTATTCCAATAGGAGTTAACAAGAGAAACGCTGATGACGAGTTAACTCAACTGATAAAAAATAAATATGGAAATAAAAAAATAATCTTCTCACTTGGAAGACATGTGTATTACAAAGGATTTGAGAATTTAATTAAGGCTGGAATGTATCTTTCATCCGAATATATCATTTTAATTGGAGGGAAAGGCCCACTTACAAGCAAGTATCGTGAGCTTATTGATGACCTTAATTGTAGTGATAAAGTAAAATTAATTGGACGTATTGATGAGAGAGAATTACCTAGCTACTTTTCTGCTGCGGATATTTTTTGCTTGCCTTCAGTTGAACGCTCTGAAGCATTTGGGGTTGTTCAAATTGAAGCCTTTTCCCATGAAAAACCAGTAGTTTCTTGTGATATAAGAGGTTCAGGGGTCAGTTGGGTCAATAAAGACGCAGTTTCCGGATTAGTAGTTGAGATAAATAAACCAAAGGCTATTGCTAATGCGATCGATGAAATATTTTCATCTTATGAAAAATATTCAAAATGTGCTTATTTAAGATATATCAATTTATTTACGGCGAGTGGTATGAATAAAAAAATTATTACTTTGTATGAAAATATTTAAAATCGTATATGAATTATTTTAACGGAGATATTGATGATTTATCCAGTAATCATGGCAGGTGGTTCAGGTACTAGACTTTGGCCATTATCAAGAGAACTTTATCCTAAACAGTTCCTAAAGTTAGATGGTGATTTCACCATGCTACAGACTACAATATCTCGACTTAATAATCTTGCCTGTGAGAATCCCTTAGTTCTTTGTAACGAGCGGCACCGATTTATTGTTGCTGAACAACTGAGAGGGATAGGAAAATTAGCTAAGAATATAATTCTTGAGCCTGAGGGGCGGAATACTGCACCTGCGATAGCTTTGGCTGCATTAACTGCAATTTATTTGGCAAAAGATAGAGAATCTAACCCTCTTATATTAGTTCTGGCAGCTGATCATATAATTAAAAACTATAAGGTGTTTTCTGCTGCGATTCAAGATGCAATATCTTTTGCGCAAAATGATAAGTTGGTTACTTTTGGAATTGTTCCTAATAAGATAGAAACAGCATACGGCTATATTAAGCGTGGTATGCAGGTAAACATCAATGATGTTAATGCATACAAAGTGGACTCTTTTAAAGAAAAACCAGATTATGATACTGCTGAAGAATATTTGTACAGCGGTGAGTATTACTGGAATAGTGGTATGTTCTTATTTCGTGCAAAGCGTTATCTTGACGAATTAAAAAAATTTCGTCCGGATATTCTCGATGCCTGTGAAAAAGCGATGAGCGCCGTCGATCCG
>ERZ791641.1493-NODE-1493-length-10347-cov-3.827050_pt1 | contig 10347 bp, 10 predicted proteins | sample MGYA00510055_ERZ791641 | MGnify/ENA primary metagenome ERZ791641 (study PRJEB30046, sample SAMN00715226) | human gut metagenome | study: EMG produced TPA metagenomics assembly of the A metagenome-wide association study of gut microbiota in type 2... | reverse complement strand
AAAAAGTCCGTGTATTTCACGGACTTTTCTATCAAAACGTCATTTTCACTTGAGTATCGTGACCGTTTTGAACGACTTTTAGGTTATCAGCATCCGTGCCCGCGCTCGTTGGTGCGGGGCAACACCACCTCCCGGGCCTGGGTTTACCCACAACTCTGCCTGAGGGCTCCCTCTTTTCCTGTGGTCACGGAATTGGTGGAGCTGATGTTGATGGTGGATTGGTCTGCGTCGCCAATCGCCACTAAACTGTTTGCGTTCGCGAATACGCCGGCGGATGTCTGATTGCCAACGGCATTGATGTTGATGTTCTTGCCGCGGATCGTGACGTTGCTGTCAAACACGCTTTGAGAGACTTGCTGTTCCGTTGTTCCGTTTTGGTGAAGATTGACGGGATGCGCCTCTATGAGCGATAATTTCGAGTAGGGTAGACATTCCGTCTGTAAGGGAGAAACAAAATGAATTCTCAGAAAATGATTCGCCTTTCCGTGATTGCCGCTCTCGCCGGCGTCTACGGTTCGGCTTTTGCTGGCACAACGTACTAACGTACTATAAAGGTACCAACTTTATCGACCAGACGTACGAAAACGTCGTTGGGACGAAACCTAGTGAACACTACGGCGCGGTGATGGCTTTCTATCCCACCAATGCCGATGACGTTTTCAACATCCGCAACTGCGTTTTTAACAACAACACGTCCGGATTCGTTTCTCAACCTGCCAATGGCGATGCCATCAACTGGTCTCAGGGCGGCGCATTCGTCTTCAATGGCGGCACGATCAATGTTGAAAACTCGACATTCACGAAGAATACTGCCGGTCAGGGCGGCGCCATTTCTCAATTCCTGCATCCATCGCGCGCCAAGGATGTTCTGAATGTCAAAAACTCTACATTCACGGAAAATCAGGCCAATGCCGGTGGCGCAATGTCCATCTTGAAGGTTGCCAACATCACGGACACGCAGTTCGTCGGTAATTCGGTCGTCGGTGACACCGACGGCGGCGGCGCACTCTTCATCGGCGCGGAAAGCAACGTTGTGATCACCAACACGCTCTTTGACGGCAACAAGTCCCTCACGTCCACGGGCGGTGCCATCGCAACCCGACAGGGTGACTTGGGCAACAACAAGGACGCCAAGCTCGAAATCGTCAATTCGGTTTTCAAGAACAACTCGGCTCTGGGTGAATATCAGAACTCGTTGACCGAAGATCAAAAGTCCACCTACTCGGGTCGTGGCGGCGCCATTCAGAATGCCTTCTACTCTAGCAAGTCGGACCCCGCCCGCGTCACGATCACCGGCTCCACATTCGAAAACAACAAGGCTCTTTGGGGCGGAGCTATCCTCAACGAGTACAAGGGCAACGTAGCCGAATCCACGAAAAAGGTTGCCTCCATCGCCATCAAGGACACAACCTTTACGGGCAACTCCGCCGTTGAAGCAGGCGGTGCCATCTACAACACGATCGGCAGCGAACTGCAGTTCTCCGGCACGAACACCTTCAGTGGCAACACCGTCAATGGCAAGGCCAACGACATTCACAACGACGGCACGATCAAGGTGGTCGACGGCACGCTGTCGCTCGACGGCGGCATTACCGGCAACGGCACCATGGAGATGGCCGCCGGTTCCGCTCTGACGGTCAAGGTCGGCGCTTCCCAGGAGCAGTCCACGACGATTGCGAACGCTGTGACGCTAGGCGATGGCGTAACGCTCAACCTCATCTTCTCGACGGGCTTTGACGGCGAATACAAGCTGGCCGACACCGTGAACGGCACGTTTACGCTCGGCGAAGAAAACGCGCTCTTCGACATTACGGCGGTTGACGGCAAGAACGGCTCCTTTACCGTTGCCAAGAAGTCAGTTGAAGATATTGTCGAATCCACGGGCGGTGACGCCAATCAGGGCTCCGCTCTCGACGCCCTGATCTCTGCTGACGCTTCCGAATCCAAGAACGAAACGTTTAAGGAAATCGCCGAGTCCATCACGACGGCTGTTCAGTCCGCCGATCCCGTTCAGAAGCAGGCCGCGCTTGACGCCGTTACCGCCATGTCCGCCGACGCTGCTCCGGTCGTCCATCAGGTTCAGACCGATACTGGCGTTCAGGTCTTCTCCGCTGTCGGCTCTCGTCTGAGCGGCGGCGTTCAGGGCATGGCTTCCGGCGACGTGCTATCCGAATCCGCCATTTGGGTTCAGACCATGGCCGGCCGTACGGACATGGACGACACGTCCAAAGCCAAGGGCTACGATGCCGACAGCTACGGCTTTGCCTTCGGCGGTGAAGCCAAGGTCTTTGATGTGGCCAAGGTGGGTGTGGGCTTCGCCTACAACAACACCGACGTTGACGGTTTTCTGCGCCAGACCGACGTGGACGGCTACACGGCCTTCGTCTACGGCGAATACAAGCCCTCCAACTGGTTTGTCAACGGCATCATGTCCTACACTTGGGCTGATTACGAAGAAACGAAGAGCGTGCTCGGCACGTCCGTTCGCGCCGACTATGACGTCGAAACTTTCGGCATTCAGGCTATGACGGGCTGTGACATTAAGCTCGCCCAGTTCTTCGTCACGCCTGAAGTTGGTTTGCGCTACTTCCATATCAGTCAGGACAGCTACACCGATACGGCCGGCATGAAGGTCGCCAGTACGAGCGAAGACGTTCTCACGGGCGTCATCGGCGCTCGCATCGGCACGGCCTTCGAAGCCACGCCCACGATGACGATCCGTCCGGAATTCAGTCTTGCCATGACGTACGACGTCGTTCAGGCCGACAACAATTCCTTCGTGACGCTCGCCAACGGCGCAAGCTACACGGTCAACGGCGAAACGCTCGACAACTTCGGCATTGAAGCCGGCCTTGCCGCTACTGCCGAAATCGGCGACAACGTTGAAGTGTCCTTGAGCTACGAAGGTGCCTTCCGTGGCGACTATCAGAACCACATGGGTATCATCAACGCCAAGTACAAGTTCTGATAACCTTCCGATGAGCAAGGCTTCGGTCTTGCTCTGACGATTTTCGGTTGAAGGCGGTTCGGCGAAGTCGAGCCGCCTTTTTCAATGCAAGTGCGAAGAATTGAACAGTTACCTTGCCGTTGGTTTGCAACCGGCCTTTTCTGTGCAGTCGTTGCAATGATTTCCGGATGTGCCACTGCTCCGGTACCGCCTCTCGGCTTCGTCGAACGAACGCTCCGGACGGACGTCTTCCCCATCCTTGTCTGGGCAAAGCTTTTGGACCCGAATGCGTACATTCGGGTCTACATCGAAGGGGACGGCCATGCGTTCAATGCCTTTGGACGGCCTTCGTCCGATCCGACTCCAAAGGGCACGCTGGTTCGCCGAATGGCCTTCGGCGATCCGCACCCCAATGTCATCTATCTCGCCCGGCCCTGCCAGTTCAACACCAAGGTGCCGGCTTGCACAAAGGAAGTCTGGACGACCAGCCGCTTTTCGCAAGCCGTCATCGACGCTGAAGTGGACGCGTTGAAAGAGCTCACTGGCAACCGCGAAACCGTGCTAATAGGGTTTTCCGGCGGCGCACAAGTCGCCGGCTTGATGAGCGTACTCGACAAAGACCTGAAGGTCCGCAAGCTCGTGACGGTCGCAGGTAATCTCGATCATGAAGCCTGGTGCCGACAGCACAAGATGCCGATGCTGGATGGTTCCTTGAGCCTGGCGGACTTCAGAGAAGAATACATTTCGATCCCGCAGGCGCACTTTGTCGGAGAAAACGATGCCGTCGTAAATCCTTGCCTGACCAGGGAGTTCGTCAAAGATCCCGGCCGAATTCGTGAAGTAAGAGGTGCTTCGCACGCCAAAGGGTGGGATGCGGCATTTCCCGCCATCTGGGAAGAGAATTGAAGAGAAAGCAACCCGGATACTGCTACACATACGGACGGCCCTTGAGATCGACTCTTCGGGATGGGTTACCCAATCACCCCCACGGTAGTCATCCGTTTTCGGTTGCGGTTAGAACACATGCCTCACGCCACCGGTGGCACGCCAGTCTTCATCCAGGTAGCCGCCACTCGTGCGTTCGACGTCACCAAAAATCAATCTCCGTTCCCGAAACAGAACGGTTACCCTCTCAACTCGTCAGCGTATAAATCGTTAAGATCGTAAAGAACAAGATCGTCCCTATATTCAGCTTTCTTAAATCCTGATTTTGAAATGAAGCCGTAACGAATCGCTTTAAGCGGCGAAGCGTTCACCTGCTCAATCTCGGCCTCAATTTGGGCCGGTGTCATAGGCTGATTTCGACATTTCACTTCGTAAAATGTGAATCCTGTTTGATCTTCCGTAACAACATCGAATTCACCGTTTTTCTTTAACTTCGGAATGTCATAGTAGTATCTTCCGATTTTAAAGAATGGAGGGGTGATCCTGTTTAATTTGTTGGATCGAATAAGGAATTCCCGACAGATGCCTTCGAATTGCTTGGGAATGTGTTTGGTGTCCAAATCGGAGCCAATGAACAAGTCGTAAAACTTTTCGGGATTCATGAATCCCATATGACTGATGTTTTTGTAGATGTATTTATAGTAAAAGTGCACCATGTTGTCTCGGAAGACATACTGAGCCTTTTTGAGATTATCGGGCGCATTGATGGGATAGTCTTTCGAGATCAAATCCAGGGATCCCAACTGATTCAGAACAGAAACAAGCGAGGAGGCGGGGAGCTTCGTATACGTAGCGATGTCGGAATACTTCCTCGCGCCTTGTCCGAGAGCCTCGAGAACAAGATTGGCGTTGTTCACCTTGGAAACTTCCGCAGCGAGGAACAGCGTGACCTCGTTTGAGAGAATCGCCTCAGGCAACAGAAAGAGCCTTATGAAGTTCTCCTCAACGGAAATGGACGGATCGATGAGCGAATTGTAATAGGGGATGCCGCCCAATGCTGAATAAATCTTTATTTTATCTTCGTTGGAATAAGAGGAATAGAATTCCGCCGATTCGTAATAATCCATCGGATGGAGATTCATGACGAACGAAGAGCGGCCGTAGAGGGGGCTTTTGTAGGCGAGTATCCCCTTCATAATGTCAATATAAGATCCGCAGAGGATTATTTTTAGTTTCGATTCCCCCTTGTATCGATCTACCAAGGCTTGAAGAATACTGTCAAAACCGGGAATCAAATCCCGCAGGAAGGGATATTCGTCGAACACTAAAACGGTGGCGTCTGATTTACAGAATTTGAACAAGAAGTCGATGGCGTCCTCAAAGTTGTCAACTGCAAGAGGCGGAATGCCCAACTTCAAACCCAACAACGACATCAGCTGACGGAGATTATTTTCTTCCGACGTCTGCTTGCACTCCAGGTAGATGAAGGGCAACCCGGAGCGCTTGAGCGATTCCTTGATCAGGAGGCTTTTCCCCACACGCCGACGGCCGTAAATCACGCCAAGATTCGTCGACGCGTTTGCGTAAAACGCCGACAGCGTCTGAAGTTCGGACTTGCGTCCATAAAAGGTGAATTGAGTCATCGTAGAGAGATCCGGCTTGGGGGTGAGCAGTGAAGTGCGCTTGCGAATGGCGGAGTTTGGTTTGCTTCCGAACAATGTAGTAAAACTCACCACGGGCGTCTGAAGTAAATTTTACTACAACTGTAAAAAGTAAGTTGCGATGATTCGTCTTCGAACTTGAGTCGACTCCGCAGCGAATTCATAACGCTTGTCGTAGGCAATCCGGTCAATGAGATAGGGTTCCTTGAGATCAGAGTTGAACGCTGCAAGAGCCATGTCGAGGCCAACAGCTTCGTATGCGATCGATGTGTCGAGTATTGACAGGGGGCGCTTTCTAGCCATGATATGGACTCCAAGAAGACTTGTGATATAGAGTCGATTTCGAACCTTCGTCTCGCTGCAGCAGTCTTTGCCGGCGCAGAACTGAAGGCGTGCAGGGTTCTTTGATGATCTCGAATTCGATGCCGTCCGCGGCTTGGACGCAACATCCTGACCAACTTGACGAAAGCAGACTTTCAGTCAACTGGGAAGAGATGCGCAGCCGCATCGAGGGTTGCAGTGGGAAAAAGTCAAGGGAGCGGAAGAAGGGAGGAGCTGCTCCCTCGCGATGCGAGGGAGCGTTCCTTCTGGTCTGCTGAGGGGACCGATTACTTGGATGAACGCCTGGGGCGCTTGAGCGAGACGGTGGAAGTTCCGCACTCCTCCTCTGTGTCGGACTCGTCTTTTTTACGGCGGGCCTTCGTAGAAGCCACCTCTTCCATCGCTTCTTTGCTGGGCGTCTCAAGCTTTGAGCCGTGCTTATGCCTGGGTTCCGCGATCAGGATCGAAGCTGCCAGTTCGTCCTCGGTGATGCCGAGGGCTTTGCACAACTTGACGGCGCACGTCGTGGTGCAAGTGCGGGTTTTGGCAATCTTCATGATGTGGTGTTCCGTGAGGCCTGCGGCTGCAGCGAACACCTTGTACGTAGTGTAGTTGCGCTTCTTGATGAGAAGCTTAAGAGATTTGGGGACGGGATCGAAATCCGAGGCCACAAGCACCGTCCTGATTTCTTCAAGGGACACATTCAGGGCCTTGGCAAGCTTCATCCCCGTCGAGTCCGTGCAGCGGCGATGGAGGGAGATCGTATTCATGGCGATCGGGTCGAAGCCATGGACCTCGCTGAAATGGTTCAGCGTCTTGTAGCCATGCTTGACAACGCACTCCTTAAGAGTGTCGGCGGGCTCGGCGACGACGGTGCTGGGCTTCGAGCAGGAGGGCAACGTGAGCGCCGCGTGCGCTTCCATCATGAAGGCCGTGTCGAGACGGAGGTGGAAGGTGATGAGGGCAAGCTCATCCGGGCAAAAGACCTTGCTCTGGAGCATGTCCTCGACCGCGGACATGTCGAGGCGAAGCTCCTGACAGAGCATCTCAACGGTGAGGCCGGCTTCATGCAGGGCACGATGAATGACCAGGTTGAAGTAGTCGGCGGTATCAATCGGGAACCTGGGACCGTTCAACTGGATGGTCGCGTAATGAACCTGTTGACGGTCGATGGCGTCGAGAGAATTCAGAGTAGGCAGTTCAAACATGGAGCTACTGAGGATTAGGTTGATGGGAGGAGAAGCGAAGTCGAAATGACGAGACGGCACCGGGAGCGATTTGGGCATTGTGGGCTTAAAACGACTGTGTATCCGTCGGATGAATGCCGGGCTGTGCGCCGGCCGTTGTGCGCAGGCCGTTGTGCGCAGGTACTGCCTGCGGAGACTCGTCCTGTCGGGAGAGATTTGAGAAGGACGGGGAGGTGCCAGTGGTTGTATCGGGAGAGGGCAAAAATTGTTCATGATGATAGTCGATGTAAGCACGATTTTGTATATATGGAAAATGTGAATAAAAATACGTCTAAGTGCGGATGAGTCGATGTCATCCGTTCATTGATTGCACTCTACTACGGGGTGAAACAAAGATCAAATCCACTGGGCAGCGGTAACTTCTTTTTAGACAGCACTGAGGTGGTGATTAACAGAGTGTTTCATGAGTTGGTTGCTGGTTAGCGATCGCTTAACTTCGGCAGTGGCTCAGGCTTTGACAACGAATACACTATTTGCCCGGCAGTTACTAGGAAAATAGGTTGAGGCCCTGAAAAAACGTTAACGGCAGGATTTCTACCTAAGTAATCACCCTAGAAAAGGGCGGGTTATGAATGATGCGTTTTTACCACACTGTTTTTGACGAAAAGGTGAGAGGCGATACTTTGTCAAGAAGGCGAGCACAGGAAGGAGGTGAATTTGGGAGGGCCGGAAGGAAGGGAATGCGCGCTTTCAGTGAAATCAGAACTCATGAATTGGTCTCAGTGACCTCGGTCTGTAAGCTTTAGGCCTCTTGGCAGTGTCGCCTTCATTCGAGGTGAGGACGTCACCTTGAAGCGGTACAAGCCGCCCTGAAGTACGTTGCTGAGTGACCGTCCGCAACAGATGGGGTGAAATCATGGTAAAACCGTCGCATCACACTTGGGAAGGCAAACACCGACTTGTCGGTTGGGTAATCCTGTGACTTGTCAAGGTCCCGTGCTTGATTCCATGGCATTTGAAGAAGACAAGCAGGCGACGAAGGATACGCTGCTCGCACCGACAGACAAGCGCGTGGACATGTACCGCAACTGTCCGATTGAGTGGAAGGCCGCTCTGACAAACGAGCAATGGAATCCGAATCCGTACGAGATCAGGCCGACAGTGCCTGCGCCGGGGGAACTCGACTTCCTCGAGGAGCGCGAGGCGTTTCTTCGTGCACAGTTCGCGACCTTCCTGCACATTCCTCACACTGACAACATGGGGCTCTGGTTCCAGTTTCCCGAGCTCCTCCTTGCGAAGATTCGCTGCGGGGAGGAAACGCGTACTCCTGATCCGACGTTCGTTTCCCTCGTGAGGTATCTGGAGGCGGCGTTCCTGCTCAATGAGCGTTGCTACGACGAAGAGTGGAAGGCCCGCATTGCGGAGTACTTTGAATGCCGCTGGCCGGAGTACAGGGGCGAGCGAGTCAATCAGGCCCTGATCGACCGATGGATGGACTGGCTCGCCCGCTCTCAGTGAGGGGCAAGCGGAGTCCGAGTTCAGGCCGCATAAAATATTGTCTGCGCAAAACAGGTTTTTCAGGCGAAAGCCTGCAAGAATTGATGTCATGACTCAGCAGGGCCACCACATCCAACCGAAATAACAAAATGACCGCAAAAACTCTTGTCCTTCCGATCGCCGTATAGATTTCTCTTCTTCTGGCAGGCTGCGCCTCCAAACCGACTCACACGCCTGAGCAACTGGCTCATGGCGTCAAGTTCGAAGGCCTTCAGGCCGACATTCCGCTTGATCCGGGCTTCTCTCGTCCTCATCAGGTTGCCCATGTTTTCGGCATTCCCGTCAAAGACCTCGACCCCGAGACCAAGAACATCGCTACCATTGCAGAAAGACGAGGTCTCAACAGCTTCATCAGCGGCGCCGCCGATAACGGGCTCGCCGGTGGCCTTGTTGCGGTTGCGATTTCCTCTCTTGACTCGAGCGCAAAGGTCTTTCTCACGGAGGTCGATGAATGGAATGCGATCGTCGATCCGAGCGGGTACGCCACGATCTACGAGGCTGAGTCCGATGTGCTGAAGAATGTCACGGAACGGACCACCAAGGGTCTCCGGAAACAGGGCTAGGAAGTGCTTTCCATGGGCAGTGAGACCGAAGGCGGCAACGGAAAGCCGGTCTTCGTCGAAAGTAGCCTGACTCTGATCAACGAGGCAAGGGGATGTCCAAAGCCTGATGCCGATGACGAGGGCTGCCGTCTGACGCTGAGCACGCCCGTGTTCACGCATTCCTCGCGCGAGGCGCCGCCTGCCTGGCTTTCCGACCTGAAGGAGGCCTTCATCATTCGAGGCATGGTCATGATGCCTGATGGTGAAACCGCCGACGGCAGCGCCTTCGCACTGTACGCCCCCTAAACACCGTTTGTTACAAGCGTAGGATCCGCCAAAATCAAGATCTCTTTTATGGAGATCGAGATGATCAACTGGACCAAGGCTCACACTGCCTACCTCAGCAGCGGCCTCAGCAAAGTCGCCTTCCATCGCACCCGCCTGCATGAGTTCCTGAAGCCGACGATGCCCTGCCGAACCTCTGGGTGCTCTACCATCAGTTCCGCTGAATCGAGAAGCAAACAGTTACGCCCGTTTCACGCCCGAGCTCCAAGCTGATCAAGGTCGTTGGCGAACTTCGTCCCTCAGTCACTTCACGCGTTCCTGCGGAAAGTCAGATTCCGCAGGTTCCGGTTCAACTGGAGCTCCCTGGTGGCGCACGTCTGACCTTTGCCACCGCAGCTCCTGAACAATTTGATCCGCGCATACCTCTGGACACGAATGCGATCGAGCGATGCATTCGTCCCGTGGCATGCATGGAAGGAGCGACCAGGTTCCGCCAGACGACGGCGTACATGCAAAGCCTGTGCGACAGTTTCACGCTTTTCGAAACCGCAAAGCGCAACGGGATCACGCGCCCTGTCGAATATCTGAAGAAATTCGGACGAGCCGTCTACAAGCATTGCTACGAAAAACGCTGGACTCTGAACTTCGAACTCAAGGGCGTCCACCCGGTCACTCGTGGGATTCGAACCTGGGACATGAAGGCCTTGATGGAGGACTTCGACGTCACACCCTGGCTGCCGTGGAATTTCGAGGAGCCACCGCTATCCGAGGTCGTTAAATAAAGTGAAAGGGCACCGCCTTCCGGCTGGTGCCCTGGCAAATTGTGAAAGTTGGTGTTTAGGGGACGTACGTATTTTGCCCGGTTGGATTTGGGGACGAACACACCGCCACAGATCACACAGCGTTTCAAGGAAGCTCTTCAAAACCCCCATCTTTGAGCGATGGGGGAAGCAGTTTTGTTT
>ERZ791641.1486-NODE-1486-length-10397-cov-2.479308_pt1 | contig 10397 bp, 10 predicted proteins | sample MGYA00510055_ERZ791641 | MGnify/ENA primary metagenome ERZ791641 (study PRJEB30046, sample SAMN00715226) | human gut metagenome | study: EMG produced TPA metagenomics assembly of the A metagenome-wide association study of gut microbiota in type 2... | reverse complement strand
GCAGATTGCGTGCAAAGCCGTCAGGCGGACTTTATGCAGTGTTTCCATAGGGAAACACCAATCATGTGACCATTTCTGCGGAATGCGTGTTGTTATAGGTGAACGGCCGTTCGGAACATACGAAAGGAGTGAACCAGCGTGCAGGAACGTTCTCTGATACGCAGACTCAAACAGCACCAGCCGCAGGCTCTGGAGGAGTTGATTACAACTTATAGTCCCTATGTGGGAACGATCATACGCAATATTATCGGAAAGTATCTGGCAGAACCGGACGTGGAAGAACTGACGGCAGATGTGTTTCTGGCGGTGTGGGAACATACCGACCAGCTGAAAGCCGGAAAGCTGACGGCATATCTGGCGGCAATTGCCCGAAATCGGGCGAAGAACCGAATCCGCAGCTATCACGAAACCGTGAATCTGGAAGATCTGGTGGAGATCGGCAGCGAAGAAGATGTAGAAGGCAGCATCGACCAGAAGATTCTGGGGGAACTGCTGCAGGACGTACTGGACACCCTCTCCGCAAAGGACAGGGAGATTCTGGTGCGGTACTACTATTGCTATGAACCCGTCCGGCAGATCGCCGGCACGCTGCACATGAGCGAATCCGCAGTGAAAATGCGAATGAGCCGTGCCAGAAAGAAGTTGCAGCAGGAACTGGTGGAACGGGGATATGCGTATGAAGACACACCGGCAGTGCAGCAGGTTCACTTCACCGCCATGGGGAAAGGAGCTATCTCATGAAATGGAATTGCTTTGATTGGTTTGACCACTATGCAGCAGAAAAAAATGGTGTGCCGAAGCTGGAAACTCAGCCGATTCATACCGACGCAATTTGGAAACGGGTGCAGGAACAAGCTGGCATTACTCATCAGCCGAAGCGGAATCGCATGCACATGACCAAGTGGGTGGCAGGCATCGCCGCAGCGGCAGTGCTGGTCACCGGCGGCACAACGCTGGTAGCAGCAGCCGGCTACGGCGGACTGGACGCATTCTTCCAGAGCCTGATCGGTGAAGAAACACCGAAAGATCCGGAAAAGCTGGCGGCTCTGGTCACTACGCCAGCAGCGGACTTCGACAGCACCAACGAGAATGTACAGTTTAAGCTGCTGGGCATGTACGGCGATGACAGCCAGGCAATGCTGAGCTTTCAGGTGACTGCCATGGACGGTGCGGCGTTGCAGGACGGCTTGGCACTGCCCTATCAATTGCTCTTGCTGGATGCAGACGGCGGCAGTGAGACACTGGACTGTTATGGCAGAACGGTAGATGTCCGGGAAAAGGACGGAGCGTATTATATCAACCTTCGTATCAACCACACGGACTTGCAGGGAAAAACACTGGATGTGACTTTTGGAAGTTTCTATACAGAGGCACAGGTCTCTCAGATCTGGGAACAGCTAACAGCCTATGACGACCAGTTCCTACAGGAGTATGTCCGGCAGAACTTCGGGGAAGATGCGTTGAAAGACTGGGAGGACGGCGATCTTCCGGCAGGTTTTGATGTAAACGCTTGGAAAGCTTATCGCCGGGAAAACCAACTGGCGCAGAAGTGCAGCGACCGGGAAAAGGAACTCTATGCAGAGACAGAGGGTGTAGTTTCCGGCAACTGGCACACTAGCGTTACATTGGATTTTGCCAGTGCAGCACCCATCACAGCTGATTTTGACGGAGGCACAGTAAACTTGCAGGAACTTTCGGCAACGATCACAGCTCCGGCAGAATGGGATGACGAGAGCCACACAGTCGATTATGTCATCACGCTGAAAGACGGCAGAAAGATTTTTGATGAGTTGGTACAGAATGCAGAAGGTGAGGAGATGCTGCGGCGGATCCATGCGCTGCCCGGCTGCGGAACAGGCACCATCGGGCAGTATGTGCCGCTGACAGAGGTCTATTGGGATGCGGACAGCGCCGCAGATGTGCTTTGCTACAGCGAACCCATCGATCCGTCAGAGGTGAAGACGATCACCGCATATCGCTTTGCTTTTGCGGGCGAAGCTTCTGACGGCACCAGCGGACTGAGCGGCTATGATCTCACTGACAGCACAGTGATCTATCGCGCACAATAACGTGCAGAGAAAGGATGTTTCATATGAGCAGAAACCAACAGCACCGCCGGAAACGGCAAAAACAGTTATACCTGATCGCACTGCTGCTCTGTCTGGCAGTGCTGGGGTTTTCTGTATGGCTCTTGTTCATCCTGAACCGTGCCGGAGAATCCTCTGCCTTGCAGAACAGCACTTCTGACAGCAGCAATGCTGCCGGAACCAATGCTCTCGATACGCCGTCTAATATCGATGCACAGGGATTTCTGGCGGTGCTGGAGGGCAATACGGCGCAGCTGCCTGCCGGAAAGTGGAAGAGTAGTGACGAATCGGTGGCGGCCGTGGACAGCAGCGGCATGGTCACCGGCGCAACCCAGGGCAGATGCCAGATCACCGACGGCAAAACTGCTTACCAGATCGCCGTGCGGCATCTGGAACAGCGGCAGGAGGGAACCTATGTAGACGGCATTCTGATCGTTAATAAGTCCTATCCGCTGTCCGCCGACTATGATCCCGGCTTGCAGCCTATTACCAAGGACGCGTTTCAGAAACTAAGTGACGCGGCGGCACAGGAGGGGCTGGATCTGTATATTGGTTCCGATTATCGGGACTATGCCTATCAGGTGAAGATCTACAACAATTACTGTGAGATATACGGTTCGGAACAGGCGGACAGCTTTTCTGCCCGTCCGGGATATTCCGAGCACCAGACCGGACTGACCATTGACTGCAACACCATTGACGATGCCTTTGGCGATACGCCGGAAGCTGCGTGGCTGGCACAGCATTGTGCGGACTATGGCTTCATTATCCGTTTCCCGAAAGGAAAAGAGGACATCACCGGCTATCAGTATGAGCCGTGGCATATCCGCTATGTGGGCGTGGACATTGCAAAGGAAATCCAGAAATATGACCTGACATTGGAGGAATATCTGGGCGTGGATTCCGTCTATGCTGCTCCGTGGCAGGGATAAGTGTACTTTTCAACTTGCCTATAGAAAAACGCACCGGAAGTGGTGCGTTTTTTTGTTGTTCTGCCAAAATGTGAATTCTCTGCAAAAAAAAGTTGACAAAGCAATACTAATATGATATAATATGAAATATAAGCACAAAATCACGTGAAATTGGATTTTTCAGTTCCGAATTTCATGTAAAAACAAGGAACGATGCATAGACGGCTCTATGCAGGGATTTACAAGAAAGGGTGATTGTATGAAAGCGTGCAAGAAAATGACTGCACTTCTGGCGGCATTGGCAATGCTGACCGGAACGGCAGGGCTGCCGGTTTCCGCAGAGGAAGCTACCGGCACATTGGGAGATACCATGACATGGATAGTTGACGGGGATACGGTGCATTGCACATGGGAATCTGCAACGGCGGACGGTGTGGAGATTTCGATACAGGGGGATACCTGCACCATAGAAAAGGGTGTTCATCCTTGGGAAGAATATCATGCATGGTTGAATGCGGCAGCAAACGAATTGACGGAACTGCTGGAGAAAAATGGCTATGACCCTTCTGCAATGGGCAGCGAGGAAAAGAACGCAGTGCTCGCAGAGCTGATGCCGGAGGCTTATGCAGTGCAGACAGCGTTTACTGGCATCAAGCACATCGCAGTTTCCGACACGGTGACACAACTGGACGTGGCATTGGGATTTCTCGGACTTGCAGATGCAGAAACGGTACAGCTGGGAAACAGCTTGGTTTCTATCGGGGACAGTACATTTGAGAATACCCACTGTACCCAGATCACCTTGCCGGACAGCCTGAAAACCATTGGAAATCACGCATTTTATGATGCCGGCGTAAAAGAACTCACCATTCCGGCAGGGGTGGATGAGATTGGTGACAATGCTTTGGAAAGTGATTCGACTCTGGAGAAAGTGACCATTCTCTCCCGTGATGTTGACCTGACGGATACCGGACTGGGCTATGTGTCCGTCTGGCTGGAAACCGATCCGAACCGCAATGAAAATCTGGTGCTCTATGGCTATGCTGGTTCTACTGCGGAACAGTATGCGGCAGAGAACGAGATCCCCTTTGTGGCACTGTCGGAAGAATGGCTTTGCGGTGATGTCGATCTGGACGGCAGAATTGACATTCAGGACGCAGTACGGCTTGCAAAGGCGAGTGCCGGAACGATTTCGCTGAACGAAGCGGCAAAGAAGAATGCGGACTGCAATGGGGACGGGGAAGTTGACAGTGCAGATGCCACTGTACTGATGGAATTTCTGGTGCATCTGGTGGATACGCTGCCGGTGCAGTAAACGGGCTTTAAAAACGGCAGGGAACTTTGATCGGTTCCCTGCCGTTTGCATTATGTTGTTCCCATTTCCGTATCATCATGCGTTTCCACCGGCGTGCAGCTTTTCAGCAGTGCCTGCAATTCTGCGGTAAGCTGTTCCGCCTTGCCGCTGCCCAGATACCCTATTGCGTAGACGAGGGATTTCCCGCCGGAAACCGGCTCCGCAGAGAAGCCGCCCTTGTCGGTCAGCAGATACTGGCTGTCCGTGCTTTGCAGCTGGAATGTGGTGGTGTTGCTGTCCGGTGTGTAGTCCTCCAGCGGCAGCAGAGTCAGGAAGCTGCGGTGATAGTCGTAGTCGTTCAGCAGGGAAACCAATGCCTTGTACTCCTGCGTGTCCGGCTGGAATTCATAGGTCACTGTATCGACGGTGTCTTTTCCGGTGACAGTCACGCCCGCAATGTTGACTGAGAGAGAAAGGGGTTCGCTTGCGGAAATACGGCTGCCCAGCGAGTAGGGGTATAGGAAATACCACCCGCCCACGAGAAGAATTCCCAACAGCAGCAGTCCGATAATGATATGTTTTGCAGTTCTGGTGGATCTCATAGCATGCTCCTTTGTTTTCGTGTAGATTGCCTTTATTATACCATGAAGCGACAAAATTGTAAAGGCAATACTGCACTTTTTGCGGAACATAATGGTTTCCAACAAAAATGCCCTTTCCTTTGCGGAAAGGGCATTGCTTATTTATGCTATAGAGTTGCCTTTCGGGAAATTAGCCCAGAACAACTTCGATTTCGTTCTTGTCAGCCAGTGCGTCAGCCGGTACATAGTCGCCGTCCAGTGCCTTGCCGTTCAGTGTCAGGGAAGCCACGCCGCTTTGTACGTGGTTCGGGTTCTTGACCGTGATAGACAGCTGCTTGCCGCGGAACAGTTTTTCCATGGTGAAGCCGTCCCATGCTGCCGGAATCGACGGGCAGATGTGCAGACCGTCAGCGTCCGGACGCATGCCGCAGATACCCTCTACGCAGCCAACCATAACGGTGGAAGCGGTACCGGTCAGCCAGTGTACGTGAGAACGTCCTGCATACGGGGAAGCGGTAGACTCGGTGAACTGACCGTGTACGTACGGTTCCAGTACACGCTGTTCTGCCTTGTCGTTCATGGAAGCCGGTGAGCTTTCCTCGAAGTAGCGGAATGCATCGTCACCGTGTCCCAGCAGGCTCTCTGCCAGAATCAGCCAGCCCTGCGACTGGGAGAAGATACCGCCGTTTTCCTTGGTGTCCGGATTGAAGATGTGCATCAGGGCACCGTCGAAATAGTGGTCGATATACGGCGGATCCAGCAGCTTTGCACCATACGGGGTGTCCAGAATGTCTGCTACAGACTGCATTGCCTTGTCGCTCTGCTCCTTGGAAGCGAAGCCGGAAATGACGCTCCAGCTCTGGGGGTTCAGCCACATGGAAGCTTCCGGATCCTTCTTGGCACCAACTACTACGCCGTCTTCGCGGATACCGCGGATAAAGCGGTCTTCGTCCCAGCATGCAGCCAGTGCTTCGCCCAGAGCCTTCTGAGCCTTGTCCAGATAGGAAACATACTCGCTGTCCTTGCGTTCTGCTGCCAGTTCATGCATCATGGACATTGCATAGTACAGCTGGAATGCCACGAAAGTGGACTCGCCCTTTTTGCCCAGACGCAGGCAGTCGTTCCAGTCTGCGTGCAGACCAGCCGGCATGTTGTGGTCGCCCAGACGTTCCATGGAGAAGCAGATCGCACGCTTCAGGTGGTCGTAAACAGTATCTTCGCCGCCGTTTGCATAGACGATCACTTCATCATAGAATGCCTTGTTGCCGGATTCGCCCACATACTTGCGAATGGTGGGGAACAGCCACAGAGCATCGTCTGCACGGTAGGACGGGTGACCGGTTTCCTTGACATATTCCGGATCGTCCGGTGTGTTTTCATGACCGGCGTTGTGGTCGAACTTGACCAGCGGCAGACCGCCGCCGTTGTCTACCTGTGCAGACAGCATAAAGCGGATCTTTTCTGCGGCGAGTTCCGGATCCAGATGAATGATACCCTGAATGTCCTGTACAGTATCGCGATAGCCGTAGCCGTTCCGCAGACCGCAGTATACAAACGATGCGGCACGGGACCAGATAAAGGTGATGAAGCACTGATAAGCGTTCCAGACGTTGATCATGTTGTTGAACGCATCAGACGGTGTGCTGACCTGGAAATGGTTCAGCTTGCTGTGCCAGTATTCCTTCAGAGCCTCTACTTCGCTGTCGACCTTGCTGGCAGCTTCATAGGAAGCGAGGATTTCGTTTGCCTGTGCATTGTCTTTCTGACCCAGTACGAAGATCAGTTCCTTGGATTCGCCCGGCTGGAGCGTGATGTCACTCTGGAGAGCACCGCAGGCATTGCTGTTGTAGTTCATCTCACCGGTGCACTTGCCCTGCTCTACAGCGATCGGGTTGGAATAGGTGCGGTACGGACCAATGAAGCTGTCCAGATTGCCGTTATAGCCGGAGATCGGAGCACCTACCATGCCGAAGAAACGCTCTCTGTGGTTGGAACCGGTAGCGTCCTTGCCGTTATTTTCGTTGATGTGCTGGAGGATCTTGTTGCCCTCAAAGCTGGTACGGGTGATGAACAGGGTGTACTGGAGGTTGACCTGATCCTGTTCGTAGTTGTTGTCGTTGGTGAACTCTACGAAACCGAATGTGGACAGGTTTCTCGGCTTGTCGCTGTTGTTGGTGATGACTGCACGCCATACCTCATAAGTTGCCCCGATGGGTACATAATAAGTGACTTCGGAGGAAATGCCGGCATAGTCTGCGGAAATTACGGTGTAAGCAGTACCGTGGCGGCAGACGCTCTTGTAAGAATCCAGCGGCTTGCCTACCGGCTGCCATGTAGCAGACCAGTAATCCTTGGTGTCATTGTCCCGCAGGTAAATGTAGCGTCCGGGCAGTGCCATCATGGAGTTGAAGCGGAAACGGCTGATTCTGCCGTTTGCACCGGACTTGACGAAGCTGTATCCGGCAGCGTTGTTAGAGATCATTGCACCGTATTCCGGAGAACCGAGGTAGTTTACCCAAGGTGCCGGCGTATCCGGTCGGTCGATCACGTATTCTTTGTTTTTCAGGTCAAAATAACCATACTGCATAGGGAGTATCTCCTTTACATCTGTATTTTCAATGTCAAATGACCATCACCGATAAAGACAGTGCGGTCGTACATTTATCATACCATACCACAGAAGATTTTGCAAGGGATTTGCGAAAAAATTTGCAGAAAATGTGGTATGGCTTCTGTGGGCTTTGCAGAGCGAATAGGGACACACATCTTTTCGGCAACATCATTTTGTACGGAAATGCACAAAAAGTTTTCCCGCCGGCTTGACAGACAAGCTTTTGTGTGCTATAATGTGCTTATTGAACCAGTACAATTAGCACAAAGGAGGGGAGCCCGTGGAAATTATCATCAGCGGCAACAGCAGCAAGCCCATTTACGCCCAGATCACGGAGCAGCTGAAAGCCCAGATCATGGACGGCACGCTGCATGCCGGCGAATCGCTGCCGTCTATGCGAAGTCTGGCGAAGTCCCTGCATGTCAGCGTGATCACGGTGCAGCGGGCGTATGAGGAACTACAGCGGGACGGATTTCTGGAAACGACAGTCGGGCGGGGCAGCTTTGTGGCTGCCCAGAATCCGGAGATCTATCGGGAAGAACAGCAGCGAAAGGCGGAGGAGCACCTGCTGGCGGCGGCGGAAATTGCCCGCGTCAGCGGCATTTCGCTAGAATCGCTGGTTCAGGCACTGACCATTTTTTATCGGGAGGAAGAATAGCCATGCAGAATATTTTAGAAGTACGGGATCTGGGGCGTTCCTATGTGAATTTCCGGCTGGAACACATCAGCTTTTCCATTGCCGGCGGAACGATCATGGGTTTAGTAGGCGAAAACGGAGCCGGAAAAAGCACTACCATTCGGGGCATTCTGGGGCTGATCCGGCGGGAGTGCGGAGAGGTGCTGTTCTGCGGCGAACCGCTGAGCACAGACAGCGTTGCTATGAAGGAGCAGATCGGCGTGGTGTTTGACAGTCTTTGCTTTTCACCGGAACTGACGGTGGAAAAGGCGGGGAAGATCTGCCGCAGCATCTATTCCAACTGGGACGAAGCCTATTTTCAGGAACTGTTGCAGCAGTTCTCCCTGCTGCCCAAGCAGAAGGTCAAGGAACTGTCCCGCGGCATGAGCATGAAGCTTTCGCTGGTGCTGGCATTTGCCCACCACCCGAAGCTGCTGATCCTGGACGAGCCTACCAGCGGACTGGATCCTGTGGTGCGGGACGACCTGCTGGACTTGTTTCTGGAATTCGTGCAGGACGAGGAACATGCTATTCTGATCTCCACGCACATCACCAGCGATCTGGAAAAGGTGGCGGATTATGTGACATTTCTCCATGCGGGAAAGCTGCTGCTTTCCAAGCCCAAGGACGAACTGCTCTGGCAGTACGGCATTCTCCGCTGCGGAGAAGCATTATTCCAGAAGCTGGAATCGTCAGAGGTGCTGGCGTGGCGGAAAAAGGACTATTCCTATGATGTGCTCGTGCCGGATCGGGAGGCGATTTTGCGGAAGTATCCGGAGGCTGTTATAGATCAGGTCACAATGGACGAGATCCTGTTGTTGTATGTGAAAGGAGTGCAGGGCAAATGAAAGGACTGCTTTTGAAAGATTTCTATACCATATGGAAAGGCGGACGAATTTTTCTCATTCTGTACGTTTTTATGGCAGCTGTTTCCGGCGTGAATATCCAGAACGGCTGGTCTTACATGGGCTTCTGGCTGGTGATGATGGACTCGCAGACCTCAAGCACTTTTTCCTATGACCATTCCTGCAACTGGAACCGCTTTGCGCTGACGATGCCCGTCACGCGAAAAGACGTGGTGCGGTCGAAATTCCTGTTGCAGCTGCTGATCGTATGCGGCAGTACACTGGCGTATCTCGTGCTGGCAGCCCTTGTCAGTCTGGTGCTGCGGACGTTTGAAGTCAAGGCGTTCTGCAATATGCTGTTTGCCGCATGGCTCGTGCTCTGGGTTGTGCTGCTCATGGGCAGCGTTTCCACACTGCTGCTGTTCCGGTTCCCGCCGGAATATGCACGGCTGATCTCCATTTTGATCTATGTGATTCCGGCGTGTGCTTTCATGGGTGCGGGCAGCGTTTTCATGCAGGAAATGACAGACAATCTTGCCACCCTGCCTGCGGAATTTTCCGCAATGCTGCTGCCGGCGGCGATTGCTTTGCCGGTGCTGTCGCTGGTGGTTTCCGGACTGTGCTATGTCTTTAGCTGCCGGATCTTCCAGAAGAAAGATCTGGCGTAATTCCGTGATGCAGCAGCATCTCCGCAGAAAGGACTGTTATTGTGAAACCTATTGCTCATATTGAAAACGATTTTCCCACCAAGTTCGGCATTCCCCGCCAGAGTGGACTGGTCAACAGTCTGCATGCCCGCATTGTCATGGAGCCGGAATACCGGAATCCCGATGCATTTCGGGGGCTGGAGGACTACTCCCACATCTGGCTGATCTGGGAATTCTCGCAGGCGGTGCGGCAGAAGTGGTCGCCTACCGTTCGCCCGCCCCGTCTGGGCGGCAATGTCCGCATGGGCGTTTTTGCGACACGCTCACCGTTTCGTCCCAATCCGCTGGGGCTGTCGGTGGTGCAGCTGGAAGAAATCGTGCTGCACGGGGCGAATGCTCCCTACCTGACGGTTTCCGGTGCCGACCTGATGCACGGCACGCCCATTTACGACATCAAGCCGTACCTGCCACACATTGACAGCCACCCCGAAGCCAGGGGCGGTTTTGCTCTGCCGGCAGCGGCTCATCGTCTGGAAGTTCGCTTTCCGGAAGTCTGGCTGGAGAAAGTGCCGGAATCCCTGCGGGCAGGGCTGACCGAGGTGCTGGCACAAGACCCCCGCCCGTCCTACCAGCACGACGCCGATCGGGTGTATGGCTTCCCGTTCGCCGGTCTGGAAGTCCGCTTTACCGTGGACGGCGAAGTGCTGACGGTTTGCGAAATTCTGGAAGCGACGGTATAAACTTA
>ERZ791641.1484-NODE-1484-length-10411-cov-3.414156_pt1 | contig 10411 bp, 10 predicted proteins | sample MGYA00510055_ERZ791641 | MGnify/ENA primary metagenome ERZ791641 (study PRJEB30046, sample SAMN00715226) | human gut metagenome | study: EMG produced TPA metagenomics assembly of the A metagenome-wide association study of gut microbiota in type 2... | reverse complement strand
ATATGGCTGACACAGAAGATGATGGCCACATTATATGACGTGGATGTTCGTACAATTAATGAGCATATTAAGAAGATTTATTCCGACTCAGAGCTTGAGGAAAATGCAACTATCCGGAATTTCCGGATAGTTCAAACTGAAGGTTCGCGTCAGGTGTCTCGTAATACAAAGCATTATAATCTTCAAATGATCATCGCTGTCGGCTTTAAAGTGAATAATGAGCGTGCAGTGCAGTTTCGTAAGTGGGCCAACAGCATCGTGAAGGACTACACCATCAAGGGCTGGGTTCTGGATGATGAGCGTCTGAAAAATGGTGGTTCCGTACTTACAGTAGAATATTTCGACCGTTTGCTTGAGCAGATTCGTGAAATTCGTCTCTCTGAGCGCAGATTTTATCAAAAGATAACAGACATCTATGCGACAGCTCTTGATTATGACCGAACAGCAAAAACAACGAAGCAGTTTTTTGCCAAGGTTCAAAACAAGATGCATTATGCAGTTCATGGACATACGGCAGCAGAGTTGATTTATCAGCGAGCAGATGCAGACAAGCCACACATGGGATTAACCACTTGGGCAGCAGCACCGGAAGGCAAAATCGTAAAAAGTGATGTTAATGTTGCAAAGAATTATCTGAGTGAGCAGGAAATGCGTTCACTGGAGCGTATTGTATCTGCGTATTTGGATTTGGCAGAAGACCGCGCAGAACGTCATATTCCAATGACAATGGAAGACTGGGCAAAGCGTCTAGATCTCTTCCTGATGGCAGATGACAGAGAGATTCTTCAGGATGCAGGTGAAATCACTGCGGAGATTGCCAAGGCAAAAGCTGAGACTGAATTTGAAAAATATCGTGTCATTCAGGATAGATTATTTATGTCGGACTTCGATAAGTATATGTTGGAACTGGAGGAGAATGCGAAGAAATAGCAGTTTTGCTCTTAAATTTTTTGGCTTGCCAAGGTTGAGTACATGGAAGTTGTCAAAGAAGAAATTTAAGATGGCGCAGCGTGTTAATTTGTATAAAGAAAGGATTCGAGATGTGCAATGAAGAAAAAGCAGTTAATATGGATTGGTATAGTAGTCGTTTTAATAGCACTAATTTTGGCTTTAGTGGTAAATATACTATTTAAAGTGCATACAGATGGTATTTTTTCTGCCGAGTGGGGTGCTGGAGATGCACTAAATTATACAGCAAGTATATTTGGCGCAGTAGGCACTATTGTATTGGGATATGTAGCATATAAGCAAAATGATCGATTGCAGGAAATGGAAAATAATAATTATATTGCAAATTACAGTAGTATGATACTGATGGACAGTATATGTATAAAGCAAAAAGCAGATAAACCTGTTAATTTGAACATACATTCTGAACAGATAATTAATGATAAGGAATGCATTGAAAGCGCGATAAATGTTGGGTATAAATTTACGTTTAATGGAACAAGTATAGGAAATAGCATACCGGTATTGATACATATACAAGATTGCAATATATTTTGTAGTGATGAAAGTAATCAGAACATGAGTTGCTATTTATTTGGGGAAAATCGCTCGAATCAGTACTCTAGAATTGCAATTCATCAGGATGGGAAGATAAAGTTTGAAATGACATATATTATAGATTCAAAAAAACGTATTGAGTTCGAAAATGCAATAAAGCAGAGTGCATACAAAGTAATTGTAGAAGTAGTATTTGATATTGTTACCGATAAGGGCGTAGTTACTCGATGCAAGTGTATTTCAGATTTTCATGGTCAAAACTGTGCAGATAAAATCACATGGAAGGATCAGGGCCCGAGAGTCTTCTTTTATGGACATAATATAGCCAATATTAATGAATTAGAGATAGTGGGATAGGAAATGTTTCCAAATGCATTTACGAAGACGATTGCAGGTTTCGATGATGATGGGAAAAGGTTTGTAGATAGACTTAAATAAGCAGTTTGCAGAAATTGCAGGACAATTCAATGCAATGCATTTAAAGAGGAATACGAGAATGCATTTGTACTGAAGAAAATGATGGGCGAGTATAGAACTTATTAGTAAAAAATCAAGAAGGAGATGATGTTATTGAAAAGAAGAGCAGATTTATTAATAGACGGAAAATATAGAAGAATTACGATATGGGATGCATTAGATTGGAAACAAAATCGTCCGGACCTTTGGGAAAAATATAAAAATAACATTTATAGTATTTGTAGAAAACCGGAAAATAAAGTGAGGATGGTTTTTCAAACTGGAAAAAATGGTATACTAAAGAATAGTTATTTTAGATATTATAATGCTGATTTCGAACATAAAGGAGAAGGCAGTGAAGAATCATATAGACATGAATTATTTAAAGAATGTATTTCTAGAATTGAGCGTCTAGAAATAAGGTGGAAGGGTAAAGCTTTAACGATATATCCTGATGAAATATTGCAAGAAGAAAGTATACTTATGGAAGATGGAAGTAGACGAATTGTTGATTTACTTGTAAATTTCACGAAAGCGGATCCAGCAATTTATGTTGAAAAATGGGAAGGTCAACTCGCAATTGAAATAAAAGATACTCATTCGGTAGATAGTAAAAAGATAAGCCAAATGAAACAAAAAGGACTTGCATGTTTAGAATTTACAGTCAGTAAATGGAATGTCAGAGAAAATTTTAACAATGCAGAGGACGAAGAGAAGCAAACTATTGGAATAAAAGAAAAGTTAGATGGGAAAAATGGTGGATATATTTGGGGTGAACTATTAGTAGATCCAATATCTAGGAAGTATTTTTCTACAAAATTGTATGAAGATGAAAAGAGAGAAAAAGAAAGAGTGATAGCTGAATTGAATCAGGTTAAGAAACTATATGGTCAAGTTATTGACACTAATAAACAGTTAAGGGAGCGGATTCAATTACTTGATAGGAATATTAATGTATACAAAAATAAATTATCTGGTTTTGAGGCGAAATTGAAAGTTACAGAGCAGGAGAACACAAAAATAAAATCAAGTTTTTGGTACAAGCTATTTGGTAAAAAGTAAATAAAGGATGATATAAAAATAAGGTTTTCCAAACAGTGGGACATGAAAGTTGATTTTAAATATAGACCATTTTTTATCTGAATTTAAAAATTCTTAGATGCGCAAATGATTCAGGAGAAGAAAAAGAAGCTGGAGACGTTTGAAAATATACAAGAAACAAGGGGATATTTTGTATAGCCAGATAAGGATGAGGAGGTAACGGCAATCAATCTTGGGTGCACAGTGTATTGCAAAAAGCTGTGTATCGTGGTACGGTAAAACAAGATGATAACGTGAGTGGTGTAGTGTAAGGGGGGACAGAAATATGTTTAGCGAAGAATATGAGGTATCCATACAAAAGCTGACGTTTTATTTCGTATACCAAAAAAACTGCTATGTTAGTACTTGACACATCGGAATGCACATAGCTATGGCTTATTCACTGAGATATAAAAGTTTAGAAAACTTGAATTTACAATAAAAAGCACTTGATTATATGAGGAGAAAACTATGACACAAATTAAAATATTTCAACCAGAAACATATTCAATTGAAATCAAAAAGGTGAGAGAGAGTATTTCGAACTTCCCAGAAAATATTAAAAGAGAGCTGATAGAAACAAAATTCTTGAATGATTATGCGTCATCGAAAATGTGGGATATAAATTCTGAATTTGGAAAGATCCATAACAAATTGATGACGCTGTTAGAAGACCATAGTATAATTGCATATCATAATACAAGACTTGCGGATCCGTCCAAAGTTATGTGCAATGGATTGATTTTTTCTGATGAGAGGTACATACAGTCCTTGAGGGAAGATATGCAGCAACAGGAGATTCCACAGGAAATGATAGTTGACATAATTTGTAAGGTTAGGAAGGAGCGTGATCGATGGGAGATCAATGGCAGTAATCGCAGAAAAAATGAAATTTGTTTTATATATGATTTTGATTACTATAAAGATTATGATAAATTTTTGGCTACATATGGCGGTGAGTTTTTGGAATTTGCGTTGGAGAGCATAAAGCGTGATGGAAATCTGAAAAAATATAGGGAAATCATAAAACTGGGGAAACCTTATGTTGTTGAATTTTCCATTCCATTTTCTAAAATAGATAGATTTGAAAAGCAAGATATCGCACGATATATGCTGGAAGAGTGGATTCATTTGGATATAAGAAAAGATGAGGCGGCACATCAATATGATGGAAGAATTGAATTTGAAATTCCAGCCAATAATATTATTAAAGTAGTTGAAGTAGAAGATGAATTTCCTGATTTGGATAGATGGTTATTTGATGAAAATTAGCATGGCGCATGGAAAATAACCACGATAAATGACATATTGCTTGTAGTATAGTATGAATACAATCAATTATAATATAAAAAGATATTCGAGGACAGTGAGTTGTAGGAGGATTCAGTTATTCAAAAATATCGAATAACTGCTTGACACATGATCAATAGTAGTCTATGGTACGATTTGTGACAAACGATGATATTCATAATAAAAAATCAAAATAAAATATTAGAAAGGTATTTACATTACAATTGAATGGTGATAAAATTTCATTACCTAAAAGGTAATGAAAATAAAAAAGGAGGGGATAATTAAGTTTGGGGATGAGGATACTGTATAAGAATGAAACTGCAAAGAAACAGTTTTGTTCTGAATATAAGAAAAGATGGAGATATCCTGAGCAAGTAAAAAAGAAGCTTGAATCTGCAGAAAACTATATACGTAATGCAAAGTCTTTAATGGATATTGCTAATTATATTCCATTTCATTTTGAACATTTAAAAGGGGATAGAAAAGACGAATGGAGTATACGATTAGGTAATACAGGATATAGAGTTACAATGATTCCTTGTGATAACGATGGGAACGAGATTACAGAAGGGGACATTTTAGCTCAATGTAAAATGATTAAAATTGTGAAGGTGACGGAGGTGTCGAACCATTATGAGTAATGTGAAGGAATACAAAGATATAGTGGCATTTCACCCTGGATATTATATTGCAGATATTATCGATGATATGGAAATAAGTCAGAATGAGTTTGCCACAAGGATGGGAACAACAGCAAAGACGTTAAGTAAGTTGCTCAATGGGCAGGCTAATATCTCAAATGACTTAGCAAAGAAGCTTTCTGTAATGCTTGGAACGAGTGTAGAAGTTTGGCAGAATTTACAGAATACTTATGATCAAAAGTTGATTGAGATACAGCAGGTTAGTGATTTTGATGCACAGGCAGAACTTGCACGGGAAATTGATTATAAGTATTTTGTAGATGTTATTGGTCTGCCAATTGCAAGAAATATCAATGATAAAGTGGCAAATCTATGTAAATTTTTCAAGGTTGCTGACTTAAGAATTATGTTACAGCCAGATTTTTTGGTGAATTTCAGATCAAGTTCATCTTGTAATAGTGAGAAGAACATCATTAATTCTAGAGCATGGATTCAAACAGCTATGAATATCTCAAAAAGTATTGAGACGAAGTCTTATAATGCTGAGAGATTAAAAGAGTATTTGCCAGAGCTTAGAAGTATGACTGTTAAGAAACCAGAGGAATTTTTGCCAAAGATGCGTGAAATCTTTGCTGAATGCGGTATCGCTTTTGTTTTATTACCACATTTGAAAAATTCAGGTGTGAATGGTGCTGTCAAGTGGGTATCTGAGGATAGAGTAGTGCTTGCGATGAATAATAGAGGACTGAATGCAGATAAGTTTTGGTTTTCATTATTTCATGAAATTAAGCATGTTTTTCAGCAAAAAATAAAAACAGTGTTTATCAGTAGTACGGTTGAAGAAATGATGGATATTAACAATAATTTGGAACTAGAGGCAGATAAGTTTGCGATGAACTATTTGATTTCACCTGCGGATTATAAAAGATTGGCTCCAACAAGATATATTTCCGATGATGAGATTGTGGAGTTCGCCAAATCGATAGCAATTCATCCGGGAATTGTGGCGGGAAGATTGCAACATGAAGGTATCATCGCACAGAACAGATGCTCTAAGCTAAAAGAAAAGTATATGATAGAAATAAAGCATACTGCATAAATAGTAGCATTGAAGAAGAAACAGAGGAATTTTTAGCCTGTTTGCTCATGTGTAAGATGTGGACATTGCTTAAGTATTTTGTTGATTAATTTGGTTAATCCGGATTTGAATCTTGGAAAAAGTTTTGGTTGAACAGAGGTTTGGATGATGATAAGATTTAGTTGGGGAAATAGTGAACACATGAGTTCACAGTTCATAACTAAGAAGTAATGGATTGGAGAAGTGCTTATGGCAGATAAAATTGGAACCGATGAATATGGGGAAATACTTATATATCAGACTGATGATGGGCAGACAAATATAGAAGTTAAAATAGAAGATGATACAGTATGGCTGACACAACAGCAGATGTCAGAGTTATTCCAAACTTCTCGAACAAATATAGTAGAACATATTAAGCATATTTATGAGGAGGGTGAATTAGACGGAATTTCAACCTGTCGGAATTTCCGACAGGTTCGAAAAGAAGGAAATCGTGAGGTGACAAGGCAGATTCCTCATTATAATCTTGATATGATAATATCTCTTGGATACCGTATTAAATCAGTGATTGCAACAAGATTCAGGCAGTGGGCAACAAAGCGGTTAAAAGAATATATGATTAAGGGATTTACGATAGATGACGAGCGTTTGAAAGGAAATGGTGGAGGAAATTACTGGAAAGAGTTACTTGACAGAATCAGGGATATAAGATCTTCAGAAAAGGTCTTGTATCGTCAGGTTCTTGATTTGTATGCTACGAGTGTAGATTACAATCCTCATAGCGAAGAGTCTGTTAGATTCTTTAAAATTGTTCAAAATAAACTTCACTATGCAGCACATGGTCATACTGCGGCAGAGGTTATATATCAGCGGGCAGATGCAGAAAAGCCATTTATGGGGCTTACTTCATTTGCCGGAGAGTTACCAGCATTAAAGGATATAGGAATTGCAAAGAATTATCTTGAAGAAAATGAACTCAAAGTATTAAACAATCTTGTTTCTGGTTATTTTGATCTGGCTGAAATTAATGCAATTGAGCATAAGCCAATGTATATGGATGATTATGTTAAGCAGCTGGATAGCGTGTTGTCATCCGAAAATAGAAAACTTTTAACTGGAGTTGGTTCTGTAAGTCATAAACAGGCGTTGGAGAAAGCAAAGTCAGAATACAGAAAATATCAGGAGATTACTTTGACACCAGTCGAAAAAGCATATCTTGAAAGCATTAAAGAAGTTTCCAAGGAAGTGAAAAGGAGATAACATGAGATTGCATACATATTATGTGTTTTAAATTGGGGAAACAGTGTTTACCAAATTAAACAAGTCAGATTATTACTTGAGGAAGGACAAGAGGATAACAAATGAGCAAAAAAATACGCAGAGTGCCGGTTGTTCTTGATGCAGGAGAAATTAAGGATTTGCCACTGGAAGATATTCGGATGATTTTAAGAGGTGCAGATGAACTGATTTTTACCGGTGGGAGAAACATGCTTGCCAAACTATTAAAAGGTTCCAAGGATAAAAAGATATTGGAATACAAACTGAATGAATGCCCGGCGTATGGATATTATCATAACCTAAAACTAAATGATATTAGCAAATGTGTTGATTGGATGATTGAGAAAGATTACCTCAGGATTAAGTATGATTATCGACTTCCTTTATTGGTGTTTTCCGAACAAGGATGGGAGATAGAAAAGGAAACATTTGCGGAAGAACTTTACCAAAGATTTTGTTTGGATGTAAAAGAAAAACATGCTCGTGTCATTTTCGAATTAAAAGAAGTAAACAGACAGGTTGTTTTGCGTGTGCTTGACAAAATAGAGGCAGAAGGAACAGATGAATTTCTAGCTTGCTTAGAAGCGTGGAGACGAATGGAAGTGAAAAAAGTTGCAGCACGGATCACAGATGTTGAAACTACGATTAAAAAAAGAACAAACCTATCAGAATAGAAAATGAGTTTGATTTTTTAATGGAGGACAGTACAATGGCGAATGAAGAAAAAGAATTATATAAGTTTGTGAACGATCCAAAATATCGAAGCAAGGTGATTGCTAAAATTCACAAGAATAGTGACAATGCCTATAATAAGCGGATCAAGAAGATTGAACATGAGAGAGATGCACTGTCTAAAAAGAGAACTCGCGAAATTACGCGTATTGCCAATGACAGATGGGAAAGCCTGGCTGGCGGATCAATTGGGGTCAATCGGACAGAAGGAAAAATACAGATCAATAATACAACGGTCTTATTTTCGAGCATTCGGGGTGCGGAAATGAACATGATGACCGGTTGCCGTGTTGTCACCCGGGAGAGTTCCAAAACCAAATCAAAGAAACATGCATCTTTAGGAGGCGCTGTAGCCGGAGGCATGCTATTTGGACCGCTTGGAGCAGCAGTTGGGGCTGTTGGGCTTGGCGAAATGGATGGAAAGACCATCGGGACTACGGTGTCTGATCAGATACCTACCTGTACTCATCTGGGCGTTATGGTCAATATTGATGGTTTTATGTCAGAGGTGGTATTGCTCTCGAATCAAGTAGACCAAACGAGTGCTGCATTTGTAAATGCCAGAAATGAAGCACAGAGTATTATTGCGCAGCTTGGCAAATTGGCTAAGATGCCTGTTCCATCGCACTTTTTGCAGCCGGAGGAGGAACAGTCTGTGAAAGAGATCGAAGCGCAGATCGCGGCCAAGCAGTCAGAGCTCCAGATCGCCATCAACGACAGACCAACATATGATATTCCGGCTATGTACCGCACTCCAGAGCAGCGGGGAATGTCGGATGAGCAGTATTTGCAGTATTTAAATAATACAGATGCACAAAGAATGTCACAAAGTGCAGCGTATGAGGATGCATTAAAAGGGATACAAGCGGAGCAGAAGGCAGTTTGGCAGACCAAAAGCGAAGCAGAACGAGCTGAAAGAAACGCGCACATAGAGCAGAGAGTGGATAATGCAGGTTATCTGAGTACGCTCAGTTCGGTTGCCACATTGATCTATAATATTATTTTTTGGTTTCTGTCTGTATTTGTGCTGTTCTTTGCTATTGCAGGATTTGCAAATGCAGGTATTGTGAGTGGTATTATTTATTTGATCACAGCGATAATGATCAATCCGCTGGTTGGCGATCATATTCGGGATAAGGGCGCTGCATTTCCCAAATGGGCGGTTATTATTATATTGATAGTTGGATTCCTGGCGGGAGCGTTGACGTTTCCGATCACGGATACGTCCTCTAATAAAACAGCGAGTATAGAAAGAGTAAATTTTTGAAAGATATTCTCATTTATCGTTGCGTTGATTTCTTTTTTGTGTATAATGATAACTGAGGTCGTTCGATATGCATTGTGCCTGTCAGAGGATGACGGTGCTTGATCTTGCATACGAAGGTCATAATATAATAAAAACAGGGGAGCTTGAATATAGCAGGCTGAGAGGAAGTGCTCAAACTTCGACCCTTTAACCTGATGCGGATAATGCCGCCGTAGGAAGTCATGATAAGAAGATTTTTTGCAGGAGGCATCGGATGTCTCCTGTTTTTTTACTTTATAGGAAACTTCTTGTTTTCATTATTGGATTAAAGTGTCAGTGGATTTTGGCACTAGGATCCATTACCAACAGAGGAGGAGAAACATGGTAAAAGTAAATGGTGAGTTGTTAGATCTTGCAGGAAAGACAATTTCTGAATATCTGACAACAACAGAGTATGATCCAAAGCGAATTGCGGTAGAGCGCAATGGAGAAATTGTTTTTAAATCGCAATATGATGATGTGGTTTTGCAGGATGAAGACAGCATAGAAGTTGTCAGCTTTGTAGGAGGTGGTTGATGAAATGTCGATGAACAGGGAACAGAGCTCTGCTATCCCCACAAAGGAAGAATGGATGGCGGCGCTCACGATGCGCCATGGAGAGGAACGTCAGAAAGCATTTTCGGCTGCAACAGTTGCTGTTTGTGGATTGGGTGGACTTGGCTCGAACATAGCGACCGCATTGGCGCGTGCCGGCATTGGTAAATTGATCTTGATGGATTTTGACTGCGTGGATATTACGAATCTTCACCGTCAGCAGTACAAGATCACACAGATTGGAATGCCCAAGACAGAGGCGATGGTACAGAATCTGCGGGAGATCAATCCTTATATTGATACGGAGATACATACTGTGCGCATTACAACGGAAAATGCGGTTGCTCTTTTGCAGGAGGCGGACATTGTATGTGAAGCGTTTGACAATCCGGAAGCGAAGGCAATGCTTACGAACCTCGTGTTGGAGCAGTTCCCACAAAAGTATTTTGTGGCGGGCTCCGGTATGGCGGGATTTGGGGATCCTAATATGATCCCCAAATCCCG
>ERZ791641.1478-NODE-1478-length-10466-cov-4.255019_pt1 | contig 10466 bp, 9 predicted proteins | sample MGYA00510055_ERZ791641 | MGnify/ENA primary metagenome ERZ791641 (study PRJEB30046, sample SAMN00715226) | human gut metagenome | study: EMG produced TPA metagenomics assembly of the A metagenome-wide association study of gut microbiota in type 2... | reverse complement strand
TGTTAAGCGTGTAGCGGAGAAAATCTCCGGTAATATCGTGCAGGGATTAGACATCGCTGTTATGAATAAGGTATCACAGTAAATTAAATACAGCCTGTTATGACAGGCATGACAACAGGAAAGGAGACAGAAACTATGAGTCAGGAATATGATAAGATGATGCGTCAGTTTGCAGATAAGTATCGTCACGTGTGTGTGGCAAACAATTCAATCGATGCAAAGCTTTTTGAGCAGTATGGTGTGAAGAGAGGGCTTCGAGATAAAAACGGCAAAGGCGTATTATCTGGTATTACAAATATTTCGTTGATCAAAGCAACCGAAGAGACAGAGGATGGACATATTATTCCATGTGATGGGCAGTTGTACTATCGTGGCTATAATATATATGATCTGACAGCAGGATTTCGCGAGGACAAGCGATATGGATTTGAGGAGATCGCATTTCTGCTGTTATTTGGAGAACTTCCTAATAAGCAGGAGCTGCAGGAATTTCAGCAGGTATTGGTGAAAAATCGTCGTCTGCCTACCAACTTTGTGCGCGACGTTATTATGAAAGCTCCGAGTCAGGATATCATGAATTCTTTGACTAAGAGTGTGTTAACGTTGTCTTCCTATGATGATAATGTAACAGATAATAGTATTGATAATGTTATGCGCCAGTGTTTGATGCTGATCAGCGTATTTCCTATGTTAGCGGTATATGGTTATCATGCATATAATCATTATGAATGTGATGAAAGTTTTTATATCCACAGACCGGATGATAATCTTTCAGCAGCAGAGAATATTTTGCGCATGCTTCGTCCGAATAAAGAATATACTGAGACGGAGGCAAGAGTGTTAGATATGGCACTGGTACTTCATATGGAGCACGGTGGCGGTAACAACTCGACCTTTACGACACGTGTAGTTACTTCGGCAGGTTCCGATACGTATTCTGTTATTGCAGCGGCGTTATCTTCTCTCAAGGGACCGAAGCATGGTGGTGCCAATATCAAAGTGGTGCAGATGATGCAGGATCTTAAAGAGCATGTAGATGATGTGACAGATGAAGAACAGGTGCGTGCTTATTTGCGCAAATTGGTGCGCAAGGAGGCCTTTGACCGCCGTGGACTTATTTATGGTATGGGTCATGCGGTGTATTCTATATCAGATCCACGTGCTCGTGCTTTTAAACAGTTCGTCGAGCTTTTGGCAGAAGAAAAAAATCATAAGCAGGAATTTGAATTATATTCCATGATCGAGCGCATCGCACCGGAAGTAATTGGTGAAGAGTGTGCGATCTATAAAGGCGTTAGTGCCAATGTGGATTTCTACAGTGGATTTGTTTACAGCATGCTTGGTATTCCACAAGAGCTGTTCACACCAATCTTTGCAATGGCACGTATTGTGGGATGGAGTGCACATCGTATGGAGGAATTGATCAATGTGGATAAGATCATTCGTCCGGCTTACAAGAGTATCATGGTGCCTAAGGTATATGAAAGTCTGAAAGATCGTTCCACGCTTAAGATCGATAGTCGTCAGGCGAAAGAACTCCGCATCCCAATGAAGGGAGATAGCTGCTGATCTGGAACGAGGCAGTGCAAACGTATAAGATCAAGATCATAGATTCACCGGATTTCGGAAAAAAACCGCTTTAGCAGTTTTTTTCCGGCTCCGGTGTTTTTACTTTTGAATCCCCTCAAACTCCCCACCCCCTTAACTCCTCACAACCACATATTGCTTATTATGTCACAAAACTAATAGCTATTTTGTAGCCAACAAGGTAAATTATCCTGCCATCAAAAATACTAAAGCAATTGCTGCAGAACGCAGAGTTTTCGCGTGATTTCTTATTTTGTTAAGTCTCTGATGAATACATGCCTGAAGGATTGTCTGAGATGTCCCGGTTTAGCAAGGTATCATCCATTTTTGGACGGGACGCTTTCGCTACGATGCGCTACGTTACGTTACTTAATGTCTCTGAAATACGAGACATAAGTAACGACGAGCGCAAAGTCCCTTTCAAAAATGATGAATACCTTGCTTCCGGGACTTCGAGTTTCCGAAAGGCATGTAAATCAATCATCAGAGACAACAAAATCTAGAAATCACTGTGAAAACTAATTGCGGCAAAGCAATTGCTATAGTTTCTTGATGGCAGGATTCACTATATAGCGGCTGCAAAATATAATTAGACCATCGACATAATAAGCAATATGTGGTTCTTACAGTAACTTCCGGTATGGGAAGTTTTAGTAATTTATACGCTGAGTGATCCATGGTTGATATTTGTTACTATAACAGCAGATTTTGAAAAGAAGAATGACAGGGGCTTGTTACACTAGAACTGTACTTATAATTTTTGTTTAGAAATGGAGGATAACAATGAAAAGAAAAATCATGTCAATGGGAGTAGCATTATCAATTTGCATGTGTGCATTATTTGGGACAGGATGTAGCAATCCGGATGTGAATAATGCGATCAATGGGGCGGCTTCGTATACGTCAACACAGGGAGAAGTATACAATTTTGCGACCAAGTTGGTAAAGGAACAATTGGATGCGCCATCTACAGCAATTTTCCCAACATTTGAGAGTTCGTATGTAACGAAAATGGACGGAGATGGTGAATTTGATGAGTGCTATGAGGTGCAATCTTCTGTAGAATGTGAAAATGCTCTTGGTGGACGTGGAACAATGAATTTCACTGTTCTTGTGGGAATCAAGAAATCCGAAGGGAAAATGTACGGACAGGTGAGAGAATTAAACTAAAGTGGATGTTGATCAGGCTGGGAGTAGTTAAATCTCTACCCTGCCAGCCGAAAACGTGAAGCCAGAGCAGAGAAATCAGGCTCTGGCCAGCCGAAATCTCTACCCTGCCAGCTAGAAAAATCGCATCAGGATAGAGAAATTAAGCGTTAGTCGGTCATTACATTTGTGCTACAATATAATCTGAGCAACGATTAGGAAAGAAAAGCAGCATATGAGGAAAGGAACGCAACAATGAAAAGAATCAGATGGAATAAAGCACTATGTATACTCCTGTGTGCCACATTGGTATGTAGTGAGGGGGTTACCGGACAAGGCGGCGGTGAGTAAAAACTCACAATGTACAGTGCCAACGAAAGCATTTGTCAAGGCATCAGCGGACACCGAAGAACCATCTGCTGATCCGACAGAGACACCGGCGGCAACAAGAGAGCCATCTTCGGAGCCGGTAGAGACGTCAATACCAACCGTGGAGCCGATAGAGACGCCAATACCAACCGTGGAGCCGGAACCAACAGAGACTCCAATACCAACACTGGAGCCAGAACCGACAGAAACTCCTGCAGTTCCGATAGAACGGCCGGGAAAGGTCAGCAACATTAAGATCTGTTATGGGAAAAACAATAGCCGTCTCGTGATCACTTGGAATGAAGCGAAAAATGCAGAAAAGTATTTGATATATCGTCAGATGAACAACAAGGCGTTCCGGTATGTAGGTACGATGAAGAATTGCCGTTTTGACGACAAGCGAATTAAAGCAAATAAGAAATACAGATATAAAATTGTTTCTTATCAGTCAGAAGCGATCAATAAAGAAAATAGTAAGCTCAGCAGGTGGTTTTCTACCAAAACGATTGTCAACACAAAACATCAGCGCTACAGCTATAGCGAGATGAGTCGGGATATTCATCAGCTCAAAGCCGCCTATGGTGATCGTGTACATTATCAAGTGATTGGAAAATCGGTCGACGGAAGGAATTTATATGATGTAATCATCGGCAATCCGAATGCCAAGAAAACCTTGCTTGTTGTATCGAATCTTCATGCACGAGAATATATGACGGCACAGCTTTGCATGGCACAGATTGAATATTATCTTAAAAATTATTACCGTTCTATTTCGGGAACAGTACCCGTCAATGTTTTTGAACAAATTGCCGTTCATTATGTACCAATGGCAAATCCAGATGGTGTAACGATATCACAATATGGAATTAGAGCGATACATAAGGCATCCTTGCGTAAAACCCTGCGAAAAATGCCGGGGGCAAACCGTCATCGGTTATGGAAAGCAAATGCCAGAGGCGTTGATTTGAATCGTAACTATCCGGTATCCTATCGTGCAAGATATCAGAAACGTGGAAGCGAGGGATACACCGGCACTCATGCAGCAAGTGAACCAGAGACAAAGGCAATCCTATCTTTGCTTCGTAAAATCAGGAAGACATCGAAGTTAAAGGGTGTGGTAAATTATCATGCAATGGGTTCGATCGCATTTGGCGGCTGTTCAAAACGGGGGAACGTCAGAAAGGTGACCGCTGCGATGTATCGTCGCGCTGTCGCATTGACGCGATACGGTTCTTCAGCAGGATATAATACCGGCAAGCCGAGTATAGGAAACTTTCGGGAATATGTGGTGTATAAGAAGAAAATACCTTCGATTACATTAGAAATTGGAGTGCGTGGCTGTCCGTTACCAAGCAGTCAGTTCCCTTCTGTTTGGCGAAGAAATTATCGTTTGGTATTAGAGGAAGCCAAACTACTTCGTTCAAAATAACCAGAACGCTTGCGTTTTCGAGGATAAGAAGAATAAACAGAAGAAACGCCTGTTCCGGCAATGCTGGTTCAGGCGTTCTTTGTTTATGGAATAGGAAATTGCTGTTATGTAGTGTGACGTCATCGCAAAGTGCTGGCTTTGCTTTTTTGGTTGATAGAAAATTGCTGTTATGTAGTGCTTTGCTTTTGTTTATTTATTCTTCTTGCGGAATTCTGCCGGACTTTCTTTTACATACTTCTTAAATTTTGTATGGAAATAATCCACGTTGCGATATCCGACTTTCTCAGCAATCTCATACACTTTAAGTTCGGTGTTGATCAAGAGATCTTTGGAATGATTTATGCGTACTTTGTCGATAAATACATTAAACCCTTCGCCGACCTTTTTGTTGAAAATCTTGCCGAGATAAGAACTATTGTACCCAAACAATGGAGCGATATTTTCCAGTTTAATATTGTCCATATAATTATGCTCGATGTAATGAATAATATCATCCATTACACTATCACTTGACGGATTGCCAATAGCACGCATGATCAATTCAAATTGTTCCGTAAAATACAAAATAATCTCATACAAATAATACCGACTTCCGACAAAGGCGATAATGTCGCCATTGCCAGGAAATGGAATATCTGCATTGTGATAGAGATGCGACAGCTTTTCCTTGATCGTCAGATACAGATCGGTCAAAAATAATTTAATCTCTTGAATATCTTCAGCAGAGTTGTATAAATTATTTTCGAGATCGTGCAGCGTTTCAGCAACCTGATTACGCTTTGCGGCCTGAATATATCCGATCAATTGCTTACAGTAATTTTGCAAAACATCTTGGTTGATCTCAAAAGGTTTACGAGATTCCAACTGTGGCAATTGTTTGTAGCCGATCGTGTGCTGCTTATGTTCGCAGAAAAAGCGGCGCTGTAGTAATCGAAGTGCTTCTTCATAGGAAGTGTGAATGTCCTTTGGAGAAGTGACAGTGCGTCCATAGGTGATAAAAAGGGAGTCGAGTGGCGAGTTAGTCTGTGGCTTCTGCTCGCGTTCATAACGCTCCAAAAAATCTTGGAACTTTTGTAATATGAAAGTTCCCTTTAATAACAGGACTTCATTGCCATCAATCGTGATCGCTTCATAGGAATTGTTATCTTCATTCGTAACCATAAGCAGATCTGAAAAACGATAGGTGATCCGCTCTGCATTGTGGCTGTATTTTTCATATATGATCACCTGATAGCAATCTGCTTTTGGATAGTAATCAAAGTCATCAGGTGCAGTCGGGATATCCTGACCGGTCAAAATATCATGCAAGATCATATCGTGTGCCTTGCGTTTGTATTCCAAGAACATTTCTTGCTGATGTTTACTTGTATCAAGCTGCAGTGCAATATTTTTGACGGTTTCCAATAAAGCATCTTCATCAATCGGTTTTGTTAAATAATAATCTACGCCATAGTGAATAGCTGCCTGCGTATATTCAAAATCCGTAAATCCGCTTAAAATGATGAATTTACCGGTAAAACCCTGTTCTTTCGCACGCCGCACGATTTCAGTGCCAAGAATCTGTGGCATTCGAATGTCTAACAAGACCAAATCCGGATTATTTTTTATAATAAAATCCAAAGCATCGGCGCCATTTGCGGCTTCGCCAATAATTTGAAATCCTAGTTCTTCCCAATCCAATATACAACGTAAACCTTGACGGATAATTAATTCGTCATCTGCAATAAAAGTGGTATACATACTTCACAAATCCCCATTTCCGTATACTATAGGCAGCTATTTCTAACTGCTGTTCTATCTATATAAGTGTTTTCATAATATAAAATGAAAACAGGATCTCTTGTATTATACTGAATTTTGTGTTGATTGGCAAATTCAGATGGAGGAGAAGAGTGATCATTCAATATATTTCCAATTTGACGATACCGCTATTACTATTTTATGTATTGGGATATGGGTTGTTTTGCAAGGTGGATATTTTCGATGCCTTTGTCGATGGTGTCAAAGATGGTTTCCGTGTTGTGGCCGGGGTACTGCCTACGTTGATCGGGTTGATGATCGCTATTGGAATACTGCGCGCATCGGGAATCTTAGAGGGGATTGCATCGGTTGCAGCACCATGGACGGAAAAAGTGTTTTTACCGGCAGCATTATTGCCGCTTTCGCTGATCAAAATGATCTCGTCCTCCGCAGCAACCGGACTTTTGCTAGACATTTATAAAGAATTTGGAACGGACTCGACCGAGGGTTTTATGGCATCATTATTTATGTGCTGCTCGGAAACGATTTTTTATACAATATCGGTATATTTTATGGCAACCGGGGATAAAGACCATAAACCGGTCACCGGAATGCGGTGGACATTGGCAGGAGCACTGCTTTGCACGGTTGCCGGGATGGCAGCAAGTATCGTACTTACTCGCATTTTGCTGTAGCAATTCTTGCAGAGCAAAATGCTGGTTTTGCACTTTTTGGATAACAGAAAATTGCTGTTGTGTAGCGTGACATCACCAAGAATTGTTCTTTTTGTCCTAATGCCGATTTTATGTTATACTTATGCGCAAATAGAAAGAAGGGACGTAGAACATGGAATGTGATACTTGCGCTAACTTTATGTACGACGAGGAGTTGGAAGAATATATATGCGATGTTAATATGGATGAAGATGATCTGGTACGTTTTTTGTCGGACAAGCGTGCGAAATGCCCCTATTACCGCAATGGAGATGAATATCAAGTTGTCCGCAAGCAAATGTAAGAAAGGTCGGTGTGAACTATGGAAACAGCATTATTAGATACCATTCCGGTGAATTCGAATGCAACACCGGAGGCACGTGAATTATTACAATATCTTGCTCGCTGCAGTGGGACAAGCATTTTGACCGGGCAGCATACACAAACCAATCCGATGGAGGAATATCAGTATATCCATGAGGTTACAGGGCATTATCCTAAAGTCGTTGGGTTTGAGATGTTGTCGTATTCGGGAAATATTAATTGGGAAGATGCTTCGGAAGCATGCCTGACGGAGGTTCGGGAGAATCAGCATACGATGGAGACGGCACTTGCGCTTGCCACACAAAAAGACGTGATCCTCACGATCTGCTTTCACTGGTTTTCACCGATGGGAGGCAGAGACAAAGCGTTTTATACAGAGCATACGGACTTTGATCCGACGAAGATTTTGCAGGAAGGCTCTGCCGAGGAGGCAGCGTTTTATCGTGACCTAAAGAGCATTGGTGAAGAACTGCGGAAGTTTGCGGAGGCAGGAATCCCGATCTTGTGGCGTCCGTTTCATGAAGTAGAAGGCACTTGGTTCTGGTGGGGATCCAAAGGCGGCGAAGTAGCAGCAAAGTTATATCGCAAAATGTATCATTATTTTGTGGATGAACTCGCTTTGAACAACCTTTTGTGGGTGTGGAGTGCACCGACGAAAGAGGCGTATCCGGGAGATGAGTATGTAGATGTGATAGGATGGGATATTTATCTGCCGGAGAAAAAAGCAACGGATTATGCCTCTTATTATGAAGAACTTCGCGCGAACACGACAACACATAAAGTGGCCGCGCTGACAGAAGTGGGATACGATCCGGATGTTGCTTTGCTGGCAAGATCACATGTACCGTGGGCGTATTATATGACTTGGTCCAAAGAATTTTGCTTAGGCGAGCAGTATAATACGAAGGAAGAGCTGCGAGCACTTTACGGCAGCGAGTATGCCATTAAGAACTGATGGCAATTTCATAAAAACACATTGAGAATATTTCGCAAGTATGCTAGACTAATCAGCGTATATTGTACATTTGAAAGGAAGGTATGGTAATTACGATGAGAGAACGCATTGAGCAACTGAAGAAAGAAAAAGATATTGTGATTTTGGCACATTATTATGTAGATGGAGAGGTTCAGGAGATTGCAGACTTAGTCGGTGATTCCTACTTTCTAGCTAAGAAAGCCACAGAAGTGAGCCAGCAAAACATTTTATTTTGCGGTGTCTCTTTTATGGGAGAGAGTGCTAAGATCTTAAATCCGGGTAAGCGTGTCATTATGGCGGATGAGTTTGCAGACTGTCCAATGGCGCATATGGTGGACATTGCCAAAATCCAGCAGGTGCGTGAACAGTATCCGGATGTGGCAGTTGTCTGTTATGTCAATTCGACGGCAGAGATCAAGGCATATTCGGACGTATGTGTAACATCCTCTAATGCACTTCGCGTAGTGCAGTCTCTTCCTAATAAACATATATTCTTTATCCCGGATAACAATTTGGGCCGTTATATTTCGACATTAGTGCCGGAAAAAGAATTTATTTTTAACGATGGTTTTTGCCATGTGCATACGAGTATCCATCGTGAAAATGTGGAAGAAGCCAAAAAACTGCATCCAAATGCACCGGTTCTGACACATCCGGAGTGTACGGCAGATGTGCTGGAAATCTCAGACTTTATCGGTAGTACCTCTGAGATATTAGACTATGCGACGAAATCAGATGCCAAAGAATTTATTATTTGTACGGAGATGGGAATTTTCTTTGAGTTAGAGCAGAAAAACCCGGATAAGCGTTTTTATTCTGTCGGACATCGCCAGTTTTGTCCAAATATGAAGAAAATCACATTAGAGAAAGTGGTTCGTGCAATGGAAGAGATGGAACCGGAAGTGACTATGGATGAGGAACTTCGTGTAAAAGCGAATGCACCACTTGTCAAAATGTTGGAACTTGCTAAATAGTATAACGCAGCAGGAATAAGCGTTAAGTGAGGAATTAAGTTGAAAGAGACAGTTGTAGTAGGAATGTCAGGCGGGGTCGATTCGTCGGTAGCCGCCTATTTATTAAAAGAACAGGGTTACAACGTGATTGGTGTGACAATGCAGATATGGCAGGATGAGGATACCGAGGTCCAGGAGGCAGAGGGAGGCTGCTGCGGTTTGAGCGCAGTTGATGATGCCAGACGCGTTGCAGATGTGCTGGAGATTCCTTATTATGTCATGAACTTTAAGCAGGAATTTCAAACCAACGTGATCGATTATTTTGTGCGTGAATATCAGGCAGGACGTACACCGAACCCTTGTATTGCATGTAACCGCTATGTGAAGTGGGAGTCGTTATTGCAGCGAAGTATAGAGATCGGAGCAGATTATATCGCGACAGGACATTACGCACGTATCAAGCAGTTACCGAATGGACGCTATGCGATCGCTAATTCGGTGACAGCGCGCAAAGATCAGACCTATGCGTTATACAACCTGACGCAGGAACAGCTTCGCAGAACACTGATGCCGGTCGGTGAATATGAAAAAGAACGGGTGCGTCAGATCGCAGAGGAAGTGGGGCTGCCAGTAGCTCACAAGCCGGATAGCATGGAAATATGTTTTGTACCGGATGGTGATTATGCTTCCTATATCGAACAGGCAACAGGGAAACCATCGGTTCCCGGTAACTTTGTGGATGTAGGTGGACATATTTTGGGACAGCATAAAGGAATTATTCATTATACAGTAGGACAACGCAAGGGGTTGGGACTCGCACTCGGATATCCTGCCTTTGTAGTGCAGATCCGTCCAGAGACAAATGAAGTTGTGATCGGCAGCTTGGAACATAATTTGTCACATCACGTATACGCACGTGAAATGAATTTTATGGGCGAGGAAATGTTTGACGAAAATGCAGTGTATCAGGGAAAGATTCGCTATAATCATGCCGGAGCAACATGCCATATTGTGCGTAGGGCTGATGATCTTTACGAATGTATTTTTGAGGAGCCGCAGCGTGGAGTGACGCCGGGACAGGCACTTGTCCTTTATCGGGATGGTATTGTAGCCGGTGGCGGTACGATCTGCAGACCGGTAGCAGAGTGAGTATTGCAGTACGCAGTGATGTGATCTGCAGAATAAAAGCAGAATAGAACTATGTGATAGGATGGAACAGTGTGGCGGGG
>ERZ791641.1477-NODE-1477-length-10469-cov-4.315441_pt1 | contig 10469 bp, 8 predicted proteins | sample MGYA00510055_ERZ791641 | MGnify/ENA primary metagenome ERZ791641 (study PRJEB30046, sample SAMN00715226) | human gut metagenome | study: EMG produced TPA metagenomics assembly of the A metagenome-wide association study of gut microbiota in type 2... | reverse complement strand
GGCCGACGAGCGCACCTAGGACTCCGCCGTGGCCCTCCGTGCCGTCACCACCACCGACTTCATGACCGCCGAGAGCTACGATATGCCCTGGAGCGTTCTGGGCACCGTCACCAGCCGCATCGTCAATGAGGTCAAGCACGTCAACCGCGTGTTCTACGACTGCACCGGTAAGCCGCCGGCCACGATCGAGCTCGAATAATTGATGAATTGTTAAAAGTCCCAGGAAAGAAACGAAAAAACGTAGCTTTCCTGGGGCTTTGTTTTTTGGTGGAAAATGGCAGAATCCGATAATGAACCGGATTCTGATTTTGGTGTTCATCGGGGAGAATTGATCTCGTTTGGAATCGCACAGCAGGGCAATCGGCTTCTGTGTGTGGCGGTACTGTAACGATTCATAAAACAGCTGCCTGCCTGACCCCACAAACCGGCATCCTTTGCGTGGTCTTTGCATATACTGGAAATCAGAACAATGCAAAGACGCACAAAGAGGAGGATGCTGCCTATGCTGGAACAACTTCGACCGATGCAAAACGAACACACCCTGCTGTCACCGCGCATCCCGCGGGATACGGAACACGAGCGCTACCACCCGGAACTGGAAGAGGAGCTGAAGGAATGCCTGTTCTGCCTCAAGCGCAACGAAATGATGTTTGATCTGGAGGTGGACACCGACCTGATCGAGCAGCGCATTTATGAGCGGCAGGCACTGCTGTGCCGCTACCGGTACTTACTGGCCCGTGCACGGGAGCTGGGGCTGCACACCGTGCTGACGAAATATCAGCCGCAGATATGACGGGGCGATTTATCGGAACAAAAATCTTGACAGAAGGCGTCGGATGTGTTATCCTAGTCCAAGATAAATGCATGGTGGGGCAGTCCCCCGGCATGAGGAAATTTTGAGAGTTAGAGAGGTTTCTACTATGGAACGTATTAAGACGATTGCTACTCGTGACCTGACCAAGAGCGTGAAGACCGGCGGCTGCGGCGAGTGCCAGACTTCCTGCCAGTCCGCTTGCAAGACCTCCTGCGGCGTGGCTAACCAGCAGTGCGAGAACAGCAATAAGTAATTTTTGCAAACCTTATGCCGCCTTTGCCGGGCGGCATTTTTTTATGGTATGGAGGTAAAAATGGTACATCAGTATCAATTGAATGGATATAACATCGTGCTGGATACCTGCAGCGGTTCCGTACATGTGGTGGACGATGTGGCGTATGATGTGATCGCCATGTATGCAGACCACACCCCGGACGAGATCGTGTCTGCCATGATGGAAAAATATGGCGACCGGCCCGACGTCACCGAGGAAGACCTGCGCCAGTGCATCGAGGATGTCACCGCCCTGAAAGAGGCGGGCAAGCTGTGGAGCCCGGATGTCTACGAGGATATGGCGTTTGACTTTAAGAACCGCAACACCGTGGTCAAAGCTCTCTGCCTGCATGTGGCCCACACCTGTAACCTGAACTGCTCCTACTGCTTTGCTTCCCAGGGCCGTTATGAGGGCGAGCGTGCCCTCATGAGCTTTGAGGTGGGCAAGCGCGCCATGGATTTCCTCATTGAGAACAGCGGCACCCGCCGCAACCTCGAAGTCGATTTCTTCGGCGGTGAGCCGCTGATGAATTTCGATATGGTCAAAAAGCTGGTGGCCTACTGCCGTGAGCAGGAGAAGATCCACAACAAGAATTTCCGCTTCACCATGACCACCAACGGCATGCTCATCGACGACGATGTCATTGATTTCTGCAACAAGGAATGCCACAATGTCGTTCTGAGCCTGGACGGCCGCAAGGAAGTCCACGACCGCTTCCGCAAGGATTACGCGGGCCACGGCAGCTATGATGCCATCGTGCCCAAGTTCCAGGAGTTCGTCAAGAAGCGCGGTGATAAGAACTACTACATGCGCGGCACCTACACCCACTTTAACACGGATTTTACCAACGACATCTTCCACATGGCCGACCTCGGCTTTACCGAGCTGAGCATGGAGCCCGTGGTCTGCAAGCCGGACGATCCCAGCGCCCTGACCGCGGAAGATCTGCCCATCCTCAAGGAGCAGTATGAGATCCTGGCCAAAGAGATGATCAAGCGGGACCGCGAGGGCCGCGGCTTCACGTTCTACCACTACATGATCGACCTGACCGGCGGCCCCTGCATCTACAAGCGCATTTCGGGCTGCGGTTCCGGCACCGAGTACATGGCCGTTACCCCCTGGGGCGACCTGTACCCCTGCCACCAGTTCGTCGGCGACCCCAAGTACCTCATGGGCGATATCTGGAAAGGTGTCACCAATACCGAGGTTCGGGATGAGTTCAAGCACTGCAACGCCTATGCCCGCAAGGAGTGCAAGGATTGCTGGGCCAAGCTCTACTGCTCCGGCGGCTGTGCGGCCAACGGCTACCACGCCACGGGCAGCATCAAGGGCGTGTATGAGTACGGCTGTGAGCTGTTCCGCAAGCGGATGGAGTGCGCCATCATGATCAAGGTGGCCGAAAACCAGGAGCTGGCTGCCCAGGGCATCGAGGTGCCCATTGAGATCGGCGGCCAGTGCAATGCCTGCGCCACCGGCGAAGCCTGCGAATGAGCTCCATGACCACCCCCATCGTGGATTTTGTGCGGCAGTATGCGCGGTCCGGCACCAGCCGCCTGCACATGCCCGGCCATAAGGGTCAGCCGTTCCTGGGCTGTGAGGCATGGGATATCACCGAGATCAAGGGTGCCGATGAGCTGTACGAGGCCGAGGGCATCATTGCCCGGAGCGAAGCCAACGCCACGGCCCTTTTTGGTACGGCGCGCACTTATTACAGCACGGAGGGCTCGTCCCAGTGCATCCGGGCCATGCTGGCGCTGGCGCTGCGGAGGGCTCCCAAAACAGGGAAGCGCCCGGTGCTGCTGGCGGCCCGCAATGCCCACAAGGCCCTGCTCTATGCCGCCGCCCTGCTGGATTTCGACATCCAGTGGCTCTGGCCGGCCCCGGAAGCATCCGGGGCGCTGTGCAGCTGCCCGGTGACGCCGGAAGCCCTGCGCAGGGCCCTGCAAACGCAGGCAGAGCAGGGGACACGGCCCTTTGGCGTCTACGTCACCAGCCCGGATTATCTGGGCAGCGTGCAGGATATCGCCGGGCTGGCAGCCGTCTGCAAGGCGCGGGGCGTGCCCCTGCTGGTGGATAACGCCCACGGGGCGTACCTGCACTTTCTGCCCGGCGGCAGCCGCCACCCCATTGCACTGGGGGCGGCCATGTGCTGCGATTCCGGCCACAAGACTCTGCCGGTCCTGACGGGCGGGGCCTACCTGCATCTGGGCCCGGATGCCCCCGTGCAGGACGAGGCAACCGTCCGCAATACCCTCAACCTCTTTGGCTCCACCAGCCCGTCTTACCTCATTTTGCAGTCGCTGGACCAGTGCAACGCGGTGCTGGCCGGGGATTACCGGGCCCGGCTGGCCGGGTGCTGTGCAGCGCTGGAAGCCCTGCGCAAAGCCCTGAATGAGACAGCTGCAGCCCACGGGGCTGTGCTCCCGCTGGCGTTACCCGGGAATCCCCCGGACCGGGAGCCTCTCAAGCTGACGCTGGATGCCGCCGCGCTGGGCTGTTCCGGTCAGGCACTGGCCGAGGTGCTGCGGCAGCATGGCATCGAGTGCGAGTATGCCGACCCGCGCTACCTCGTGCTGATGTTCACGCCGGAGAACCCGCCGCAGGATTATGACCGCCTGCGGGAGGCCATCACCGCCTGCTGTACGGCCCGCCCGCTGGGCAGTGCCCCGGCGGAAGAAGACACTGCCGGGAACTTTGCGGCCCTGGCCCGGGAACTGGCGGAAAATGGCCCCCGGTGCACCATCCGGGAAGCCATCCTTGCCCCGCAGGAGGTCGTCCCGGCAGAGGAGGCCCTGGGCCGTGTCTGCGCCATGCCCACCGTCTCCTGCCCGCCCGCCATCCCCATCGTGGTCAGCGGGGAAATGGTCAGCAGAGAGGCCGTTACGCTGATGAAGCGCTACGGCGTTGCAAACGTCGCAGTCATAAAATGAAAAACACCGCTGAGATTTTGTCCTCAGCGGTGCTTTTGCGTCTTGGCAGGCTTATTCGATGCCGGTCACTTGGTAGTCCTGGTCTTCCACGGCCTTTTTCAGGGTCTCGTTGGAGACCTCAGCGGACAGGGTGACGATGGCGGTACCGTCAGTGTGGCTGACGACCGCCTCGCTGACCTCGGGCAGGGCTTCCAGTGCTTTCTTGACACGGGCCTCGCAGTGGCCGCACATCATGCCCTCAACATGCAGAGTCTTTTTCATGGTAGGATCCTCCTGGTTGGAATTACGCTCTATATCTTCAGCCGGAGCCTCAGCCACGGGGGCAGAGGAGGCGGCGGGAGCCGAAACGGGGGTGACCTTGCGGTCGTGCTTGGTGCTGTGGACGTCAAACAGGTTCAGCCGCAGGGCGTTGCTGACCACACAGAAGCTGGAAAGGCTCATGGCGGCGGCACCAAACATCGGGTTGAGCGTCAGGCCCAGCGGGATGAAGACACCGGCGGCCAGCGGGATGCCGATGATGTTGTAAATGAACGCCCAGAACAGGTTTTCGTGGATGTTGCGCAGGGTAGCGCGGCTCAGACGGATGGCGGCGGGCACGTCCGAGAGCTTGGAGTTCATCAGCACCACGTCGGCGGCGTCAATGGCCACGTCGGTGCCCGCGCCAATGGCGATGCCGGTGTCGGCACGGGTCAGGGCCGGGGCATCATTGATGCCGTCGCCCACCATGGCCACCTTGCCGGACTCCTGCAGCCTGCGGATGACGGCTTCCTTGCCGTCGGGCAGGACCCCTGCGATCACTTCATCCACGCCCGCCTGCCTGCCAATGGCATCGGCGGGGCGCTGGTTGTCGCCCGTCAGCATCACCACCCGGATGCCCATGTTCTGCAGCTCCTGGATGGCCCGGGGGCTGTCCTCTTTGATGGTGTCGGCCACGGCGATGACGCCCATCAGCCTGCCCGCCCCGCCAAAGAAGAGGGGCGTTTTGCCCTGCGCGGAAAGGGCGGCGGCGTCATTCTGCAACGCCTCGGGCACCTCCACCTTGGTGGCAATGAAGCTGGCGTTGCCGCCAAAGATCTCCATGCCGTCCAGTTTGGCGGAAAGGCCGTTGCCGGGCAGGGCGGAAAAGTCGGTGACGTCGGGGCAGGCGATGGTCTCGGTCTCGGCATAGGCCAGCACGGCCTTGGCCAGCGGGTGCTCGCTCTTCTGCTCCAGCGAGGCGGCCAGGGTCAGCAGCTCGCTCTCAGTCACGCCCTCCGCGGGGAGGATGTCGGTGACCTTGGGCTCACCGCTGGTGATGGTGCCAGTCTTATCCAGCGCAACGATCTGGGTACGGCCAGCAGCCTCCAGCGAAGCGGCCGTTTTGAAGAGGATGCCGTTCTTGGCGCCCAGGCCGTTGCCCACCATGATGGCCACCGGGGTGGCAAGGCCCAGCGCGCAGGGGCAGCTGATGACCAGGACGGAAATGCCGCGGGCCAGTGCATAGCCCAGCTCATGGCCCAGCAGCAGCCAGACGATGGTGGTGAGCACGGCGATGGAGATGACGGCGGGCACAAAGAAGCCGGAAACGGTATCGGCGATCTTGGCGATGGGAGCTTTGGTGGCGGCGGCATCGCTGACCATCTTGATGATCTGGGCCAGGGTGGTGTCCTCGCCCACGCGGGTGGCCTGGCACTGCAGGAAGCCCGACTGGTTGGTGGTGGCGGCGCTGACCTTATCGCCCTCGGCCTTGTCCACCGGGATGCTCTCGCCGGTCAGGGCACTCTCGTTGACGGCGCTGGAGCCCTCCAGCACGATGCCGTCCACGGGGATGTTCTCACCGGGGCGGACGACGAAGACATCGCCTTTCTGCACCTGCTCAACGGGGACGACCACTTCCGCACCGTCCCGCAGCAGGGTGGCAGTCTTAGGAGCCAGCTTCATCAGGCTCTTGAGGGCATCCGTGGTCTTGCCCTTGGAGCGGGCTTCCAGCATCTTGCCCACGGTGATGAGGGTCAGGATCATGGCGGCGGATTCAAAGTAGAACTCCATCATATAGTGCATGACGAGTTCGTTATTGCCATCTACCTGAGCACGGGTCATGGCAAAGAGGGCGTAAGTGCTCCACACAAAGCTGGCCATGGAGCCCAGGGCCACCAGCGTGTCCATGTTGGGCGCGCCGTGGAGGAGGCCCTTGAAGCCGTTGAGGAAGAACTTCTGGTTGATGACCATGACGATGCCGGCCAGCAGCAGCTGGACGAGGCCCATGGCAATGTGGTTGCCGTCAAACCAGTGGGGAAGGGGCCAGCCCCACATCATGTGTCCCATGGAGAAGTACATCAGCACCAGCAGAAAGCCCAGCGAGGCGATGAGCCGCCGCTTGAGCTTGGGCGTCTCATGGTCGGCCAGGGCGTCCAGATCGGCGCTGGTGCTGTGGGCAGCGTTGCTGGCCGCACCCTTGGGGCTGGCACCGTAACCGGCGTCCTGCACGGCTTTGAGGATGGCCGCCTCGCTGGCCGTGCCCTCCACGCCCATGGAGTTGGTCAGAAGGCTTACCGAGCAGCTGGTCACGCCCGGCACTTTCTTTACGGCCTTTTCCACCCGGGCAGAGCAGGCCGCGCAGCTCATGCCCGTAACGTTATACTGTTCCATTGTGTTGGTTCCTCCTGTCGCTTGGAACTAAGATGCCCCGGCGGGGCTTATTTCATCAGCTTGGGCAGCAGCTTGAGCAGCTCGTCCAGCTTCTCGTCCTGCCCGGCCCGCAGGTCATCCGCCACGCAGGTGCGGATGTGCTGGCCCAGAAGCTCGCGGGTGAAGCTGTTCAGCGCCGAGTTGGCCGCTGCCACCTGCACCAGAATGTCGGCACAGTAGACGTCTTTCTCCACCATGCCCCGGATGCCTCTGATCTGCCCCTCAATGCGGCTCAGGCGGTTGAGCAGGGCTTTGTGCTCCTCCGGCGTGCGCACTTTGTGGCGGCAGCAGCAGGCATGGGGAGCGGCTTCCGTTTCTGCCTCTGGCGGTTCCGGCGCGGTGCGGCATTCTGCCGCCATTTCCGCAGGTTCCGGTGTGGCAGCCTCAGCCGCTGCCGCACAGTGCGGGCAGGCGGGGGAAGCGTGCTCCATGTGTTCCGATGGTTCCGACATCGTATCTCGCTCCTTTCTGGTTTGAAGAATTACCCCGTGGGGGTATCTCTCCCTGCGAGATGATTCTAGCACAGCTTGTCCTATAAGACAAGTAGGAATTAAGCTGTAAATGTGAAAACTTTGTGAAAATGTGCCCATAAAAACAGAAAAGCAGCAGCGGGAACCCCATGCGAGGTCCCCGCTGCTGCTTGTTTAGGATAGGAAAGAGAATGGCTTGAAAAATAGGGGGAGGGGGTTACAGGTTGGTGTAGCCCATCAGGTAGCGGTCTACCTCGGCCGCGCAGTCACGGCCCTCCCGCAGGCCCCAGACAACGAGGCTTTGGCCCCGGCGCATGTCGCCGCAGGCAAAAACTTTGTCCACATTGGTCTTGAAGTGGTCGGTGTCCACGCAGCCGCGATTCGTCAGGCTGACGCCAAAAGCGTCTGCCACATAACTCTCACAGCCCACAAAACCCGCTGCAATAAAGGCCAGCTGGCAGTCGTAAAGAAAGGTCTCGCCGGTGGGCACCATGTTGGTGCGGCCGGTCTCGGGGTCTTTCTCCGGCTTGAGATACGCAATGACGGCACCGGTCAGGTTGCCCGCTTCATCTTTCAGGAATTCTTTGGCCGTGGTCTGGTAGACGCGGGGGTCCTTGCCGAACTTTGCGATGCACTCGGTCTGGCCGTAGTCTACCTTGAGCACCTTGGGCCACTCCGGCCAGGGGTTGTTGGCGGCACGCTCTTTGGGGGGCTGAGGCATCATTTCCAGTGCCATCAGGTCGGTGCAGCCCTGCCGCAGAGCCGTGCCCTGGCAGTCGTTGCCGGTGTCGCCGCCGCCGATGACCAGCACGTTCTTGCCCTTGGCGTCGATGGCCTTGCCGTCGGCAAATTTGCTGTCCAGCAGGCTCCTGGTCACGCTGGTGAGGTAGTCCACCGCAAAGTGGACACCATTGGCGTCCCGGCCTGGGACATTCAGGTCGCGGGCCTTTTTGGCACCGCAGCAGAGGACGACCGCGTCATAGCTGTTCAAAATTTCTTCCGCCGAGACCGCCCCGCCCACATCCATATTGGTGCGGAACTCAATGCCCTCCGCCTGCATGATCTTCAGGCGGCGCTCGATGATGTTTTTTTCCAGCTTCATATTGGGGATGCCGTACATCAGCAGGCCGCCAATGCGGTCAGCCCGCTCAAACACGGTCACGGCGTGGCCTCGGATGTTCAGGTACTCGGCCACCGAGAGGCCGGAGGGGCCGCTGCCGATGACCGCCACGCTCTTGCCCGTGCGGGCCGGGGGCGGGGTGACTTTCATCCAGCCCTTGGCGTAAGCCGTTTCCACAATGGCATGCTCGTTTTCCCGGACGGTAACGCTGCTGCCGGTCACATCGCCGCAGGTGCAGGCCGCCTCGCACAGGGCGGGGCAGACCCGGCTGGTGAACTCCGGGAAACGGTTGGTGGCTTTCAGGCGGTGGAGCGCCATCTCCCACTTGCCCTGATAAACCAGGTCGTTCCACTCCGGGATCAGGTTGTTCAGCGGGCAGCCGGAGGCCATGCCGCCGATCATCATACCCGCCTGGCAGAACGGCACGCCGCAGTCCATGCAGCGAGCAGCCTGGGTCTGTTGCTCCTCCCGGGAGAGCCAGATGTGAAATTCGTTAAAGTTATCCATGCGCTCCAGCGGCGGGATGTCCGCACTGGTCTTGCGCTTGTAATCCATAAATCCTGTGATCTTGCCCATATGGTTTCCCCTCCTTACTTCTTCTGCACGGCATAGAATGCTTCGATTTGTGCCTGGTCTCCGTCCAGACCGCGCTCTTCCATCGAGGCGATCACCCGGAGCATCCGGTCATAATCGTAGGGGAGAACCTTCTTGAACTTGGGCAGGAACTCGCTGAAGTTGTCCAGGATCTCTTTGCCGCGGGGGGAGCCGGTCTCTTCCACATGCTCCCGGATCAGCTCTTTCAGGGTGGCCACATCATACTTGTGCTCCACAGGCTCCAGGCTGACGGTCTCCTTGTTGACCCGCTGGTAGAAATCCCAGTTCTCATCCAGCACATAGGCGATGCCGCCGGTCATGCCGGCTGCAAAGTTTTTGCCGGTCTGGCCCAGCACCACCACGGTGCCGCCGGTCATGTACTCACAGCCGTGGTCGCCCACGCCCTCCACAACGGCGGTAGCACCCGAGTTGCGGACGCAGAAGCGCTCACCGGCCACACCGGAGACGAACACCTTACCGGAGGTGGCACCGTAGAGGGCCACGTTGCCGGTGATGATGTTCTCCTCGGGCTTGTAGGTCACGTTTTCCGGCGGGCGGACAATGATCTTGCCGCCGGAAAGGCCTTTGCCCATGTAGTCGTTGCAGTCGCCGGTCAGCCGCAGGGTCAGGCCCTTGGGAATGAACGCGCCAAAGCTCTGGCCGCCGGCTCCGTTGCAGCGGACGGTGTACACATTGTCCGGCAGATCACTGCCGTATTTGCGGGTGATCTCGCTGCCAAAGATGGCACCAAAAGCACGGTCGGTGTTGCTGACATTGAGGGCCACGCTCTGGGGGGTCTTGCTGTTCAGCTTGAACTTCTTCATCAGCACTTTCATGTCAAGGGTATCTTCCAGATGGAAGTCGTAGGTGTCCTCCTTGACAAAGTGGACGTTGCTGTTTGCGATGGCCGGATTGTGCAGGATGCAGTCCAGGTTCATCTTGGCGGAACGGCTGCCCGGCGCGCTGGGCTTGACATGGAGCAGATCAGTACGGCCCACCAGCTCGTCGATGGTGCGGACGCCCAGCTTGGCCATGTACTCCCGCAGCTCCTGCGCCACAAAGGTCAGGTAGTGGATGATATACTCCGGTTTGCCTTTGAAATTCTTGCGCAGCTCGGGATTCTGGGTGCAGATGCCCATGGGGCAGGTGTCCAGATTGCAGACACGCATCATCACGCAGCCCTCGCACATCAGCAGGGAGGTACCAAAGCCGAATTCCTCAGCGCCCAGCATACAGCTGATGGCCACATCACGGCCGGAGAGCAGTTTGGAATCGCTCTCAATGCGGACGCGGGTGCGCAGGCCGTTCAAAATCAGGGTCTGGTGGGTCTCGGCGATGCCCAGCTCCCAGGGCAGGCCAGCGTTCTTGATGGAGGTACGGGGTGCCGCGCCGGTGCCGCCGTCGTAGCCGGAGACCAGAATGACCTGTGCGCCGCCCTTGGCAACGCCGGCGGCAATGGTGCCAACACCTGCCTCGCTGACCAGCTTGACGTTGATGTTGGCGTGGCGGTTGGCGTTCTTCAGGTCATAGATGAGCTCGGCCAGATCCTCGATGGAGTAGATGTCGTGGTGGGGCGGGGGCGAGATGAGGCCCACGCCGG
>ERZ791641.1476-NODE-1476-length-10476-cov-8.341618_pt1 | contig 10476 bp, 8 predicted proteins | sample MGYA00510055_ERZ791641 | MGnify/ENA primary metagenome ERZ791641 (study PRJEB30046, sample SAMN00715226) | human gut metagenome | study: EMG produced TPA metagenomics assembly of the A metagenome-wide association study of gut microbiota in type 2... | reverse complement strand
TGCGGGCATCGCCGGTGGCAGGGTCGTAGTTGTACAGCTCGCCCTTTGCCCAGCTTCCGGGGAAATTGCCCTCGTAGAAGTGATACAGATATTCCTTATGTTTCTGCGGGTCGATGCCGAGCCGGTTTTCCACCGCCTCGTCCAGACCCCAGCCGATGTCATCGTGGCAGCGCAGATAGTTCACGAACCAGCAGTTGTCCGGCAGGGCGTGCAGGGCATCCAGCTGTGCCTTCAACAGCCGGGTGTCCCGGCTGGCAAGGGCACCCCACAGGTTGACCATGGTGGACACGTTGTAGAGCATATGGCATTCCGGCTTTTCCGGGGTACCGAAATAAGCTGCCAGCTCCTTGGGAGCCATGACCACCTCGCCCTTGAGGATGACCGCCGGGCAGACGCATTCCAGCACCATGCGGAGCATCCGCACGATGGTGTGCACCTGCGGCAGATTGCGGCAGGTGGTGCCCAGCTGCTTCCAGATGTAGGGTACCGCATCAATGCGGAACACTTCCACACCCAGATTTGCAAGGTGCAGGATGCTCCTGGTCATATCCACGAACACCGCCGGGTTTGCATAATTCAGATCCCACTGGTAGTCGTGGAAGGTGGTCAGCACCCACTTGTGCATTTCCTCACACCATGTAAAGTTGCCGGGCGCGGTGTTGGGGAACACCTGCGGCACGGTCTGCTCGTACTGGTCGGGGATGGTGCGGTCGTCGTAGAGATGGTAATAGGCCTGAAACCACGGGTCGCCCGCCTTTGCCGCCATGGCCCAGCGGTGGGTGCTGGCGGTGTGGTTCATGACAAAATCCAGACACAGGCTGATGCCGGCTTTCCGCAGTTCCCGGGTCAGGTTTTCCAAATCTTTGTTGGTGCCAAGGGCCGGGTCTACGGTGTCAAAATCCTCCACCGCATAGCCGCCATCGTTGTGGGGATGGGGCATCTGCAAAAGGGGCATCAGGTGCAGATAGGTCAGCTTCTGCTCTTTCAGGTAGGGCAGCTTCTTTGCCAGTTCTTTCAAATTTCCGGCAAAGAGGTCGGTGTACATGGTCATGCCGAACATATTGCCCCGCTTATACCAGTCCGGGTCGGCAGAGCGTGCCTTGTCCAGCGCTTTCAGCTCGGCGCTGCGGGCGTTGTAGGCTTCTGCCATCTCCTGTTCCAGAACCTCCAGCCCTTCCCGGTTGTGGTACAGTTCCATGAACAGCCATTCCAGCTCGTCCTTGTGCTTGGCAAACCGGGACGCAAATTCCTGTTTTGCTGCCATAGGTCAGCCCTCCACTTCTGCAAGGGTGGGCATGGCGGGGATAGCGCCGTGGCGGCTGGTGGTGATGCTGGCCGCTTTGTTGGCAAAGGCCAGAATGTCTTCCAGCTTGTCCACCGTCAGGGTGTCCAGCTCCTCCTTGCAGAGCTTGGACAGGGCAGCCCCAAAGAAAGTGTCGCCTGCGCCGTTGGTGTCGCCCACCTTGCAGGGAACGCCTGCCACATGACCGGTCTTGTCCCCAAAGCGGTAGAACACGCCGTTTGCACCCAAGGTGACAAAAATCAGCCGGATGCCGTTCTGGGCAAGCTGGGCTGTGCCGTTTTCACAATTGGTGGTGCCGGTGAGCAGGGGCAGTTCTTCATCGGACACTTTCAAGATATCCACCAGCGGCAGGGGTGCTTTCATCTGAGCAATGGCATCCTCTTTGTTCTTCCAGAGATTGGCACGGTAATTCGGGTCATAAGTAATGACAGCACCCAGCTTTTTGGCACGGGCAGCAGCATCCAGCGTAGCGGTGCGGGAGGGGTCAGCGGTCAGGCTGACAGAGCCGAAGTGGACGATTTTGGCAGCTTTCAGAGCGCCCTCCGAAATGTCCTCTTTGCTCAGCATCACATCGGCATTGGCGCTGCGGTAGAAGCTGAAATCCCGCTCGCCGGTGGCATCCACTGACACGACTGCCATGGTGGTGGGGTGGTCTGCATCCACCGCCATGCCGGAAACGTCTACCTTGTTTTCTGCCAGAACCTCTTTCAGGTAGCGGCCAAAGGCATCCGCACCCACCTTGCCGATAAAGGCGGTCTGTGCGCCCAGTCTGGAAGCAGCCACAGCCAGATTTGCCGGGGCGCCGCCGGGGTTTGCGGCAAACTGCGGGATGCCGCGTTCATCCTTGCCGGTCTGGGTCAGGTCGATCAAAACTTCGCCAATCGTTAAAATGTCCATGCGTTTTCTCCTTATTTTTATCCTATAAGCTAAAACCCAACGATCACCGCTGGAACAGATAATGAATGTAAGCGGCTGCACGCTCCGGGTGCGGTGCATTCTGCACCACCCCAAGATAGACCTTGCCAGAAAAACCTGCCTGCCTGACAAACGGCGTGTCCGAAATATCCAGCACGGTCCCACCGGCGTTCAAACCCGACAGTGCATGGAAAGACGCATCCAGTGTCCGCAGATCGAGAAAATAATCATCTGCCAACAGTCGATCCCGTGCATATTCGTCCATCAGAACAACATCTAACCGCTGGGCACTGACTGCACCCAGCAGTTTCATCTCCGAAGCATATACATACTGCTCCTCTGCGTGTTCGCTTTCGCTGAGCAGCAAGCCGGACAGTAGATCGACCTGTTGCTTTTTGGTCAGACCCTGTGCCTCGGCAAAGCCGGTGGTAAGCTGTTCCGTCAGATCAGACCCGGCAGTGATATTTACCAGACCAAGGTAAAGCACATCCTCTTTTTTCGTCACATGACGGTAGGCTGCATAGCCGAGGATATAGACGACGATGAGCACGATCGCAATGGGCAGCTTGTAATATGCCCAGATGTGCTCCCACTTTTTGCGCCCATGGAGGGAGCGGAGCGTATCCCGGTCAGTTTTTGTCATGGTCGTATTCCTCGTGTACTGCATCAGGGTCTCCACCGATCAGATAGAGGATCCGAAGCATCAGAAAGGAGCAGAGCATGGCGCAGAAGCCCATGCCCAGCAGGAATGCGGGCGTGAACACAAACACGATGACGTACCCCATGATGCCATAGATCGCCGCCATCAGCAGGGTGCAAAACAGATACCGGACACCCACGAGAAACGCTGTTTTCAGGATGCCGAAAGTGGTGTTTTCAAACCGTGCCAGCAGGGGAAAGGCATACAGCAGAACGATGCCGTACAGAACTGCCGCACCAATAAGCACTGCCGTGAGCAGCGTCCAGAAAATGTTTTCGCTCCACATTCGGCGCAGCACAAAGCCGTCCGCAGCCAGGAAACTGCCGACTGTCAGCAGGATAAGCCAGAGTTTTGTGGCGGGCTTAAAATTTTCCCGGAACGCCTTAAAAAACATCCGGGTCAGACCATCGTCCCGATCTTCCGCCATTTTGAGCGTGACGTAGAACAATGCGGTCGTAGAAGCCCCTATGGTAACGATGGGCAGGCTGCACACGAGCCATAAGATGTTCAGGTAAGCACTGTAAGTCAATTTCGTCAGCACAGCAAACAACGGCTTGTCCGTATTGCACAGGTCACGCATGGGGGTTCTCCTTTCGCTCAATCTCCTGTGGATTCGCGCAGGATCAGGTTGGTTTCCGTATAGACGGTGCGATAGTTCAGCGATGGCTCTTCGATGCGGGTCATAAGCAGATTGGCAGCGGTGTAGCCCATGATCTGTCCATGGATATGGATCGAAGTCAGACGGGGGGCAAAGTAGGAAGCCTCCTGGCTGTCATCGAAGCCGCAGACCCAGATATCATCGGGAACCGAATACCCCAGCTCATCCAATGCCTTGACCAGATCCATGGCAACAAAGTCATTGGCGCAGACAAAGGCATCCGGCATCGTTTTGAACCGACGAATGGTTTCGTACAGGGATACCGGATAGTTCTGCTGTCCAGATGGCATCGCACAGGTGCTCAGGCCTTCTGTCAGACCAAAGTGCTCCACTGCATCCTTATAAGCCATATAACGCTCAAAGAAGGACTGACAGTGGTTTTTATCCCCCGCAAAGCTGATGCGTTTTTTGCCGCGCTGGACCATGTGGGCCACCGCATTCTGGATCTCAATGCGGTTTTCCATATAAAGGCGGTCGGCTTTAAGAGGAGGACGCATATCCATCACAGGGGTGTCTACAAACAGCAGCGGAACATCCAGATCGCACAGCATCTGTGCGTAGTCATAGTCGAATACTTCAAAGCAGATGATGCCGGCTGTGCGCTGGATGTTGAGCGAAGATGGAAGTTTTTTCTCTTTCAGCTCTATGGGAGAAATGCGATGAATGGTCATGCCGCTGTGCAGATGGTCGATTTCCGACTGGAAACGATCCAGCATCATGGAGGAAAAGTGAGAGTTGCTCAGAAACCGGGTCGTCAGCATGGCGATCTCCCGTTTGTCACTCGGCAGAATGAAAGGCTCTGCTGCTTTTGCAGCGTCTTCCTGAAACAGCGGCAGATAGGCGAACTGCTTATAGCCCATTTCGGCGGCTTTGCGCAGGATCTTCTCCCGTGTGGCATCTGCCAGCACACCGGTGTTGTTGATGGCCTTTGAAACTGTGTTGCGGGAAAGCTGCAGCTCGTTTGCAATATCCTGAATGGTGACTTTGGTTGCCATAAGTCATCCTCTTTCTTTTATAGATAAAGTCTGGCGACGGATCTTATTCTTTATGACTCCAGTATAGTGCAAATGCACAAATTAGTCAAATGCAAAAATGCAAATCATCATTTTGCATATTTACGCACTTTCGAATTTGTGCATCTGTACAAATCCACAATAATTTTTGATGTATACCATGAATTATCGTTGACATTCGCCTTCATGCGTGGTATAAATGAATTACAGAGTTTTACATTTGCACAATCGAAGTGATGAAAACGTAAAATTCAAAGGTGCAAATGTAAAACACAAATCAAACGGCAAGCAAATCAAAAAGGAGGAGAATGATTCATGAAAGCAAAGACGGCCTCGCCGGAAACGGCTGTGCTGACAGCAGAACGCAAGCTGCACAACACATGGGTCTACATCAAACGGCATTGGCAGCTTTACCTGTTGTTCCTGCTGCCTGCCGTGGTGCTGACGCTGGTGTTCAAGTACGTTCCCATGGGCGGTGTGCTGATCGCGTTCCAGAAGTACAATCCTTTCAAGGGCATCTGGGGCAGCGAGTGGGTAGGCTTCAAAAACTTTACCCGCTTCATGTCCTCGCCGGACTTCCAGCGCTATCTGATCAACACCCTGAAGCTGAGCGTCTACGGTCTGCTGTGGGGCTTCCCGATCCCCATCCTGCTGGCATTCCTGCTCAACCGTATTGAGAGCAAGAAGATCAAGCAGAAGGTGCAGCTGGTGCTGTATATGCCCAACTTCATCTCGGTCATCGTGCTGTGCGGCATCGTCCGGGTGCTGCTGAGTGTCACCGGTCCGGTGAACGGCCTGCTTCACACCAGCATCAACTTCATGACGCTGCCGGAAGCGTTCCGCCCCATCTACATCATCAGCGGCATCTGGCAGGGTGCCGGCTGGGCATCCATCATGTACACCGCATCCCTTTCTAACGCCAGCAAAGATCTGAAGGAAGCTGCGATGATCGACGGCGCAAACCTGATCCAGCAGATCATGACGGTGGAGTGGCCCGCCATTAAGGATATGGTCGTGATTCAGTTCATCCTGCAGGCAGGCAACATCATGAGCATCGGTTTTGAAAAAGCCTATGCCCTGCAAACCGACCTGAACCTGAACACTGCCGAGATCATTGCAACGTACGTTTATAAAAAGGGCCTGTTGGACGGCGATTACAGCTTTTCCACGGCAGTCGGTCTGTTCAACACCGTTGTCAACGTCATCCTGCTGATCGCAGTGAACAAGGTCGTTGCCAAAATGAACGATGGCAAGGGCTTGTAAGGAGGGGTTTACCATGGCAAAACAGAAAAAATCAAAAATGGCCCTCTACACCAGACAAGATAAGATCATCCTGTACTGCGGCTACGCACTTCTGGGCTTGTTCCTGCTGGCGATCATCGTTCCGATGATCTATATCGTCATCGCGTCCTTTATGGACCCGGTCACTCTGCAAAACAAGGGCATCTCCTTTGATTTCAGCAAGTGGAGTCTGGATGCTTACCAGCGTGTCGTTTCGGACAAGCAGATCTGGGTCGGCTTCAGGAACGCAGTACTTTACTCGATCATCTTCACCATCATCTCGGTAGCTGTGACGATGCTTGCCGCTTATCCCATGTCGCTGCCGGATTTCAAAGGCAAAGCGATCTTCAACACCTTGTTTGTGATCACGATGTTTTTCAGCGGCGGTCTGATCCCCACCTACCTGCTCATCAACAATCTGGGTCTGCTGGATTCCATGTGGGCGGTCATTCTGCCGGGAGCATTCAGCGTGTGGAACATGATCATTGCCCGTACCTATTATCAAGGCATCCCGCGTGAGCTGCGCGAAGCTGCGGATGTGGATGGAGCCAGCGAGATGCTTTACTTCTTCAAGATCCTGCTGCCCGTCTGTATGCCGGTGGTGGCAGTTCTGGCCCTGTGGCAGTTCGTGGCAATGTGGAACAGTTACTTTGACGCCATGATCTACCTGAACAGCGCATCGAAGCAGCCGCTGCAGCTGGTGCTGCGTTCCATCCTGATCCAGAGCCAGCCGGAATCCGGCATGATCGCGGATATCCAGAGCACTGCCGAACGTGCGAAGATGGCAGAACTGCTCAAATATGCAACCATTATTATTTCCAGTCTGCCGCTGCTGGTGATGTATCCTTTCTTCCAGAAGTATTTTGATGCCGGCATCATGGCTGGTTCCATTAAAGGCTGAGGATATTCCAGAATTTTATAAGCAGGTACGCTCATCTGTTACACGAAAAAAGAAACATGAAAAAGGAGAAAATACCATGAAAAAGCTGATCTCTCGCCGCAACTTCCTCAAGGTCTGCGCTCTGGCAGGTTCTGCCGCTGCTCTGTCCGCCTGTGGCGGCGGCAAATCCACCGGCAGCAGCAATTCCGCTGCCGCAGCTGTGGACGTAACCGGTGCCGTTACATTTCCGCTGTCCGAAAAGGTCACCTTTACCGGTATGACCAGCTTCCCTGTGGGCAGCGAACCCGAACCGAACAACCGCACCATCTTCAAGCGTCTGGAAGAGCAGACCAATGTGCACATCGACTGGACCGCCATCCAGTCCGACCAGTGGAGCGATAAGATCACCCTGAATATGTCCAACCCCAACACCCTGACGGATTTCGTTTTTACTGCTGATTTTACCGACAGCAATCTGCTGCGCTACGCAGATCAGGGCGTCATCCTCAATCTGGAAGATTACATTGACAACAATATGCCCAATCTCCAGAAGGTCTTTGAGCTGTACCCGGAGTACCGCACCATGTGCACTGACAGCGAGGGCCATATCTGGGCACTGCCCTGGATCGAGCAGCTCGGCTCCGAAAAGACCGCCATCCAGACCATTGGCAACATGAGCTTCATCAATACCAAGTGGCTGAACTTCCTCGGTCTGTCGATGCCCACCACAGTGGACGAGTTTGAGCAGGTGCTGATGGCATTCCGTGATAACGCCGCTTCGATCAAGGCCGAGTATGGCATTGACGGCGACATCATCCCCATGTCCTGCATCGTCAACAACGGCGATCAGGACCCCAGCATCCTCATCAATGGCTTTGGCGAAGGCTACGGCGATGCAGACAAAGACCGCCATATCGCCGTTACCAACGACCGGAAAGTCATCTGTGCCGCCACCCAGCAGGGCTACCGTGATGGTCTGGACTGGCTGCACAAGCTGTATGCCGAGCAGCTCATCGACCCGGAGTGCTTCACGCAGGAGTGGTCCACCTATGTTTCCAAGGGCAAGGCTGGCCGCTATGGTGTCTGCTTCAGCTGGGATGTTGCCAACATTGACAACCTGACCGACTGGGAGCCGCTGCCTGCCCTGACCGCCGATACCCGGAATATCACTCCGCAGAACGGTTCTTTCACCAGCGGCTTTGCCCGCGGCAGATGCGTTGTCACCGCAAAGGCGACTAACCCCGCACTGGTTTGCGCATGGCTGGATCAGATGTACGCGCCCCTCCAGTCTCCGCAGAACAACTGGGGTACTTACGGCGATGCGGAAGGCTTTAATATTTTTGAACTGTCCACCAACGATAAGGGCGAGCCCATGCTGAAGCACGCTCCTCTGGGCGATGCTTCTCCCGTGGAAGTCCGTGAAGCGCAGTGTGTCAGTGGGCCTCTGGCGGTTCTGGATGATTACTATGGTGTATACGTTACCTGCCCGGACGATGCACAGTACCGTCTGGACTGGATCAAGGAGATCTACACCCCGGATATGAACAACGATTATGTCTATCCCAATGTCTTTATGAGCAACGAGGACACCGAGCAGGTCTCTAACCTGCAGGCAGATCTGCAGACCTACATGAATACGCAGAAGGCCAACTGGATCATGAACGGCACTACGGATGCAGAGTGGAACGAATATCTGAGCAAGCTGGAAGCCTACGGCCTGTCCGACTATCTGGGCATTATGCAGAAATATCTGGATGCTTACTACGCATAAGAATTCTTTCCTTTGGAGGATTCCATGAACGATTTGACTTTACAAAAAGCCCGTGCCTACGAGGCCGAGCACGGCGCAGCCATTTCCCCGGCGGAACGCCCTGCTTACCACATGACTCCTTATGTGGGCTGGCTCAACGACCCCAACGGTTTCTCGTTCTATCAGGGCAAGTATCACCAGTTCTATCAGTATAACCCCTACGATGTGCGGTGGGCGCCCATGCACTGGGGGCACGCGGTCAGCACCGACCTGCTGCACTGGGAGTATCTGCCCTGCGCACTTGCCCCGGATTCCCCCGCAGACAACGGCCCCGGCTGCTTCTCCGGTTCTGCCACCGAGATGGATGACGGCAAGCAGCTGCTGATGTACACCAGCGTGATCGCAGAAAAGCAGCCCAATGGGGAGATGCGGGACATCCAGACCCAGAGCATTGCCATCGGTGACGGTCTCAACTACGAAAAGCCTGCCTGCAACCCGGTGCTGACCCAGAAAGACCTGCCGGAAGGCTTCAGCAAGTTCGACTTCCGGGACCCCAAGATCTGGCGTGAGGCCGACGGCACTTACTCCGCCGTCACCGTCTGCCAGGCCGAGGACGGCAGCGGCGCAGCGGCACTGTTCCAGAGCAAGGACGGCTTCGACTGGCACTTTGTCACGGTGCTGGAACGCTGCAACAATCAGTACGGCAAAATGTGGGAGTGCCCGGACTTCTTCCCGCTGGATGGCAAGCAGGTCTTGATGCTCGGCCCCATGGAGATGCTGCCCAAGGGCGAGTTCCACAACGGTCACAACGTGATTGCTTTCATCGGCAGCTACGACGAAGTCACCCACACTTTCACGAAAGAAAATGTGCAGCTGATGGACGGCGGCATCGACTTCTACGCCACCCAGACCACCCTTGCCCCGGATGGCCGCCGCATCATGACCGCATGGCTGCAGACCTGGTCGGACACCGAGGATAAGCCCCAGGGCTGCAAGTGGTTCGGGCAGACCATCTGCCCGCGCGAACTGCACATCGAGGACGGACGCATTGTTCAGGCCCCGGTGCGGGAGCTGGACGCCGTCCACGGCAAGCGCACCTTCCACAAAAATGTGACGGTGCAAGGCGAAACTTCTCTGGAAGGCATCAAGGGCCGTGTGGCCGATTTGACCGTCACGGTGCAGCCCGGCGAATACCGCTCCTTTACCCTGAAGCTGGCCGCTGACGCAGACCATCACACCAGCCTGACCTACGACCCCTACACCTCGCAGCTGACGCTGGATCGCAGCTATGCCGGTTCCCGTGCCGACATCGTGCATACCCGCAGCTGCAAGGTCCGCAGCCAGAACGGTGCGCTCAAGCTCCGCATCCTGCTGGATAAGAACAGCATCGAAGTTTTCGCCAACGATGGCGAGCAGACCATGACCGCATGGATCTACACCCCCCAGTCTGCCGACGGCATCACCTTTGCTGCCGATGGCAAAGCAACAATCACGGCAGAACAGTTTGAGCTGAATCTGTAACCTGATATTCCCTTCATTTCTCCTTCATTGAATACAGCCCCACTTTGGCTTCTCCTTCGCCAAGGTGGGGCTGTGTTTGTTATGTCATTACTCTTCCGGCCTGCCGTGGTCGCAACCAAGCGAGAGATAATGCACAACAGGGCGTTCCCCGTAGCAGAGTTCCCATAAAACAGTATTTGCAAAAGCTCCCGAAATGGGGAAGATTTGGCGTGACTTCGGTCACGCCTTTTCTTTTGCTTCCAGTTCATCCAGAGGGATGTACCCCAGCCCATCGTACTTGATATGGATGTGCTGCACCCGCTTTCCGCTGGACTTATCCGGGGCATCCACATAGATGGCCGACACCAGTTCACGGAGAGCATAAGGGGTGAGTTCTTCAATATGAACGTACTTGTGCGCTTTCTGGACGAACTTTTCAATATTCTCGATCTGCTGTTCCTGTACTTCAATTTCCT
>ERZ791641.1475-NODE-1475-length-10484-cov-2.151405_pt1 | contig 10484 bp, 8 predicted proteins | sample MGYA00510055_ERZ791641 | MGnify/ENA primary metagenome ERZ791641 (study PRJEB30046, sample SAMN00715226) | human gut metagenome | study: EMG produced TPA metagenomics assembly of the A metagenome-wide association study of gut microbiota in type 2... | reverse complement strand
TACAAATACGATCGTTCCGCTACACGTGAGAAACGTGATGCGAAGGAGATTGGTATTCAGGCGATCCGCGGCGGCACAATCGTAGGCGAACACGATGTCATTTTCGCTGGTCAGGATGAGGTGATTACCTTTAATCATACAGCTTATTCCAAGGCGATTTTCGCAAAGGGTGCGGTACAGGCAGCCAAATTCCTGGCAGGAAAGCCGGAGGGACGGTATGATATGGCGGATGTGATCGGTTAAGAGATTTTATACAGATGTGAAAATGGAACCCCGACTGTGAGTAAGTTTATCCACTCACAGCCGGGGTTTTCATTTCTGGAACTTTTCCTGCCCTTGTGTTTGTGAATGAAAGCTTCCGAAAATCAATTTGTCAAGGTTAGGGTATCATTTTTTTACATCTTGTGTAAAAAAATGACATCTTGTGCAGCGCAAATTGTAGAAAAATAAAACAAATGATAAGATGAATACAACAAGAAAAGTTGAAATCGTGAAAAAGAAGAAAAACTCCAGAATAAAAATACATGAAGATCAATACGAGGAGGTATGCTATGAGAAAACGCAAATGGATGAAGGCGGGTGCCTGTGCACTCAGTGCCGTTTTGATCATGGGCTTGTATGCCGGACCGGCTTTTGCAGAATGGATAGGTACAGGAGGTGCAAGAGCCTACATCCTAAATGGACAGGTGCAGACAGGCTGGCAGCAGATCGATGGAAAATGGTATTACCTGAATGAACAGGGAGCACCGCAGATCGGCTGGGTAAAAGACGGGGACAAACAGTATTTCTGTACGGCGTCGGGGGAAATGGTCAGCGGTGTTGTCTGGATCAATGGAAAAACCTATTATTTTGGCACACCGGACAGTGGAGAGATGGCAACGGGCGTTGTCAGTATCAACGGAATTCCTTATACGTTTGAAAACGATGGCACATCGTTCGGCGGCCGCAAGCCGAGACCAGCGAGAAGCTTTGAAGTAAAAGTGGCAGAAGACGGAACGATGACCATCTTAGAGACGACCAATGCCGATACACCGAAGCTGAATTCCAGAACATCCAAAGAACGCAGACATTCTGGAGGCGGTGGAAGTGAAACGCCGAGTGTGGTACCGAGTGATGCACCGGCGACGAAAGAACCGACCGAAAACCCGACGCCGACCGTGAAACCGACCCAGCCGGAAGAGACGAAGTCTCTGGGTGCTGAGTCCTTTTACAAATCCTTGATTCATTTCTTCTGCAATCTCAAAATCCAGATCTGTGGTAAAGACAGCAATATCTGTCCGGTTCAAAGCTTTCAGGGCCTTGATGGCGAGCAGGGCGGGGCGGTCCCAGCTCACATAGAGCGCCTGGATATCCGGGTGCTCGTTTATCATCTCATAGCATACCTTGTAGGCATTTTCAATTTGAATAAATCCCTTTCTGGCAGTGATTTCAATGTCGGGATAGGATTCCCTTAATATTTTTTCGGCACAGTTATCACGCTCGGTAGTGCCGTAAAACATGGCGCCGTGGATGATGAAGCCGACTTTGGCGTGCGGTTTTTCTTTCAGGTATTCGCCGATCATGCGCCCTGTATTGGTGCCATTTTCCCGCTCATTGACGGAGATACAGGAGACGTAATTGTTCCGGCTGAAATTCTGCGGGACATTGCTTAAAAAGACCAGCCGCGTCATTTTGGACAATTCCTGAAATGCCGGACCCGTCTGGACATCGTCGGTGGGGATGGCGATGACGGCGTCCGGGTGTTGCATTTTGATGCTTTCGAGCTGCATATTCTGGAGGGCAGGATCAAAATGGGCGTCCATGGTGGAAATAATATCGATTCCGTACTGTTCCAGTTCATCCCGGATGCCTTTCTGATGCAGGGCAGCCCAGGCGGTTCCAGTGTAGTGGAAGGAGATGGCGACGCGGTAATTTCCAGTTCGCAAAAGCTGTTTTTCCTCCTTGGAGAGGCGGATGCTGTCCGGGGAGACGGCGTGTTCACCGAGCGGACCGTTGTCGATGATCCGGGTGGAATCACGCAAAATCAGCTCTACATCTGCATAGCGGGTCAAAGGCGCGCCGGAGAGGTGGTTGATCTCGTCAAAGAGTGCCTGCGAGGCGAGTTCTGCCATCTGGTCGATGTCCCGGTGGATGCAGGATAGCGGTGGGGCGGTCAGCTCGCACCAGAGCATATCGTCAAATCCGATGATGGAAATATCGCGCGGACAGTCTTTTCCCAGCTCCCGCAGCGCCTTGAGAAGAAACATAGTCAGCCGGTTTCCACCGGCGATGATAGCGGTGGGGAGATACCGGGTGATGCTTTTCTGAATATTCAGGCTGATGGTATCACTGGACTGATACAGATTGATCTCCGCGATGCAGGAACTGCTCAGGGTATGGTTGGCGGAGAGAAGCGCCCGCTCATATCCGGCAATCTTGTCCTGTTTGGCGAGGCTGTCTGTTTTTTCTACCAGAAACAGCACATTTTCGTGTCCGCTCTCAAAAAAATAGGAAGTAGCGGAGTGAAATGCTTTGGTGTAATCAAAAAGGATCCGTGGAGTGACATCGTCATCGATGAATCGTTCGACACAGACAAACGGGATACCGGATTCATAGAGAAATGAATAGGCAGCCGGATTGCTGCTTGCCGGGGAGAGAAAGATGCCGATGGTCTTGGCACTGGAGATTAAGTTTTGCAGGATGCTTTTCTCCTCTTCCAGGTTGTCGTTGGTGACGGCGGTGTAAAACTGATAGCCCTGGCTGGTCGCGTAGGACTGCAGCTGATTGCACAGATCGCAGTAGAGCGCGCTCTTGATATTTGGAAAGACAGCGACAATCTGTGAACTGCGTCCGCTGCGGATTTTACGCACCTTTTTTTTGATTTTTTCAGAATATCCACTTTCTTCAATAATAGCTTCGATTTTATCCACCAGTTCCGGGCTGACATAGCGCGTATGGTTGATAACATGGGAAACGGTGGCGATGGAGACGCCTGCCTTTGCGGCGATTTCTTTGATGGTCATAAAACTCCCCCTTGCTGGTACGGATTTAGTCCGGCTGTTCCTGCGCGGCTGGATTTGGATTTGCCGCAGTTTTATATTTCTGTTTTTGATTATAGCACAAAAATTGGGGTAAAACGATAAGATGAATGAAATTTACGTAAAAAATTAAAAGGAACGGTAGAAATGCATAAATATCAATAAAACAGGATGAATATATCGCTGAAATTAGTGCAATATGCCACAAGAGTATTGACGAAAGGGCATGGAATAGAGTAATATCTAGATATCAGACAGGGAGACTCCTTCCAGAGAGAAAAATTTTTACGTAAAAATAAAAAGAAAACTATAACAATCCGTTTGAAATGCACTAAACAGTGACGAAGTAAGAGGAGGATCAGATTTATGAAAAAAAGTCTTAGATTTACAGTAGCAGGTCTTTCAGTTTGCATGATGGCAGCAATGCTGGCAGGATGCGGCTCTTCCGGCAGTACCGATACAACAGCGGCAGCTGATGCTTCTGAGGCAGCGGCAGATACGCAGGAAGCTGAGGCAAAGACCAGCGATTTATCGTTTGCATTCTGTACGAATACTTTAAACAATACTTTCCAGAGTTCCATTGATGCAAAGCTCAGCGAGCTGTGCAAGGAAAACGGCATTTCCTACACCTGCCTGGATCCAGATTATGATTTAAACAAGCAGCTCAGCCAGTTATCTGACTGTGCAAACAGCGGTTACGATGCAGTGTTTGTTATCCCGGTTGACTCCGCAGGTATTACCTCCGGACTGGCTGAGATTGCAGACGCAGGCATTCCGATTTTCAACGTAGATACCGCAGTCATCGATGATGATATCGAACAGTTCGTGACACAGTTCGTTGGAACCAACGCATACATGGCAGGTCAGTTAGTGGGCGAGCAGATGACGAAAGATTATCCGGATGGCGCAAAGATTGCAGTTCTGGATTTCCCGTCCAATGAAAGCTGCGTGGATCGTGTCAATGGTTTCCTTGAGGGTCTTGGCGATCAGAAGGATAAATTTGAGATTGTAGCACAGCAGGATGGCGGTGCAGCGCTGGATCAGTCGATGGGACTGGCTGAGGATATCATCACAGCAAACCCGGATCTGGAAGCATTCTTCTGTATCAATGACCCGTCTGCCCTGGGTGCGGCAGCAGCTATCAAGGCAGCAAACAAGACCGGCGAGATCGGTGTATATAGCATCGATGCATCCCCGGATGGAAAACAGGCACTCTTAGACGGCGAGTTCACCGCAGTTGCATGCCAGGTTCCGCTTCAGATTGCAGAATATGCATTTGACGCAGCCGAGAAATATGTAGGCGGCGACACCACAATCGATGAGAAGAAAGTATATCTGGATTCCCATCTGGTAGAGAAAGAAGAGGCAGAGAAGACTCTGAACGATTGGCAGTAATGGACTGCGAGGAAGTTTAACAGTTACGTGAAATAAAATAAAACATGGAAAATGCGGCGATGGGGTTCATTGCCGCATTTCTAAAAAACGGAGGGTTCTATGGGAAAAACAATTCTGGAAATGATAGATATCAAGAAAAGTTTTTCCGGGATCTATGCATTGTCAGGGATCAATTTTTCCCTGGAAATGGGCGAGGTTCATGCGCTTCTGGGAGAAAATGGAGCGGGTAAATCAACGCTTATCAAGGTCCTTGGAGGAATTTATAAACCGGACAGCGGAACAATCAAGATTAATGGTCAGGAAGTTGAGATAAATGGTGTTTCGGATGCCCAGGAGAAAGGAATCGGAATCATACATCAGGAGATCGTCCTGGTTCCGTATCTGACGGTCGCGCAGAACCTGTTCCTGGGACGGGAGATCAAGACGAAATTCGGCACCGTGGATATGCGGGAGACGAACCGCCGGGCAGGCGAGATGCTGGCAAACCTCGGGGTCAATATCCACCCGGATACGCTGGTAGAATCTTTGACGATCGCCCAGCAGCAGATGGTTGAGATTGTAAAGGCGGTATCCTTCGACGGACGGATCATCGTCATGGACGAGCCGACGTCCTCCCTTTCCAATGACGAGGTAGAACAGTTATTTGGAATCATTGAGAGATTAAAAGCAAAACAGGTAAGCATTATATATATTTCCCACCGTATGGAAGAACTGTTCCGGATCTCGGATCGGGTTACCATCATCCGCGATGGCGCCTATGTGGGAACGAAAAAAACATCGGAGACGAATGCGAACGAGCTGGTAGCCATGATGGTAGGACGGGAGTTAGAGAGCTTCTATGCCAGAGATTACAACGATCTGGGACATGCAGAAACGGCGTTGGAAGTGAAGAATTTAACCTGTGAGGGTGTGTTCTCAGATATCAGCTTCCGGGTAAGAAAGGGAGAGATCCTGGGATTTGCGGGTCTGGTCGGAGCCGGACGAAGCGAGATCATGGAATGTATCTTTGGAGCCAGAAAATACCAGAGCGGAACCATTCTTTTAAATGGAAAGGAAGTCCGCTTCACGACACCGATCCAGGCAATCAAGGCGGGCATCGGACTGGTGCCGGAGGATCGGAAAAAACAGGGACTTGTCCTTGGCAATACGGTCGGTTTTAACCTCACGCTGGCATCGATTGACTCTTATATTAACGGAATTGCCATCAGCGACCGGAAATGTCAGGAAGTGATTGATTATTATAAAGAAAAGCTTCATATCAAAGCAGTGGCAGACCGGGTGGAACTGGTGGAAGCGGGAAGCCTTTCCGGCGGAAACCAGCAGAAGATTGTCCTTGGAAAATGGCTGGCAATCAAGCCGGATGTCCTGATTCTGGACGAGCCGACGAGAGGCGTCGATGTCAATGCGAAGTTTGAGATTTATTCCGTTATTAATGAGCTGGCGAAGGCGGGTATCGCCGTTATCATGGTATCCAGCGAGCTGCCGGAGATCATTAATATGTGCGATAACGTATGTGTCATCAAGGCGGGAAGAATGACGGGAATGCTTGGAAGAGAAGAACTGGATCAGGAGAGAATCATGCAGTATGCAGCAGGAGGCGAAGAGTGATGAACGGAAAGAAAAGTACAGCAGGCAATTCGGTACTCTCGGTATTTACCGGAAATACAGGAATTATTGGAGTGCTGGTTATCTTATGTGTGGTAGTCGCACTGGCAACCGATAAATTTTTGACACCGAGCAATATCATTTCAGTGCTCAGACAGATTTCCATTAATACATACATTGCACTGGGAATGACGTTGATTATTATTCTCGGACACATCGATCTGGCAGTTGGCGCGATCGTAGCGATGAGTGGAACTCTGACGGTAGGATTTGTAGTTAATCAGGGACTTCCGATTGGCGTGGCGATTGCGGCTGGAATCATCATCGGTGTTGTGGCTGGTCTGATTGATGGTTGTATCGAAATTCCGTGTTCCGGCATTTATCATTACGATGGCAATGATGAATGTCTGCAACGGTATCGCGTATGTATATTCGGGCGGACAGTCCACCCGTATTACGGATAAGTTTTTCATTGCAATCGGAACGGGTTATCTGTTTAACATTATTCCGCTGCCGGTTGTCTATATGGTTATTTTAATTATCGTATTTAGTTTTCTGCTTTCTAAAACAAAATTTGGTACCTATGTGTATGCAATCGGCGGAAACCGTGAGGCGGCGCGTCTCTCAGGTGTTCCGATCAAGAAAGTCGAGATCATCGTGTTTACATTGTCGGGCGCCCTGGCGGCGTTTGCGGGTCTGGTTCTGGCATCGAGAATGTATTCCGGACAGCCGTCCGTCGGAAGTGGCTATGAGATGGATGCGATCGCAGCCTGCGTCCTCGGCGGAACCTCCATGGCAGGCGGACGCGGACGTATCAGCGGTACAGTATTTGGTGCGATGGTAATCGGTATTATTTCCAATGGTCTGAATCTGATCGGTGTCAGCTCCTACTGGCAGCTGATTGTAAAGGGTCTGATCATTGCCTGCGCGGTTGTACTGGATTCCCAGAAGGGCAATCTGGCACTCCTCAGAAAAAAGAAATGATTCCAAGAGCACATTTAGAAAGGCAAGGAGAGAAGAATGGACTTTTTCAGAAAAATGTCATTTGCGGATTCGACCGGTGACGCGATTCCGTTTTATCATGAAGGTAAATATCATATTTTTTCACTGACATCCCCGCCAGGAACCACGGTATATCCGGCGAGACTGCGTACTACATGGAGCCACTCTGTTTCGGAGGATCTGGTGCACTGGGAGGAGCTGCCGACAGCACTGTATCCGGGCGAGGGCGATGAGCCGGATGCGTCCGGCGTGTGGACGGGATCGGTTATCTACGGCGAAGGAAAATATCACGCATTCTATACGGGTTACTGCCTGACGGCAGAATATCAGCAGACGATCTGCCATGCGACGAGCGAGGATGGTATCACCTGGACGAAGGACGCGGCAAACCCGGTTATCACGCCGATGATAGAGTTATAGGAAAAGCTGAACTGGCGTGATCCGTATGTATTTTATAATGAGGAAGATAAATGCTACTGGATTCTGATCTCGGCGAGACGGCTGGATATGCCGGTGACAAGACGCGGCTGTATCGTCCTGTACCGCTCGAAAGATCTGGTAAACTGGGAGTATTATGGTCCGTTGTATTCGGCAGGCAATACGAATTGTCCGGAATGCAGCGAGATGTACAAGATAGGCGATACCTGGTATCTTTCCTATTCCCGCTTTTCCGAGTTTGTCAACACGATTTACCGCACTTCCAAATCTCCGTTTGGACCGTGGAAAAAGCCGAAGAAAGACGGCATCGGCGGACGCCGCTTCTATGCAGCTAAATCCATGCAGGATGACAACGGGCGCCGTTTCTATTTTGCCTGGGCGCATGACCGTGCAGAAAACAGCGACCGCGGCGAGTGGTACTGGGGTGGCACGTTCTGTATTCCGCATGAGGTCGTTGCAACGGCAGACGGACAGCTGGACGTGAAGCTTCCGGAAGAATATGTAAACTGCTTTAAAGAGAAAGTTGACTGGAAATACCTTCCGGTCATGGGAGAATACAAGCTGTATGGAGATACAACGGTTGAGCTGGATGGATGCGGGACAACCTCGTATGGTTTCCTGGAGCAGCCGGAAGAAAAGTTCCTGTTTACCGGCACGGTGATCCCGAAAGAAGCGAATGATTCCTTCGGAATCCTGTTGAAATCCGACTGGGAGGCAAGCGGCTGCCTGTTCTTAGAGTTTGATGTGGCGATGCAGCGAGTGTCCCTTCTGTCCCTGCCGATGGGAGTTGACCCGTTCTGGGAGCAGTCCTGCCAGGCGGTTCCGAAAGCAACGGAACCGGGACCGGATGGCGTGCGCGTGGCAGAGAAAACCTTCGCGATTGAAAATGGCGTGGCAATCGACGTCAAGATTTCGGTGGATCATGACATGGTAGAGGTATTTGTGGGCGAGCAGGTGGCATTTACATATCGTATTTTCCGGAAACCGGAGTACGAGCTCGGTCTGCTGGCGCAGGACGCGAAAGTAGAATTTGCAAATATTGCGATTCGGAAGTAAAATTCCTTGTGAGAGACGAACGGATGTGGCTGTCCGCCTGTGAGAGGGCTGGATGGCGGCACCATTGATATAACTTGTAATACGGAGGATGATTCGTATGAGAATAAAAACAGACATCACAGCGCTGGGAGAGCTTCTGATTGATTTTACTCCAGCAGGCGTTTCACAGCAGGGAATGCGTCTGTTTGAGCAGAATCCGGGAGGTGCGCCGGCCAATCTGCTGGCGGCTGCTGCGAAATTTGGAAGGAAGACAGCATTTATTGGCAAGGTGGGTAAGGATATGCACGGTGATTTCCTGAAGGAAACCCTGATCCGGGCAGGTATCAATACGGACAACCTGATTCAGGATGAGAAGTATTTTACCACGCTTGCATTTGTAAGCCTGAAAGAAAACGGGGAGCGCGAATTTGCCTTTGCGAGGAAGCCGGGGGCAGATACGAATCTGTGCATGAAAGAGATCGATCCGAAGATCCTGGAAAATACGAGAGTATTTCATGTCGGTTCCCTGTCGCTGACCGATGATCCATCCCGGACGGCAACCTATGAGGCGATCAATATTGCTAGAAACAGCGGTGCGGTGATTTCCTACGATCCGAACTACCGGGCGGCGCTCTGGAGTGATCCGGAGACCGCACAGCTTCGGATGCAGTCGCTGATTCCCTATGTAGATATGATGAAGATTTCGGATGAAGAAACCTCGCTTCTGACCCCGTATCAGGATCCGGAGGAAGCGATTCAGTATCTGCTCCGTCAGGGGGTGCACCTGGTGGCAGTGACGCTCGGAAGAGATGGCGCCCTGATCGGCAATGAAAATGGAATCGTAAAGGCGGAGGGCTTTTCCTCCCATGCGGTCGATACAACCGGCGCTGGTGATTCCTTCTGGGGCGGTTTTCTCGCCTCCTATCTGCAGGAAGAAACCTCGCCGGAACACCTGACCCGGGCGCAGATGATTCAGTTTGGCAGGGTCGGCAACGCAGTGGCAAGCCTGTGCGTCGAACGCCGCGGCGGAATCTCGGCAATTCCGGAGATGGAGGAGATTGAAGAGAGGCTGAGAGGCTAGAAGAAAAGATAGAGTAAGTAGTTGGTAACTAGCCTCAGATTGGTCATCTGTGAATGACACAAAACCCCAGAGAGCGGCAACTCTCTGGGGTTTTGTTGTGTGACTGTTTGGATATATTAATATTCCTCCACATGCAGCAGATGATGTGCACGATCGGATAACGGAGCTTCAAGATACTCGTCATACAGTGTCTGAACCGCCTTGTTTTCATGGCTGAACCGGATGGCGCTGCGGGCGTCGTAGCCGCGCAGGCACTGGTCGCGGTCTGCGCAGTCCTTCGGCTTATTCTGGAAGGATGGGCGGATCGGCTGGCCGCCGCCGTTGATGCATCCGCCTGGACATGCCATGACTTCAACGAAATCATAGTGGCATTCGCCGCGTTTCATCGCCTGAATGAGGCGTCTGGCCTCTCCTAGGCTGCTGAGAGCTGCACAGTGCAGCTTCACACCCTTGATATCGATCTCCAGTTCCTTAAAGGAGCTGATCTGGCGCAGAACCTTCAGCGGACTCTGTTCGCCGATCTCCGGATTTTCACCGGTTACGGTGTGGTAAGCGGTACGAAGAGCTGCCTCCAGTACGCCGCCGCTGGCACCGAAGATAACACCGGCTCCGGTTGCTTCGCCGAGAGGATCGTCAAAATCGCACTCCGGAAGTCTGGATACATCGATATGATCAGCCTTGATGAGACGGCATATCTCACGGGTGGTCAGAACATAATCAATATCCTGTCCGGTTCCGGCGCTGTCCATGCCCGGAAGAGTCAGTTCGCGCTTCTTGGACATACACGGCATGATGGAAACACAGGTAATATTTTCCGGTGCAATGCCTTTTTTCTGTGCAAAATAAGTTTTGATGACAGCACCGAACATCTGCTGCGGGGACTTGGCAGTGGAAAGCTGCGGCAGAAGCTC
>ERZ791641.1471-NODE-1471-length-10506-cov-2.177399_pt1 | contig 10506 bp, 8 predicted proteins | sample MGYA00510055_ERZ791641 | MGnify/ENA primary metagenome ERZ791641 (study PRJEB30046, sample SAMN00715226) | human gut metagenome | study: EMG produced TPA metagenomics assembly of the A metagenome-wide association study of gut microbiota in type 2... | reverse complement strand
CTGTACGTCGCTCCGCTGGCTACATCAACATCGGCTGTCTGCTTTTGTTTCATTGTATCTATGATTTTTTTTGCATTATCAAAATATGCACTATCTTCATTTTTCGCTTCTTTGATCTGAATGTCATCGATGGAACCATTTTTTATGGTCACACTCACAACGATCTGACCTCCAAATCCCTGACCGCTGCCTTCATAAGTTCCGTCCTTCCATGAACCCGAACCACTGTTCTCAGCTGCGATCTTCGCTTCTTTTTCTGCTCGGATCGTTGCAATATTATGATATGCAAAACATACTCCAACGATCAGCACAAGATTTAGAAGTCTCATTAAGAAATGCTTATATTGTTTTAATTGTTTCATATCTCTTTTTTGTTCCTCTACCTATTGGTTAATCTTTGAAATTGCGTTCTTGTATGCATTGATCAATGCATTGCTTGAACATGTTGCTCCTGTTACCACGTCATAATTTTTTGAAGTATCCAAACCATTTGCGATCAATTGAGGAACTATCTTTTTTTCCGCATCCTTATACCATGATTGCATGCTTTTATCTGACCATTTTATATTTTGGATTCCTTTTACTTTTCCATCAGATGAAACTACAACTTCTAAAGTAAGATCATATGCGTCAAAATCTCCATCTTCATCTGGCTCACATACTGCACTTCCTGTATACGTTTGATCTGTCGGTGTTGTTGGTACAGTTGTTGTATTATCCTCAGATGAATTATCAGTATTCGTATTATTATCATTTGTACTATTGTTCGTATTATTTGTTTCTACTGTAGTTTCCGTATCTTTTTTCGCCAATGCTTTCTTTAACGCATCTCTGACTGCTGCCATGATACCTTTTGAGCTATATGTAGCACCACTAACTGCATCAACTTTATCTGTATCTGCGCTCTGCATTGCAATAATACTAAATGGAATTTCGGACCATGCACGTTCAAAATATGCCGCATCATCTTTTTCATTTTTAACAAGTTTAATCTCTACGATCTTGCTCTTCTTAATGCGGACACTGACAGTGATCTTTCCTCTGAATCCTGTTCCAGTTCCTTCATAAACACCATCTTTGTATGTTCCTGATACTTTCTCTGTTGTATCTTTCTTCGTTGTGTCCTTTGTTGTAGATGTAGAACTACTGTCACTAGATGATTTATTAACGGCCGCTTTGCTTAACGCATTACGCACGGCTTTGATAATACCATTGGAACTAAATGTAGCCCCACTGACAGCATCTACATTTGTGCTCTGCTTCTTAACCATCAATGGAAGTAAAATACCTTTTGCACGGTTAAAATACGCTGCATCATCATGATTTTCCAAAATTTTAATTGATTTGATCTTATTCTTTTTGATCGTCACAGAAACTTTTACAGTACCATGATATCCAGCGGCTGTACCAACAAATGTACCATCTTTGTATGTTCCTGATTCATCCGCTGTACCAACACTTCCTGCAGATTTTGCAGAAGATCCGCCTGCTTTTGCAGATGATTTATCTTCTTCCCCTGTTAACGCATTTTTTACTGCCTTAATGATTCCATTTGAACTGTAAGTTGCTCCACTGACAACATCAACTTTTAATGACTGCTTTGCCAAAATATTTTTGACCACACCTGCTGATGCACGATTGAAAAATGCGGCATCATCGGAATTACTTAATACTTTGATCGCTGTGATCTTATGATCTTTTACAGTAACTGAAACCTTTACCAAACCACGATATCCGTTTGCCTGTCCTTCATAAGTTCCATCCTTGATCTTGCTTAGATCAATATCCCCAGCATTTGCTTTCTTTGTTTTCTTTTTCGCTTGTGTCGTTGCAGCTTCTACCTGATTTTCAGAATTATTTTTTGATTTTTCTGACTTTGGTGCCGTATATCCAAAAACACTGTTTCCAACCAGACTGATCACAAAAATCGCAGGCACAAACTGAATCAGATTGACTTTCTTTAACTGATCAATGATCTTCATTTTTATCTTTCTATCTGTTAACGTTTTATTTTTTTATTACTGTAAAATCACTATCTGAACTAAAATGATCTTTGATTCCCTGTGAAATATATACCTTATTATTTTCATCAACAAGGATCATATTGAATTCTTTGCTGTGTTCCTTCCAGTAAGAAATAGCTTTATCCTTCCCCATAACAAACAATGTTGTTGACAATGTATCAGATAATGTACCATTTTTGCTGATGATCGTTACTGATTTCAGATCTTTTTCGGATGGTTTTCCAGTTGCTGGATCAATGATATGATGATATGTTTTCCCATCTTTCTCAAAGTATCTTTCATATGCTCCAGATGTAATGACTGCTTCATCAGCAGCTTCATATGCACCGATCATACTTTCTGTATCATCTGGTGACTGCACTCCGACTTTCCATCGGCTTCCATCTGTTTTTGTTCCGATTGCCTGTACGTTACCACCAAGACTGATCACACCGCTTTTCACACCATCCTTTTTATAGATTTTTGCAATTCTTTGTGATGTGTATCCTTTAGCAATTCCTCCAAGATCAATCTTCATATTCTTCTCTAATGTCACAACATTTGTTTTCTTATTAATTTTGATTTTCTGACTATTTACGTTTTTCAGAAGTTTCTGAATTTCTCTGTCCGATGGCACACGATATTTCTGTGTCGGGAATCCCCATAATTCCACGATCGGATAGATAGAAATATCAAAAGCATCGTTTGATTCTTTTGATTTTTTCTTTGCAAATTCGATCAATTCTAATGTCTCATCAGATATTTTCATTTTTTTCTTCTGATTCAGCTGATAGATCTCACTGTTTTTATCTACCGCTGACCATAGCTGATCTAATCGCTCAATCTCACTCTTAGCATCATCCACTGCTTTTTGCGCATTCTTTCCATATGCTTTCAGATTCATATAGGTATCCATGGCAAAAACTTGCGCACTTGCTTCCTGTGTACTTGCTTCACTACTTGTTTCTGTCTTCTTTTCGTCCTGTTTCTTGGCACATCCGGCGAATGATAGTACCCCTAAAACACTGATCATCACTATGCATATTAACTTTTTTAGTTTCATTTATTTCATCCTTCTAGGTTAGTATTTCCTAACCTATAGTTTATAATTTTTTTAATTTTGTTTCAAGAATAGTAAGTGAGTTTTTTTTTCATTAAGAAAAAAGGAACTGTCTTTTCTGACAATTCCTTTTTTGACGTTCTATTCTAACCGTTATTTCTTAATCTCATAGTATCCATTTGTCTTCTTAGTACGCTTGCTTACTTTGACATAATACATTCCTTTTTTCTTTGGAAGCTTTACTGTCTTTTCTAAGTGTTTTGCAGATGTTTTTACTGTCTTAACTGGTTTTTTCTTACCTCTCTCATAGATCGTAAACTTAAATCCACCTTGATCTGCAACTGTTAAAATCTTCAATTTGCTTTGCTTTTTGCTAGATTTTACAGATACTTTATACCAACGGGCTGCTTTTTCTGTGGAAGTATATATACTGTCAATATCTGATTTTAGATGGATCGCTTTAGATTTCTTATAAGCTGCCTTTTTCTTTGATTTATCCCTTGTATATTCTACATTAATGATCTGATCTTTCGGTGTTTTTAACGCCAGACGATATTTTCCTGCCTCTAATCCATAGAGCACTGTACTGTCATATTTATCTGGTTTTACCGTTGTGCTGTATCCGACTTTTTTCCATGTCCCATTTACATTTTTCTCAATGTATACTCCAACTTTTTCATGTTTCTTTCCGATGGATGTAATATCAAATTGTACTTTTGAGCGTTTCGCTACGGAAAATGGATGATAGGTTGTTGTCCCTTTTCCAAGTTCATAATAACTTTTCTGATTCGCCATGGAAGTAAATTCGGTTTTGATCACACCAGTTAAAATGATCACTTTGTCTATCTTCTCTGGCAGTTTTACATAAAATTCATCTCCTGTTTTCACGATACCTACATATTCTTTGTCCCCGCCATCATTTAAATTATTTACTATAATTCTTTTCTTTGCCGCATCATATACTGGTATTTTTGTCTCATCGTTACTTACGACACCAACCATAAACAGCCCTGGATCTGCAACTTTGATCTTTACCCAGCGGTCACTGCCTTTATAATTCTTATTATATAAATGCATTCCGCCGCTCACCAGATATTTCATCATATCTACTTCTGAATCAAACTGATATGCAGTCAATTCCTCTTTGTTCCATTCTTCTGGTTCAACATATCTGGCTGTCTTTTTCTGTGTTATCTTGTCTATATTAATATTTGTCCTTACATTTGCAGATACTGATGGGCTACACATTGCAATGCTTAAACCTGCTGCTATCAGAACTGCTCCCATTTTCTTGATTTCCCTTCTTGCCATAGAAATTCCTCCTTATATTTTGATTTGGATTAATAATACCCTATTTCATACGTTCCATTTGTTTTCTTTGTAAGCTTTGAGATTCTGATATAATATGTTCCTTTTTTCTTTGGCATTTTCGCTGTCTTCGCATTTGCATTTCCTGTTACCTTAATTGTTTTAATTGCTTTTTTCTTTCCCTTTTTATAAATTGTAAACTTGTATCCTCCAGAAACCGTGTTCTTTCCAAGATTCAGAATTCTTTTCTTCTTTGTAGATGTAATACTTATTTTATACCATCTTGAAGTTTTCTCTCCTGTTGTATATATATTCGATGTTTGTCCATCCAGTTTGATCTTCTTTGCCTTTGATTTCTTATATGCTACCTTTTTACTTTTAGAACTGCTTGTATATGAGACTGCATTTAACTGTGTTGTCGGTGCTTTGATCGCCAGGCGGTATTCACCTTTAGTCAATCCATGAACAAAATCATCATCATAAGATGCTGGCTTGATCTTTACCGTATCATCGATTCTTTTCCATTGTCCGTTTTCTTTCTTTTCGATGTGTGCATAAGTGATCCCACTGTTTCGATCGATCGCTGAAATGTTAAATTCCACCGCAGATCTCTTCTTAATTGAAAATGGATGATATGTGGTACTCCCAGTTCCTGATTCATAATAAGTATCTGATGCTTTCATAGATCCAAATCCATCTTTGATCACACCTGTTGTCACAAATATTTTATCGATTTTTTCTGGCATTTGAAGATAGAAGACCTCACCTGCTTTTGCAAGCCTTCCATATTCCAGGTCTCCATCAGATGTCGTTTGAGCTAAAACTTTCTCCTTCGTTGAATCATAGAGATTTATCTTCTGCGATCTATTTCCATCTGTTTGTGTTGCAATTGTAAAATACCCTGAATCTGCAACCGTAATTTTGATCATATGATCTTTTTCCTGAAATTTATCATTGTATAGATGTGTACCACCTGTCTGAAGATAATCTTCAAATTTATCTGTAGATCCAAACTGATATGCTGTGATTTCTGCATAATTCCATTCTTTTGGAGTCGTATATCTCTCTTGCATTTGCATTCTCTGTCCCGCATAAACTATCATCTTGGGACAACTCATAGATACTCCGATCACTGCTGTCATCATTAATGTTGCTGTTTTCTTTAAAATCTTTCTCATGTCTATCATCTCTCCTGCTTGATCATTCTATTACTTCATTATTCGTCACAAATAACCTGATTCATCAAAATATCATGCTCTTCTGTCGGTACCTGATCCATCATTAACTCTTTATAACATACCAGAATCTTTGGAAATGTTACTCCATCTAAAAAACGGTCATAGAATCCTGCTCCATGTCCAAGTCTACGGCCTTCTCTATCTGCACTTACACGGTATTCCCGCCACATCAATCTTCTCTTTCGATAAGATTGGACACCTTCTGGATGGTTCCATGATTCCATATGCCCCTTCCTCAAAATCATCTAAAGCATGAATCTGTCTCACTTCCATGATTCCTTTCCCAATACACAATGGAACTCCGACATTCTTCCCCTGTTTCAGTGCCAATGCTATCAGCTGCCATGTATCAACTTCATTTTTCATACTTGCATAACAAAAAATAGTTTTTGCCTCTTGAAATTCTTTTAACTCTTTTACCTGTTCAAAAATCGACTGATCTGCTTTTTCTATATAATTTTTGTCTAATTTTTTCATCCATTCTTTTACTTGTTGTCTTGCTTCTTTTTTCGTCATGATGTCCTCCAGTTTTTATAAAATTACGCACAAAAAATGAACCTAATTTCTTAGGTTCATTTTATCATAATTTTCTTTCATTGTATGCTATTTCATTATAATGTTTTATATAATTCCATAATCTTCTCGCCAGTTGCAACATCTTCTGAAAATGCAGTCGCACTTCCTGCTGCTGTCCCCATCTTCAGTGCTTCATTATAATCTCCATTACTTCTTAAATATCCTGTGATAAATCCTGCTACCATGGAATCTCCAGCTCCTACAGAGTTCTTAACTTCTCCTTTTGGACAAGGTGTTACATGAACTTCTCCTTCTTCTGTGATCAGGATTGCTCCATCTCCTGCCATGGAAACTAACACATTTCTTGCGCCTTTTTCCTGAAGTTTCTTTGCATACTCAACAATCTCATCATTTGTCTTTAGCACAACATCAAACATTTCTCCTAATTCATGATTGTTTGGTTTGATCAGGAATGGATGATATTTTAATACGTTTAACAACAAGTCTTTTGTTGCATCTACAACGATTCGGATATCTTTTCCCTGCAGACGTCCCATGATTCTTTCATATACATCTGATGGAAGTGTTGCTGGAATACTTCCTGCAAGAACTAAAATATCTCCATCTTCTAATTCATCTAATTTCTTAAACATCTGCTCTAATTCATCATCATGAATAACTGGTCCTAATCCATTGATCTCACTTTCTTCGTTGGATTTTACCTTAACATTGATACGTGTCATTCCTTCACGGACTCTGATAAAATCTGGTTTAAATCCAAGTTCTTTCGCTCCTGATTCAATAACATCTCCTGTAAATCCAGCTATAAATCCAAGTCCTACACTATCTACTCCAAGATTAGCAAGCAGATGAGATACATTAATACCTTTTCCTCCACAGAAAATGTATTCTCTTGTTGTCCTGTTAACCTGTCCTAATGTCAGGTTATCTACTTTAATTACATAATCGATTGCTGGATTAAATGTTACTGTATAAATCATGAAAATACCTCCTCAATGTTTGTGATTCTTTTGAACTCTTTGTTTTCTAAATGATCTGTAATGATCTCTGCCTTCTTTAAATCTGCAAATTTAATAGTTGAGATCACATTGAATTTGCTTGCATCCGAAAGAATATATGTTTTCTGGCACTGTTCCATCGCTTTCTTCTTAACTGCTGCCTCTTTCTGATCTGGCGTTGTAAATCCCCGCTTCAGATCAATCCCATTTGTTCCGAAAAAGCCCTTAGTAAAGTTATATTTATCAAGCTGTTCTAATGCTTCTTCTCCAACCAATGCTTCTGTTACCGCTTTAATCTCGCCTCCGATCAAATGGACCTTAAATCCTGCGTTCATCAGTTTTCTCGCATGTGTGATCCCATTTGTCACATAAATAACGTCATATTCTCTGAGATAATCTAACATCATTTCTGTCGTTGTTCCTGCATCAAGATACACGATATCTTCTTTATTGATCAAAGATGCTGCATATTTTGCAATCTTTCGCTTCTCTTCCTGGTGTTTCTTTGACTTGGTTATAACTTCTTCTTCTCTTGATAACACAGATTTGATCGCAGTAGCTCCTCCATGAACCTTGATCAAAAGACCTTGTCGGTTTAATTCCGTTAAATCCCTTCGTATCGTGGACTCTGAGGTGTTCAGTTTTTCTGTCAGTTCTACCACGGTGACTGACTGTTTCTCTCTTAAAATCTCTAAAATGCGTTCAAATCGCTCTTGCGCTAACACAATATCACCTCTTTTCGCTTTTATTTAAGTATATCACAATTTCAATCATAGTCAATCATTTTCTTTCATTTTCAATCATGTATATTCTTCATAGTTTGTTCAGGTTTTCAAAATAATTTGAACACATTTGATTTTTATACTAATGAACATAAGGAGGTACTGTAAAATTAAATGCTTCCAAACAGACATTAACCGGTAACATTATTAATAGCTCAAAAAAAGAAATGACAGATTTTGATCTTCTGTCATTTCTTTCTCTATTTTTCTTTCAGCATACTCTTACTTCCTAGATAAGTTGCGATCATATATCCAATATAAATTACGATCACAAGGATCAATGACTGGACTGCTGCTTGCGTTATATTGATCTGTCCCAATGTTGATATCAGGATTTTTGCTGTTTTAATTCCTACATAAGAATGAACCAATGCCAAACTTAATGGCAAACAGAAGTATAAGATAATCTGTGCTTTGATCGCGTGATTGATCATTTTTTGTGAAGTTCCGATTTTACTTAATAATTTGTATTTTTCAATATTATCTGCATTCTCACTCAATTGCTGTAATGCAAGTACCGCTGCACATGTAATTAAAAATACAAGACCGATATATATTGCAATGTATGTAATGATCGTACTTAACCCAGTACTCTGTTCATATACTTCCTCTTTTGAAATTATCGCTGAATATGGTGAATTTGGCATCTTACTATTTATGATCATCTGCTTTAAATATTCCGTATATTTTCTTGATACTTTCTGTGCATTTCCCTTCCAGTTCAGATTTAAATATAATGTAGAATGATCAATCTTTAATGACTGGATGATTTCATCATTTAAAATGACTGTTCCCATATCTGTTTTTGCTGCTGTTACCATATATGTATCTTTTTGTAAGCCATATTTCATTTTATATGTTTTTCCATCCAATGTAAGTTTTTGCTTATCACTAGCTGCCTTTTCCATTATCGGTATCAGATTGCCATAATCACAATTCAATATATATTCATCTGATTTCAAGGTTAATTCTTTTTCTCCGATTGCTTTTCGGATTTTATTATATTCAGATAGTTTTGCAAAAGTTAGTGGCGTCTCATAAAGTTTCTTCACATAATCTTTTGTATAATCTGAATACTTTTCTCTTCCCTTTAATAATGGCTCCATTTTATATCTGCATTTGCGAAATGTACCATTTTGATATATCGTGATCGGTAAAATTTCTTTTGCATCTTTTTCTATTGTTAATCCAAGCGCATCTAATCTTTTCATAAATTTCTGTTGCTGTTCTTCCTGATATCCTTTTTCTGATACTCCATAAAAAGTGTAATCAAACTTTGTCATATCTTCTAAATCTGTTTTCACTGAAGACGCCAATCCACTTCCGGTCGCAAACGCACTAATTGCTAAAAACAACATCAGACAAAGCATCGACATAGAAACAAAGGTTGTTGTGATCTTTGAATTGATCTGTCTTAGCACAAACATATTTAATCCATTATAATAAAATTTCTTACTTCTTTTCGCCAGTTCTAATAAGAATCCTGATAATGAAAAGAAAAAGAGAAATGTTCCTGCTACTCCAAGAATTACGCTGATCTTAAAGTCATTGTCCACAGCAAGCATCTGGTTTTTTTGGATTAAATGATATGCTACTCCAAGAATTCCAATGGATATCAAAAATAGAATAACCGACAATATAGGATTTTTTAATCTTGCTTTCTGATTTTTTTTTGCTGAATTCAACAGATTGATCAGTTTATATTTTGATATCGTAATTCCATTAAATATCATCACAATGATAAAAATAATTGCAAAATACAAAATAGTCTGAATAAATGCCGTTTGTGAGAAAACAAACCGAAACTCTTTCATCTGAACCGCAAACATCTTTGCTGTCAACATCGCAAGTCCTTGTGATAAAAACACACCTGAAACCAATCCTGCGATCAATGCCAAAACACCGATCAATAAAGTCTCTATCAGAAGAATCTTTGATACCTGTCGTTTTTCCATTCCTAACAACAGATAGATTCCCATTTCCTTATGCCGCCGCTTCATTAGAAACTGATTTGCATAAACAATCAGAAATCCAAGAATAATTGCAACAAACACAGAAATTCCATTAATGATCACAGACATTAGATGCATCATTGATTTCTGGCTTGCATTCAGCTTTAAGACAGCCTGTTGTGCCTGAACAGAATTAAACATATAAAATAAACAAATTCCAAATGTTAATGTCAGAAAATAAATCGTATAATCACGGATACTCTTTTTGACATTACTAAATGCGATCTTAGAATACATTTGTACTGTCACCTCCAAGCAATGTCACAACCTCAATGATACGGTCAAAAAATCGTTTTCTCGAATCATTTCCTCGAACCAATTCATTAAAAATCTTTCCATCCTTGATAAACAAAATACGTTTACAGTAACTGGCTGTAAATGCATCATGTGTTACCATCAGAATCGTTGCATTTAATTCCACATTCATCGTTTCCATACTGTCAAGCAGCATTCTGGCCGCCTTGCTGTCCAAAGCTCCTGTTGGCTCATCCGCTAAGATCAGAGATGGATTTGTAATCATCGCTCGGGCACTTGCCACTCTCTGCTTCTGTCCTCCTGACATTTGATA
>ERZ791641.1470-NODE-1470-length-10529-cov-3.853160_pt1 | contig 10529 bp, 9 predicted proteins | sample MGYA00510055_ERZ791641 | MGnify/ENA primary metagenome ERZ791641 (study PRJEB30046, sample SAMN00715226) | human gut metagenome | study: EMG produced TPA metagenomics assembly of the A metagenome-wide association study of gut microbiota in type 2... | reverse complement strand
TCACATGCAACATCGCCTCAGTTCCCTGCCGCAACGGACGGTATAAGTCACCGCCGCCAAACTCAAGGATGCCTATCCCAGTATCGGTGTCAAGCGGGAAACCCTACCGAAACTCTTCGAGTAACACAATACCGAGTTTGCCAAAAAAAATGGGATACAGCAGGGCAAAGGTAACATTCCAGCGGTATTATTCCGATGTGAAGAACCTGACTACCGACAATCTCCAAACATTCTTTGAGGGCAATCTGTGGATTATCACCCGAAGAAAGAAGACTAATACCGAATCCAATATCCGCCTGTTGAATGTTCCCCAAAAGATAAAGCCGCCCAACTATACGCAAAAATTACCGCTCAGGTTCCATTTGACAACCTTAAAACGAAACACCGATGAAAAGAAAAAGGAATATAATCACGATAGACGGGTACGGTAAAGTTGCCATGCCGACCGACATAAACACAACCGCCATGACCGAGGTCGTGCTGCAAGATTCTTGTAAACTTAATTCTCAAATGTGCAATGGATATCAATAAAAAGTGCTAACTTTGCATTTGCTAAACAATGCGTTAATGACCTGAAATAAAATATTAACACCAAGATATAAAAACACCTTCACTGTCTGATAGGCTTTGGTCAGCCTCGCAAAGATAGCGAAGGTGTTTTGCTTTAATATACGAAATAAGCAATGGGTGCATTTTGTGAAGATAGCAGAGTGAAATTTCCCACTCTTATGCATCTTATGGGGATGGGATATAAATACATATCCCAAAGGGGATTGTTCACCAAATATGTGACAATACCCAAAACGGAATCCGATACTCTCACAAACATCTTACTCCAACCGTTTTCGGAAGCCTATTTGCGCTTGAACCCTCTATCTACACAGGATGATGCAGACGCCATGCTTCACCGCATTCAGAAGTCGCTTAACAATGATGATCTCGGCAGACAGTTTTACAAAGAAATATTACTTGACACAACGAACAAAATAATCGATTTATCTTCGCCCACGAACTTCATTCGTAACAACACGTTTCAAGTAGCCACCGAAATGACTTGCGGTGATTTGTCTTGCGACAACTTTCGCCCGGACATAACCATCTTTATCAATGGTTTGCCTCTGGCTTTTATCGAAGTAAAAAAGGAGAACAATCACGAAGGAGTTGATGCCGAGCGCAAGCGTATGAAGACGAGGTTTACCAATCCTTGTTTCCGCCGTTTTTTGAATATCACGCAAATAATGGTATTCAGCAACGATATGGAATATGACGAGCAATTGAAACAAGGAGCTTATTATGCAACCATCGGTAAAACGAATACCCTCTATAATTGCTTTCGCGAGGAAGGACAAAACAGTTTCCCTATTCAGAAAAGATACCATCCCGTTACTCCTGAAGACGAGGAAATATTGCTGCGTGACAATAATGTGCCTCAATACAAAAACAATAGCGACTACAAAACGAATTGCAAAGCCGAAACGCCAACAAAGCGCCTCTGTGAAAGCCTGTTCAGTTTTGAACGTTTCTATTTTTTCTTGCGCTATGGTATCGCTTATGTAGACCACCCAAACGGTTTACAAAAGCATGTTATGCGCTATCCGCAAGTGTTCGCCACAAAAGCGATTGAACGCCACCTTGATAAAGGGGAGCAAAAGGGTATTATTTGGCATACGCAAGGTAGCGGAAAGACTGCGTTGGCGTATTTCAATGTCAAATATCTGACCGATTATTATTCTCAGCAAGGCATTGTTCCGCAGTTTTTCTTTATTGTAGACCGTATCGACCTTTTGGAACAGGCTCAAAAAGAGTTTACTCGCAGGGGACTGAAAGTCAATCCTGTTCAAAGTAAAGAAGACTTTGCCAAGCTGATAAAGGATGGTGTGACTACCCAAAACAAAGAGGGTAAATTAGAGATAACGGTTGTCAATATCCACAAATTCTCCAAGGACAGTCGGGCACTTGCCAAAAATGCGTATAATGTCAAGGTGAAGCGCATTTACTTTATTGATGAAGCACACCGAAACTATAATCCTGAAGGCAGTTTCTTGAAAAATTTGATTGCGAGCGATGAGAATGCTATAAAAATAGCATTGACAGGTACTCCAATAATCGGTGAAGGATACAATACCAAAGATATTTTCGGGGATTATATTCATACATACTATTATAACGCGTCTATATCAGACGGTTACACGCTTCGACTTATACGCGAAGACATCGGTTCGAACTTTAAGATAACGATGAAAGAAGCCCTTAACAGCATAAGGGTAAAAAAGCAAACTGTTAAAGAAATTGATGTTTATGCCCACGAGAACTATGTACATCCTTTACTCGACTATATAATCAATGATTTGCAGGATTTCCGAAGCAAGTATTCTGACCCATCATTGGGAGCACTTGCCGTATGCAACAGTAAAGAACAGGCGATAATGATGTATCGGCTGTTTTTGGAAAACTATGCAGATGATTCTGAACTTGACAATTATACAGGTGAAGACGGACAAATAATTTACCGTAGTATTTCGGCAAATGAAATGGAGGTCAAGAAAACTTCACCGCAAAAAGGACGTTATCGCGCTGCGCTTATCTTGCATGACAGTTTTGACAAATCTACCCGTTCCAAATGGATTGATTTATTCAAAGACGGGAAAATTGACTTGCTCATTGTTTTCCAAATGCTACAAACCGGCTTTGATGCTCCACGATTGAAGAAATTGTACCTGCACCGTATGGTCAAGGAACATAACCTGCTGCAAACGCTTACACGTGTCAATCGTCCGTACAAGGCTATGAAATTCGGGCATGTAGTAGACTTTGCCAATATCGAGGAAGAATACAGTAAGACGAACAAGGATTATCAAGAAGAGCTTGAAAAAGAAGTTGGTCAAGAAAATACATCTTCAATGGATAAGCTATTTGTTACCATTGAGGAAGCAATGAAAAATGTTGCAAATGCAAAAGTTACTTTGACAGACTATGACTTGACTAATCCTCAAATCTTTTCGCGGCAACTCAATTTGGTGGATGACATTGCCACTGTCCGAGTCATCAATAAAAGTTTAGAAACACTGCGCAGTATGCAGAATATGCTGATCTCGCAGGAAAGCCCGGAAGCGAAAGACATTGTTGATATACCCGAAATATCAAATCTTATCAAAGCGGCACGCAATCGCCTTGACCTCCTCTCGTATGAGCAAAACTCAAATGACCGCGAAAGCGTGAAACAATTACTGAATGCTGCTTTGGAGAATATACATTTTTCGTTCTATAAGAAAGGTGAAGAAGAACTTGAACTTCAAGAGCAATACAAACAATCGGTAGCTCACACTCGTAACCAATTGAATGCTTGCGTTGATCCTGATGACCCGGAATATCGTTCTATACTCGCTGACTTTCTTGCTCTTTTCAAGAAAAAAGAAATGGAATCGGAAGGAGAATTTAATATGCACGACCGCGTTCAGAACATTAACGGCATACTGAAACGCATTCGCCAAATGAATGAGCGTGATGCGTTGCGGGCTATTGCCTATAACGGTGACACAAAGTTCGTGCGTGTCGAAAAACGTTTGACCGAGCAATCGGACAGAGAGGAACGGGAGCATACCGAACCTCGCACCTATGCTTGGACAAAAAAGAAAGAGCAGGTAACGGCTGTCTTGCTTCTTATAAAAGAAGATGTAGACGATGCATTCTTCCACAACGAAGCGATTGTTGAAACTCCGGCTTACTTCACGAAAAATATATTAACTTACGTCACCCGCCGTTTTAAGGATGCGCAGATTTCCACGGAACGCCCGGCTCGTAAATATGTCAGTGACGTTATTTTCAAAGAATATCAAACCATATACTGATTATGAGTATTGACATCATAAAGCAACAGACAAAAGACCTTATCGACCGTCTGAAAAGTACGACAAACAATATTGGTCTTGGCAACAGCGGAAATGAATATACGGTTATCGTAGAAACATTCCTATATAAGTTTCTCAATGATAAGTTTATCTATGAAGCAAAACGGACACTGCCCGAACTTGCCGATGCAGAGGACGTCTACGAAGCATTGGAGCGATTGCCCGATGAGGAGTACGAGGAAATGTGTGATATGATGCTCGACACTATTGTATTGAAGAAAGAGCATCTGATACCGTATCTTGCCAAACGTCAGAATGAGGATAATTTTGCAACTCTGTTTGATGCGACATTGGAGGCTATTGCCGATACCAATGAGGAGATTTTCTATATTCTCAATGAGGATGAAACCCGTATTTCCATTATGAAACCTCTCTCGGAGGTAGTAACCGGAGGGTCTGCCAAGAAAAACGGCTTTTGCAAGTCGTTAATCGGAGATGTGGCAAGTTTTTCTTTTGAAGCGGCTTTTGCTGCCGGATATGATTTCTTCTCCACCATCTTTGAATACCTTATTAAGGACTACAATTCCAATGGTGGCGGCAACTATGCCGAATACTATACGCCCCATGCAATCGCATCCATTATGGCGCAACTACTCGTCGATGAGAGCGAGGATGTTAAAAGTGTAACTTGCTATGACCCGTCAGCCGGGACAGGCACGCTTGTCATTGCCCTTGCCCACCAAATTGGAGAGCAGAACTGCACGGTGTTCACGCAGGATATCAGCGACAAATCCTCTACTATGTTGATGCTGAATCTTATACTGAACAGTATGAGCCATTCTTTGACGCACGTTATACAAGGCAATACGCTGAAACACCCTTATCATAAAGAAGGACACGAATTGCGTAAATTTGACTATATCGTTAGTAATCCGCCTTTCAAGCTCGATTTCTCCGAGTACCATTCCGACCTCAAAGCCGACCATTATCGCGGACGTTTCTTTGCAGGCATTCCCAATATACCCAACAAAGACAAGAAGGGGATGGAAATATACCTCTGCTTTTTTCAACATTTGCTATACAGCTTGAAAGACACGGGTAAGGGAGCTATCGTTGTACCTACCGGATTCATTACAGCCAAGAGTGGCATTGCGTTCAAAATTCGCAAACACCTTGTGGACAATAAGATTCTGAAAGGTGTGGTAAGTATGCCGAGTAATGTCTTCGCTAACACGGGTACGAATGTCAGTGTGGTTTTTATCGATAAGAACAAGACCGAAAAGCCTGTATTTATTGATGCGAGCAAACTTGGTGAGACTATCAAAATAGGGAAGAACCAAAAGACGAATCTCCGTTCCGATGAGATAGCGCAGATTGTAGATATTTTCCGAAACGAGAAGGTGGTAGAGCAATTCTCTGTTACTCCATCCTACGAAGAAGTGGCAGAAAAAGGGTATAGCTTTTCTGCCGGACAGTATTTCGACATTAAGATTGAATATGTTGATATTACAGAAGAGGAGTTCAAGAGGCGTATGGCAGACTACGAAAAAACACTCACCGAGCAGTTTGCCGAAAGCCATCGGCTTGAAAATGAGATAATAGCTCAATTAAAGACATTGAAATTCAATCAATAAACCATGCTTGATAGTTTGACCCAATGGGCTACTCTATTAAGCCCTATAATTAGTGTAATAGCTATAATCGTTGCATTACGTGTTGCCCGCAGTTCGTCGAAAGATGCACAGGAACAAATTAAAGCTATTCGACATTTGCTTGACATGTTTATAGCGGCAAATAGAGGATGCAAAATTTGCCGTAGAAACTGTTCATCCCCATTTATTGGCGGACCGTTAATAGAGCAAATACATGAGCACGAAAAATGTTTGAGGCGAAAGAGTATCTGAACCACCTTTTAGCTAAGCACAAAGAGATAGAGGTCAATCTATCTTTGATTCAAGATTATATTAAAAAAGCAACACGGTAAATGGAATTGAAAAAATACAAATTAGGAGAGATACTTGATGTAACAAGAGGTGCGAGTCTCAGTGGCGAGTTCTATGCCGCTAAGGGTGAATATGTGCGCTTGACTTGCGGGAATTTCGATTACCAAAATAATTGCTTTAAAGAGAATAAGGCTAAAGACAATCTTTATTACATTGGCGACTTCAAACCGGATTTTTTACTGAAAGAGGGAGACATTATAACACCTTTGACAGAACAGGCTATTGGGTTGCTTGGCTCTACCGCTATCATTCCCGAAAGCGGTAAATATATTCAAAGCCAAGATGTGGCAAAAATTGTTTGCAAAGAACATTTGTTAGACAAGGATTTCGCTTTTTATCTTATATCCTCAAATCTTGTTAAACAGCAGCTAAGTGCTGCTGCTCAACAAACTAAAATCCGGCATACATCACCTGATAAAATCAAAGATTGCATTGTATGGATTCCCGAATTGGAGGAACAAAAACGCATAGGTAAGTTACTTCGCACTATTGACCTCAAAATAGAACTTAATCGTCAGCTAAATCAGAATTTACCGATACCTGACCATTCATCAGAAGTGGTAGAAGTTCATCACGCTGCTTAGTCAGATTTGAGATTTCCTCTTGCAACTTGATTATCTGCCTGAAAATAGGTGATATTAATTCCTCGAATTTATCCGCAATATCTTTATTATCAGGTATGGCGATTGTGCTTTGTTGTAAATGGTCTTGCGTAATATGTCCCATCGTTGTTTTCCTTGCTTCTGCCATTTTCTTGAATACATCGACATAATCCAAAAGTTGAAAATAGTAGAATGACTTCGGGAAATCATTTGCAGATGTAACCTTAAAGATGTGCTGATTAAGTCCTCCAAGCCCATAAGCCCAGAGCATAACTTCCAGTGATGCCGACCATGAAAATAGCACATCACCATTATACACCTTTACTGATTCTGGTATATTTGACGTTACCTTTTCAGTGTCAACAGAAATACCATCGTGCATTTCTCGTATCTTGATGACAGGTAATGGTACTTCATTATCCTTTGGTCTGAATTTCTGACAAGCCAAACCATTTGTAAAAACAGCAATTTCAAAGAGATTCCCACAATGCCAGCCAACAGGAATCTTACGTTTTAACTTCTCATTCCAAAGCATTTCACCCCCGCTTGATTTATACGGCTTGCCCTCCTCGTTGGGAAAATCAAACTGCACAAACCAATAATCATAGAGTTGTTTTGCCATCGCCTCTAAATTCTGATTTATCTGCTCATTGAGTCTGATTTTTTGGTCAAGATTCAAGAAAAATGTGCCAATGCTTTCCTCCGAACAAGAAAGTATTGGCATTTCGTATCTTAGAATTTGCTCTTTATCTCCACGAGGCATTTTACTTCCTTTGGCTCCTTGCATTACATAGTCAAAAAAAGAATCTTGAAGTAGTACGGCATAAAGAAAACTTGGTGAATGTCCCTCTTTAGCTCTAAAAACCAACACGTCAGAAGAGGCTCCACCATCTATATCTGCAAACCAAACCTTTTTGAGATATGGTCTGATATTTGCTATTAATATATCGCCACGTTGGTAGCGAGTGAGACAACAAGGCTGTGGCGGAAGATTAGATGCAACCTCTCGTCCTTTTTTATTTTGTAAAATACAATCTGTAGTAACGTATTCGGATAAAGAAATATCATTACTACTTATTTTATCAGTTACATAATATGCGATTGATGATAACTTATTCATTAGTTGTCTTCAGGTTTAAGTTTTGGGAGTTTTGAAGAAGATTTCTCAATTTTCTTTTCATTGGAAGCAACGCGTCGTTCTACCTTCTTGATGTCCTCAGCTGCTGGCAGTTCTTCCGGGCGTATGCCTCGCTGACCGAGCATTTGTCGGATGCTGCGGTTGTTATCCATATGTTCGGTAGTTATACTATGCTCACCATAAAGGTCTTTTTGTTCGACATTGTAATTTGTCATTTCTGTGGCAAGGTTTTTTGCTGCAATTGTAAGAGTTGGAAGAAAATCTGCTAATGGGCGTGTCGATTTAATGCCAAGCCGGTTCTTCATATCTTCTGTTGTATGCCCACCGAATAACACACCATCACCTTTAGAACGAATGCGTCCAAAACCTTTATCATCCACTCCGCGCTCATAAATATTACGTGATAATTGTTTTTCGGAAGAACGCAGACGATCTCTTGTTTCAAGTCGCGACAATTGTTCTATATGCTCCGCAATAAGTTCTGCGCGTCGAGTTTGTACGGCAAAATAACCTTGTGCAAAAGCTATTTCTTCTTTCTTAGGGTCGCCATTCTGTGCGACAAGATAGCACGCATAACGAGTCAGCATGAAATCTTGTATTTCACGCTTAGCCCCGCTACCCAAAGTAACCATTTTCGTGACCTCACGAAAATGGTCGTCTATGTTGATATTCTGCGTTTTACATGATTCAACAGCGCGAGTCAATGCTACTTGAAAATTCTCCCATCTTGCATACCCCAATATAATCTGCAATTCTCTCGCAAACCATACTTCTATTTTATCCGCTCCATTATCGTCTTCGATATAATGGCAAATGTCATCAAACGATTGCTTATGTTTATTGATTCTCTGCAAGTCCATAGTGCTTTTATTAGCGTTCCATATTAGACTGCAAAAGTACAAATTTTAAAGCAGAAATCAGCACGGTTATTATCCCAAATACTTCTTATGAGCTAACTTTACATTGTTTTGATTCACAATAGCATAATGTAGTGTGGTATCTATGCGTACATGACCAAGTAATCGCTGCACCTGTTCGATGGGCATACCTTTGTCGATAGCCATTGTTGCAAGGGTACGACGGAACTTATGAGGATGAACTTTTGGCATAGAAAGGGCTTGCCCCATTTTTCTGATTCTAACTTCCACACCGCTGATAGTCAGTCGTGAGTGTGGCGAATTGAGGGAAACGAATAAGGCTGGATTGCTGTCTGTTCGCTCATTAAGATATTGTTGCAAATGTAGTTTGGTACGGGCGTTGAAGTAAACGACACGTTCTTTGTTACCTTTTCCGAACACCACGCACTGCCGTTCGTGGAAATCTATATCTTCACGGCTCAGTTTGACCAACTCACCCACACGGATGCCCGTGGATGAAAGAAAGTCTATAATAGCAAGGTCTCGTTTGGTCGTGCAACTATCTCGAAGTTGCTCCAACTGTTCGTCAGAAAGCACCTCTTTTACAAGTGAATCTGTCTTAACTTTGTGAATGCGTCTTACCGGGCTTTTAGCGATATAATCTTCATCTTCCAACCATGCAAAGAAGCTGGAAAAGATGCGTCGCATATTGTCAATGGTCACTTTGCTCGATTGGTGTTCTTCTTGATAATCGGATAGATAAGTACGAATATCTGTTGTCGTAATGTGACAAATTGCCAATGAAAGCGTGACTAACAACCGTTCAATGGTATTACGGTAGTAAGTTAATGTCTTATCTGAACATCCCTCTATCTTTTTGGCTGATATAAAAGAGTTAAGAAGAAGTTCATTCTCCTGCGTTTGCTGTGTGGCACAATCGCTCTTTTCAATGATTTCTACATTATGCAGTTCTGATGTAAGCACAGCTTTAAGCCGTGCCATTTGTCGGCAATCCAAGTCACGCTGCATTTCCGCAACTATCGCCTGAATGATGTTTTCTTTCATAATTCTGATATTTATGTCTTTATATATAATATAAGAGACTGCTAAATCAGAATTTAGAGGCGGTAATAGCAGATGTAATGGACTACAAATTTTTATCAAACGCAGAAACGCTACCCAAAAGGTTTATTGGCGATATTGCCTCAATAAAAGCCGGTGGTGACTGTCCTCAAGAATGGTCTAAGTATAAAACAAAAGATTGCCAAATACCAATATATTCAAATGGCACCGACAATGAAGGTTTATATGGTTATACAAAAGAACCTACAATCCTTAAACGTGGAATTACTGTTGCTGCAAGAGGGACTATCGGATATTGCACAATGCGAAACGGTGGCTATGTTCCAATAATCAGATTACTTGCAGTAACACCGAATGATATAGGAGGTGATGTGTATTTACATCAGATTTTTAATAGAATAAAATTTAGAAATGACGGTTCTATACAACAGCAATTGACAGTGCCAAGTCTTGCATCAATAGAAATACCATATCCAAACGCTTCTACACTTAAAGCTTTTGCAAATATAACTTATCCGCTTATTGAGAAGATAAAGCAGAATAAGATTCAAATAGAAGAGTTGACTATGCAGCGTGACGAACTCTTGCCTCTCTTAATGAATGGTCAGGCAATGGTAAATTCTGATTTAGCTGAGACAGGCTTTATTTTGTTTTGTATTTCAAGCGCAACAAAAGTATGTTTTCAATTAATTAAATCTATTATCGTTAATTCTGTTCTCATCATAGCCTTCTACATTAACCCGTAGACATAAACAGCAAATCTTCAACCATCAGGTCGAATTCTGCCGGATGGATACTATCCTCTTGATAGTGGAAAATGGCTGAGCAGGATACATACCTACTTCACACGCGACTCGGCAGTGTATCCGTTCTCGCCACTTCCTGGGCATAACCTGCCGCTACCGCCAGGCAGCACAGCGTCACTCTGCTCAAATTCCCCAATCATACTAAGAAAAAGCCACCAAGAATTAACCCCGAATTATTCTTCTATTATAAAA
>ERZ791641.1463-NODE-1463-length-10580-cov-4.099762_pt1 | contig 10580 bp, 9 predicted proteins | sample MGYA00510055_ERZ791641 | MGnify/ENA primary metagenome ERZ791641 (study PRJEB30046, sample SAMN00715226) | human gut metagenome | study: EMG produced TPA metagenomics assembly of the A metagenome-wide association study of gut microbiota in type 2... | reverse complement strand
GCTTTTTCTGGATCACGAAGTCTGCGGCGCAGACGTTCGCGACGAGCATGCACTCCTCGATGAGACGGTGCGCGTCATTGTGTTCGCGCACCTTGAATTCGCTGATGACGCCCTTGTCGTCAAAGACGGCCATCGTCTCCTTCGTCTCCAGGTCGAGCGTATGTCGTGCATCGCGGGCCTTGCGCAGCGTCTTGAAGAGATCGTAAAGCGCACGGATGTCGTCAAGGCGATCGCCGACGGCGGCGAGTCCCCCTTCCTCGCCCTGCAGCGCGCCCCAGACCTGAGTGTAGGTGAGGCGTGCGTGAGAGTGGATGACGGCGGGATAGAACTGATAGGCCTCGGTCCTGCCCTCAGGATCGATGACCGCATCGCAGACCATCGTCAGGCGATCGACGCCGGGATTGAGCGAACAGAGGCCGTTCGAGAGCTTCTCAGGCAGCATCGGCACGACGCTCGCGGGGAAGTAGACGCTCGTGGCGCGCTGCTGCGCGTCAACGTCGAGCGGCGCACCGGGCTTGACGTAGTGGCTCACGTCGGCGATGGCGACGAGAAGGCGCGTTCTGCCGTCTTCGACGCGCGCGCAGTAGACGGCGTCGTCGAAGTCACGGGCATCCTCGCCGTCGATCGTCACGAACGGGATGTCGCGCAGGTCGACGCGGCGACCCATGTTTTTGGGATCGACTTCGTCAGGCAGGGCCTGAGCCTCGTCAAGCGCCGCAGCGCTGAATTCAACGGGCAGGTCGTATTCGGCCGAGGCGATGGCGATTTCGCCGAGCGGATCGAAGCGGTTGCCGATCTCCTTGACGAAGCGCACGAAGATCTCGACGTAGGGCTCGGGCTTCATCGATTCGGGCAGGAACTCGACCTCGAAGGCCGCCTTCTCGAGATCGACCTCGGCGGGAACATCTGCAAGGTCCATCTGCATCTCGACCGGGGCGAAGCCGTTGATCGGAACGACCTGTGCGATACCCGAACGACGGCCGCGGCGGATGCGGCCGCGAAGCTTGCAGACCCAGCGCGTCTGATGACGTGCAACGAAGTTCGAAACGCGCCAGTTGCCCGTGACCGTCTTGCGAAGCATGAAGACGTCACCGGGCAGGCAATGGATTGCGTAGGGCAAGGGAACCGAAACCTCAGGATCGCTCTGGAGCATGATCGTGAAGTTCGAGACCTCGCGGGCGCCGCGCACGACGCCGGGTTCGGCAGGCGCGTTCGGATTGCAGAAATAGTTCTTTTCGCCCGCCATGAAGCCCTCCTCGTGGAGGGCCACGATGACGGCGTTGGACTTCGAGCGTTCCCAGCCACAGGCTTCTGCAAGCTGGCGCTTTGCCTGCGAGTAGGCAATGTCGGCATTGAGCCCCTCAAGCCAGGCACGCGCCTTGGCGAGATCCTCGTCAGGAAGGGAAATCGGTTCGATCTGCGCCACTGGCGTCTTCTTCTTTTTAGCCATAACACCTCTGTTGTTCATGCATTGCGACAGTCTACAGCCAACTCAAAAAAATATTTTTAGAAATTCTTGACAAACTCGAAAAGCAAGTGCATAATTCAAATCCTCAAGGTTGCCCGGATGGCGAAATTGGTAGACGCACCAGCTTCAGGTGCTGGCGGCTTCACGGCCGTGGAGGTTCGAGTCCTCTTCCGGGCACCACCAAATTCTAAAAGGTCTGTACGAAAGTACAGGCCTTTTTTCATTTCAGCCCGTGCTATCCTGACTGTCGACAGCAGAACACCATTATCGTCCATGATCACAACAACACGCTTCCCCTACTGGATTGAACGCACAGCCGACGGCAGCTACCGCGCGCGCTTTCCGAGCATTCCGGAAATTCTGCCTACGGCGCCGAGCATCGCAAAGCTCGTCGAGGGGCTGCAGGACGAGGTGCTGCCCGCACTTGAGGCAAGGCTCAAGGAGGACAGGCTGCCCGAGCCGCGCGAGCCCCGCGCAGGCGAGGAAGTCTTCTCGCTCTCCCCCAACTTCGCGAGCAAGCTTCACCTCATCGTCGCGCTGAAGAAGGAGAAGCTGAGCGGCTCCGAGCTTGCCAGGCGTCTGGGCTGCCTGCCGCAGGAAACCCACCGTCTTCTGAAACTCAGCCACCCGACGAAGATCGACACGATCTCCGCGGCGCTCTCAGCGCTCGGTGGTGAACTCACCTGTTCGGTCACCTTCAGACATTGACTGGTCGAAAGCAGCCGCGTCCGCGCTCAAGTCCGACCGCAGCAATCGAAATAACAAGGGCGCGCCTCGCGGAAGGCGCGCCCTTTCTTGTTGAACATTTCCGAGTTGTCGGTGACGATCGTCAGGAGGACTGGACCTTCATGCGGACCGGAATTTCACCGACGTCGACCTTGCGCAGGTTGACCTCGAGCTGGTTGTACGGCACCTCGATGCCCTCTTCGGCAAAGCGCTTGAGAATGGCGAGCGAGATGGCGGTCTTGAGACCGGCGACGCCGTTGACGGGATCCTTCACCCAGAAGCCGAGCCTCAGGTTGATGCCCGAGTCGCCGAAGGTGTCGAGATAGGCCCAGCCGCGGCGGCCCGTATCGATGCGCGGACGCGCGCGCATGCCTTCCTCGAGCATGATCGCGAGGGCGCGCTCGACGTCGGCGTCGTAGGCGACCGAGATGTCGATGTACTGGACGGACGTGGACTCGGTGTAGGAGTGGTTGAGCACCGCGCTCGTCACGAAGGACTCGTTCGGCACGATGTTCTCGACGCCGTCGTTGTTGCGCACGACGGTGAAGCGGGTGTTGATTTCCGTCACGCGCCCCTTGAAGCCGCCGACCGTGACCAGGTCGCCGATCTTGATCGACTTGTCGAGCAGGATGATGAAGCCCGAGATGTAGTTCGAGGCGATCTTCTGCAGACCGAAGCCGAGACCGACACCGACCGCACCACCGAAGACCGAGAGGATCGTGAGGTCGATGCCGACGGTGCCGAGCGCGATGATCACGGCGAGGACCATGAAGATTACGGTGACTACACGCTTGAGGACGACCTTGATGTTCTCGGACATGTTCTCGAGGCCCTCGACCATCTGGTTGATGAGGGATGCGAGCCAGTTCGCAACGCCGAGCGTGAGGAGGACGGAGACGATCGCGACGAGAAGCTTCCAGACGGTCATGCTGCCCCCGCCGATCGGGATGACCGTCGTATCGAGGTACTGGATGATGTCGGTGAGGATGCCGAAGAACTGCAGCACGGCCATCACCCAGAAGATGATCGTGACGATGCGGCGAACGCCCGGCGTGATCATGCGCAGCCCGATGCCTCCCTGAAGGAAGGCCATGAGGAGCGAGAGAAGCGCAAAGGCGTAGAGGATGTTGTAGCAGACTCGGGCGATGACCATCGACTGCGGCGCAAATTCGAAGATCTTGACGATGCAGTAGACGATGAGGGCGAGAAGAGAGCCCGAGATGAAGCTGAAGGAAACGTTGTGCGTGAAGGCGACGAGCGCGCGGCGGGCGTATGCGCCGAGACCGCGCACGTCCTCGCCGGGGAGCACGCGGTCGACGAGCGTGTTGATGCGGCGGGAGATCACGTAGCCGATCGCCATGCTGACGAAGACGGCCGCAATCTGCATGAGCACGTTTTCAAGCGAGAGGTGCTGGAGCAGCCCCTCGATCACGCTCGTGAAGCGCTCGGCCGTCGAGGCGATGACGTCCTTCGCACCATCGGCGAGTTCCGTGACGTCCATGCCGGCGTTGGTCAGATCGGGCGTAACAGGTTGAGTCATTGTTGTTGCTCAGTATGAGTATTGAGAATCTTCCACGCCCATCCTCCCTTTCGGTCGCATGGACGTGCCTTCCCTCCGACTTACCAGAGGGCTCCCTAACCACAGATAGCGGGAATGCTCAGAACTCTGCGCTCACTTGGAGTGCAGCTCCGCACATACCCTAATTAGAGTGTTCAGGGTGCGAGGGATCCTATGGGCGCACTCCGGAACTTTTGCCGAAATGCGTCGCCATTCCGTTGCCGGAATGGACTTCTCGTACTCCCGAAGGAAGTAGCGAGATCCGATATTGTACGAAGCCGACAGATCACACTCATGGCGCTTCCCTGTCTTGAACGTACACATGCTGTAGTTCTCCGTGTCTCTTGCGACAGGACCCGAGCCGCCGTAGGCAAGCTTCGACGTGTTCCAGGCGCAGACGCGACGAATGCGAATGCCGCACCGATGCGCCTTGTGCTCCACCATCTTCTAGACATATTTGGCCCGCCAGTGATGCAGCCGTTGCCGCTTGGTGCCCCGTTTTCGACCCGTAAGATCGCGGTGCTCCATGACGATGACGTCAACCTTGAATTCATTCGCAAGCTTCACGATGAAGTTTGCCGTCTTGACGGCAATGTCCTTATTGACAACGTTCAACCCCTCTGCAAGTCGAATGCAGTCGTTGTCATGCTTGAGTTCCGTGAATTTCGGATCCCGGTGCCTCAGCATGATCTCGATGAAAAAGTCCACTGCCTTGCGATACACCTCGACCGTATCATCGAAGACGCGGCAGAAGTTGCGCAGGCGCACGGAATAGGCGGACGCAATCTTCATCGAAATCTGCAGTCTGGTTAACTGGAATATGGATCCATGCTACCAAGTTTTGATTTTTTTGGACAGGCTTAAAAAGCACTACATTAAAATCGAACATTAGTATACTTTTTAATTCTGATTATCCATCACCCCGCGCAGATCACATACCAAATCAAAATCACCTTCATTGCGTTTCGGCGCAACTTAAGTGGATCAACGATCAATCGACACCCATACAGACTTCATCAGCCCCGCTTGCCCCCATGCTTCGCATAGATGGGAAATCAGTTCAAAAGCCGCTTCCGGAAAGTTCCGAAAACGGCTTTGCGCTCTGGTCAGTATAACTCAGCGCGAGGCGTGTTCAAGAGCCGAAAAGCTCTCGAAATGTGACGCCCCGACCGGTCCTCAGGCCTTCTTGGCGGCTTCCTTTGCTTCGACGAGCTCGATGAGCTTGGCCGGGCCGAGGGCGTCGTAGCATTCGAACGGCTGGTGGATCCAGGGATTGTCCTCGAGGTATTCGACGTGCCAGTCGGGGACGAGGACGGAGTGGGCCTTGTACCAGAGGACGGCGACGCGGATCTCGGTGATGCCGGGGTAGCGCTTCTTGAGGTGCTCGATCACTTCGCGGATCGTCTTGCCGGAGTCGACCATGTCGTCGACGAGAAGGACGCGGCCCTTGAGTTCGGAGACGCCAGTGATGCAGTCGGAGATGTCAAGGTCGGACTGGACCGTGCCCTTGGCTTCGCGGTAGGAGCTCGTGGCGAGAACGGCAAGAGGCATGTCGTAGACGCGGCTGAAGAAGTCGCCCGGGCGCATGCCGCCGCGAGACAGGCAAAGGATGCTGTCAAACTGCCAGCCGCTCTTGGCGACCATGGCAACAAGCTTTTCGTTAAGGTCGATGTACTCTTCCCAGGTGTAAGAAATGTCCGACATGTGTGTCTCTCTGAACGTGCCAAGTGAGCGGACCCGCGAAGATGGGCGGGATCCGAGAAATGAAAGACGGGATTTTAGACCAAAAAGTTCGCCTTGTTGAGAGGTTTCGGTCAAGAAGGGGCGAAATAGATGAAAAAAAACGGCGGGAAGCATGAGCTTCCCGCCGTTTTTTTCATGGTTTCAGTCTAACGGAGTTCAGGCTTCGAACGGGTCGACGTGAAGAATCGTCTGTTCGCGGTCAGGACCGGTCGACACGAGAGCGATCGGGGCGCCGGCGACTTCGGAGAGGCGCGTCAGGTACTGACGGGCGGTCTCGGGGAGTTCATCCCACTTCGTGACGCCGAAGGTGCTCTCCTTCCAGCCCGGGAATTCTTCGTAGATCGGTTCGCATTCGGCGACGGCATCGGCGCCGGCGGGCATGATCGCGATCTCTTCGCCGCGGTACTTGTAGCCCACGCCGAGCTTGACGGTTTCCATGCCATCGAGGACGTCGAGCTTCATGACGGCGAGGCCGGTGAGGCCGTTGATCTGAACGGCGCGGCGCAGGGCGGCACCGTCGAACCAGCCGCAGCGGCGGGGACGGCCCGTGACGGCGCCGAACTCGCAGCCCTTTTCACGGAGCATCTGGCCGACTTCGTCGTGAAGTTCGGTCGGGAACGGACCTTCGCCGACGCGGGTGCAGTAGGCCTTGGTGATGCCGAGGACGTAGTTGAGCATGTGCGGACCGACGCCGGCGCCGGCGCAGGCAGAGCCGGCGACGGTGTTGGAGCTCGTGACGTACGGGTACGTGCCGTGGTCGATGTCGAGCATCGAGCCTTGGGCGCCTTCGAAGAGGAACTGCTTGCCTTCGGCGCACTGCTGATGGAGTTCGGCGGAGACGTCGCAGACCATCGGACGGAGGCGCTCGGCGTAGGAGAGCATGTGGTCGATGACTTCGTCGGCGTCAAGCGGCTTGGCACCAAGGTAGTTTTCGAGAACGAAGTTGTGATACTTCAGGACGGAGCGGACCTGCTCGACGAAGCGTTCCTTGTCGAAGAGGTCGGCGACGCGCAGCGTGCGGCGGGCAATCTTGTCCTCGTAGGCGGGGCCGATGCCACGGCCCGTCGTGCCGATCTTCTTGTCGCCGGCAGCGGCTTCGCGGGCATGGTCAAGGGCGACGTGGTACGGCATGATGAGGGCGGCGTTGGCGGAGACGCGCAAACGCTTCTCAACGTTGGGCACGCCGATGGCGTTGAGTTCGTCGACTTCGCGGAAGAAGGCTTCCGGAGAGAGGACGACGCCGTTGCCGAGGTAGCAGACGGACGTGGCATGCATGATGCCGGACGGAATGAGACGGAGAATGGTCTTCTTGCCGTTGATCACGAGCGTGTGACCGGCATTGTGACCGCCGTTGAAGCGGACGACGCCGGCGACCTTTTCGGTCAGCCAGTCAACGATCTTGCCCTTGCCTTCGTCGCCCCACTGAGCGCCGACCACAACTACATTCTTGGCCATGAGATTACCCTTAATGAACAGATTGACGGCGGATCCGAGCCGCCCATTGGCTGCCCGCAGAAGCAGGGAAGCAGCTGCGGGCTTGAAATGGATTGAGAGCGGCGACGCAGGCCCGCTGCAGGCGACCGCAAAGTCTGCGGGCACGGCGGAAGCCGACAGGGCTTGGTACCCGCCGGCGGGGCGTCGTCTCTCACACGAATCGTAAGTTTAGCAAAATGCGCGCGCCGCTCCCGAATCAGGGTCCGAAAAACCACTTAGACGCCTTCGCCGAGCGCAACAAACTCAGGGGGCGGATACCTCAAAGCATCCGCCCCCTGAAGGACAGTGTCCCAATTCAACTCGGCTCGAACGGCTTTGCGAGCCGAGGACCTGATCCTGAATCAGCGGATCAGACGATCCAGATGATCGCCAGTCCGAGTGCGACGAGCAGAAGGCCCGTGATGCGCAGCGCGCGGTCGGGCTCGTCGAGGAATCGGCTTATCGACTCCTTCCAGAAGCCCGGGGCCACCATCGGCGTGAAGCCCTCGATGACGAGGACCCACCCGAGCGCGAGCATCATGACGTCGAGCCTGCTCATTGCGCCTTTTCCGACTTGAAGTAGCGGAAGAAGTCGGCGGACGGATCAACGACCATCACGTCGTTCTTGTCGGCGAAGCTGTCGCGGTAGGCCTGCAGGCTGCGGTAGAAGCGGGCGAACTCGGGATCGCGGCCGAAGGCCTCGGCGTAGATCTCGGCGGCCTGAGCATCGCCTTCGCCCTTGACCTTCTGCGCATCACGATAGGCTTGGGCGAGGATCACCTCGCTCTCGCGGTCGGCGGAGGCGCGGATGCGCTCGGCCTGGGCGGCGCCCTTGGAGCGTTCCTCGCTCGCGACGCGCTTGCGCTCGGCCTCCATGCGGCGGTAGACAGACTCGGAGATCTCGGGCGTGAAGTCAACGCGCTTCATGCGCACGTCAACGATGCCGATGCCGACGTCGCGCACGCGTTCCTGAAGGAGCTGCGAGATTTCGACCATGGCCTTGTCACGCTCGGAGGACGTGATCTGGTTGACGGTGCGCTTGTTGACGACCACGTTGAGCACGTCGCGCAGAAGTGCGGAGACGCGGTTCGCGGCAGCGGGTTCGGAGCCCTGGAAGGAGACCCAGTAGAGGCGCGGATCCTCGATGCGCCACTTGACGAACGTATCGATCAGAAGGTTCTTCTTTTCGGACGTCTGGACGAGGTCGGCGCCGGCCGCATCAAGGTTGAGGATGCGCTTGTCGAGGTAGACGATGTTCTGCAGGGGCGGCGGGAGCTTCACATGAAGGCCGGGCTCGGAGATCACGGTCTTGAGTTCGCCGAGGGCGAAGACAAGAGCGTACTCGCGCTCGTTCACGGTGTAGACGCACATGCGGAGCAGGCCGGCCGCCACGAGGACGGCGATCAAAAGCGTGGAGAGTTTCTTCATGGCTGTCGTCCTTTAGCGGCGGTCGCGGAGCATGCGCTGATATTCGTCGCCGGGAGCGGCGGAAGAAGTCGTCGGCTGGGCGGAGCCCGTCGTCTCGACGGCGCTCTGGGCGGCCGTGACGCCGTGGTCGGCGAGCGCGGCGGCCTCCTTCTGGGCCTGAGTCATGGCGTCGGACTTCGTGTTGTTGACGATCTTGTCGAGCGGCAGGTACAGCAGGTTGTTGCCGCCCTTGGCGTCGACGTAGACCTTGGTGACGTTCTTCATGACGTCGCGCACGGTGTCGACGTAGAGTCGGTCGCGCGTGACTTCAGGAGCCCTGGCGTACTGGGACTGCAGGGCGGAGAAGCGGTCGGCATCGCCTCGGGCGGTCTCGACGATGCGGGCCTGATAGCCGAGCGCCTCTTCCTTGAGGCGTGCGGCGGTACCTTCGGCCTTCGGGATGACGGCGTTGCGGTAGGCCTCGCCGAGGTTGATCGAGCGCTCGCGGTCCTGACCGGCCTTGACGGCGTCGTTGAAGGCGGCCTGAACCTGCTGGGGCGGCTGGGCGTTCTGGATGGCGACGCTCATGACCTCAATGCCGGAGGAGTAGCGATCGAGCATGTCCTGCATCGACTTCTTGACGGCCTCGGCGATCTCGGCCTTGCTTTCGAAGAGGACGCTGTCCATTGCCTTGCGGCCGACGACCTCGCGCATGGCGGACTCGGCGGCCTGCGTCACGGTGAGGTCGGGCTGGCGGATGCGGAAGACGTAGTCGCGCGCGCCGTCGCCCGGCTTGATGCGGTACTGGACGGTGAACTGCACGTCGACGATGTTCTCGTCGTCGGTGAGCATCAGGGCTTCGCGCAGACGGTCGGAGCGGCCGGCAAAGCCGATTTCGGTCGTGCGAACGCTCGAGACGTCGACGATCTGCACGTCCTGAATCGGCATCGGGAGATGCCAGCGGAAGCCGGCGGCGGTCGTCTCGGCATAGCGACCGAACGTGGTCACGATGCCGCTCTGGCCTTCGGGCACGATGTAGAAGCCCGTGGCGCCCCAGGCGAGAACCGCCAGGCCCACGATCACGGACATGCCGATGCCCGCCCCCTTGCGGCCCGCAGGCAGATTGGGACGCTTGCCGCCGAAGCCGCCGAGGCCCCCCATGCCGCCAAGGCCGCCGAAGATGCCGCGGGCGCCCGTCGGGCGGTCGGCGCGGTCGTCACGACGGTCGTCGTCGCCGTATCGGCGGGCCTGAGGACGCTCGACACGCTCGTCGTCACGATCCTCGTCACGACCGTAGCGGTCATCACGCTCATCCACATCGTCGCGGGAGAAGTCGTCTCGGCTGCGAAGGTCGGGATGACGGCGTTCCTCCTTCCTGTCGCGGCCCGTTGCGCCGTGCAGAAGTTCGGAGAATTCCTTCCAGAGACGGTCGAGATCGTCCATCCCGTCGTTGTCATCGCGTCGATCGCCGCGGCGGCGGTCGTCGCGGCGGTTGTCGTCACGTCGGTCATCGTCCTCGTCGGGACGACGGGGCGGCTCTTCGTCGGCGGAACGATCGTCCCTGCGCGGCTCCTCGTCGGAGGAGCGGCCCCAGCGGGGGTCATTGAGCGGCATATGCGTTGCTCCAGTCAGCAATGTTTGTCTTTGAATGGCGTGTCGGCGGGTCTGCGCAGGACTCTGCTGAAGACTCCCGAACTGAATCTTTCATTTTAATGACTTTTGTTGCATGCCCGACTCGCGGGCAAGCTTCTTTACAACTACCGGCCTCGCACACAGCAATCCGAAAGCGCCTTTTCATCAGTAAGATAGGCGTTTCCAATCGGCAACCGGCAGGAACACCTCAAGCAGTCGCGCGCACGGAACACGTCCGAAGGATCACCAAAAGCGGCATCTCCTCCGCATGCCCAGTGGCAGAGGGTAAACGCTTAGCGACGTTTTAAGGCGTCTCCATTATGATTTGCAGGCGAGCGCGAAGCTTTCCCTTCCCGCGCAGCAAGGAAAAAAGCGGCTCAAGACCGCCCCCTTACTCCAAAACAACCAAAGGACTTGTATCATGACCCCCGAAAAAACGACCGAACAGGCCGTCAATGAAAAGGTCGGCATCGGCGCGTATCTCTCGCTCGCATTTGCCGTCGTCTTCTTCTCCGGCCTCTGCGCCTCCTCTCAGTGGTGGGGCGTCTTCGACTTCACGACCGTCAACGGCGG
>ERZ791641.1453-NODE-1453-length-10614-cov-4.625059_pt1 | contig 10614 bp, 6 predicted proteins | sample MGYA00510055_ERZ791641 | MGnify/ENA primary metagenome ERZ791641 (study PRJEB30046, sample SAMN00715226) | human gut metagenome | study: EMG produced TPA metagenomics assembly of the A metagenome-wide association study of gut microbiota in type 2... | reverse complement strand
GCTATGAACAAATTGTACCATAGATATCTTATTCTGTAAACATACGTTCTTTTTTTAACAAAAAAATTGCGCGTCTAACTCATCACGGTTAAATGTATTTTTAAATTCTACCTTGCAAGAGTAAATTCTATACCTGTAGAAATTACTTCTGCATGGATTTTTCCTTCTTCTTTTTATAAAATACTACTGCAGATGATCCCCCTGCCTGTGCAGAAGGAGGATAAAATGAATACAGGAAGACCAAAAGGCAACCAAAAACATCTTGACTTATCTGCACGTATTGTAATCGAACAGCATTTAAATAACGGTGATTCATTTAGAAGTATTGCAATAGAATTAAACAAGGATCCAAGTACCATATCCAAAGAAGTCAGACGTCATTCTATTATCAGGGAAAGAAGTGCAGATGCATTTGCCCCTATTCCCTGTGCAAATAATTATGATAGTTCAAAGCCCCGGACAAATATATGTAATGTCATGCATATGTGCGGTGATAATGAATGCCGGCGCAAATGTATCCTCTGCAGAAAATTCAGATGCAGCGATGTTTGTAAATTTTATAAACCAAGAGAATGTGAGAAATTAAATAAACCGCCTTATGTGTGCAATGGTTGCAGCAAGAGAACGAATTGCATGATGGACAAAAAGATCTATTCTTCAAAATACGCCCAAGACACCTATGAAGCCCTTAGGACCACAAGCAGAGAAGGGATCAATCAGACACCAGAAAGTATACAGAAACTGGACGACCTGTTGTCACCGCTTCTCAAAAAAGGACAGTCCATTGCCCACATCTACGCATCTCATGCTGATGAGATCGCCTGTTCCAGAAGAACCATATATTCTTACATAGACCGCGGCGTTTTTCAGGCCAGAAATATAGATCTGCGCCGCAAAGTAGTATACAAACAGAGAAAAAGAAAAACTGCTGCCAGTCTTAAAGACAGGAGTTTTCGAAAAGACAGGGGCTACAAAGAGTTCCTGGAATATATCGCGGCAAACAAATCTGTTTATATAGTCGAAATGGATACCGTTGAAGGAGCAAAGGGTACCAGCCCCTGCTTTCTGACTATGTTTTTTCGAAACTGCAGCCTTATGCTTATGTTTCTTTTAGAAGAACAGACACAGAAAGAAGTAACCAGGATTTTTGATCATTTAACAAACTTACTTGGAATTGAACTGTTTCAGAAACTTTTTGAAGTGATACTTACGGACAACGGGCATGAATTTCAGGACCGGCAGAGTCTGGAATATAGCAAAAACGGGGAAGTACGCACACGCATTTATTATTGTGATCCCAACCGTTCTGATCAAAAAGGTGCTCTTGAAAAGAATCATGAATATATAAGGTATGTCCTTCCAAAAGGAACAAGCTTTGAAAAAATGACAGACAAGACAACGCTGCTGTTATTAAATCATATCAACAGTGAAAAACGGGACAGCCTCAATGGACACAGTCCATATGAAGTATCCCGTCTCCTGCTGGATAACAGACTTCATAAAGCATTAGGATTGGCAGAGATACCAGCCGATGAAGTCACATTGATACCAGAATTAATAAAATAAAAATAACAGTACAGGCACAGGCAAGTTTCATTGCATAGAATTTAGTCTTTCCAACAGACATGTGGAATTTAGTCCTGCACACTATTTCCAGATGTCCTTTTATCATGCAAAAAACTATGCTGTTTATGCCGTATAAAAGCATTATATACTAAAAAAATAAAGTTGTATATCTCTGAAAATAGAATTTAATCCCGCATAAAATCAAGGTATATTAGAATGTAGAATTTACTTTTTCATTCAAGCTCTAACTCATCACTGAAGTAACGAGAATGCGACGCGCGGTCATTCAAACACACTCTTCAGCCATATTCTTAAGTTCTTCTGCAAATTCCGTCAGCGCAGGAATCAGACTGCCCTGAGGTTCCAGGATAAATTTCGGTTCCTGCTCATTCTTAAACTGCAAGCTTCTTCTGTATTTCTGCATGAGAAGCGGAATCCCTTCCGGATTCAGCTTTGCTTTTTCATAAAGTGTAATGCGCACTGATTTTCCGGTCTGCTTAATTTCTGTCACATAGCCCTGATGTGCGATAGCTTTTAACTTCGCAATTGCAAGGAGATTCAGCACTGCCTTTCCAGGTTCACCAAAACGATCCAGAAGTTCCTCTAACATATCATCATAGTCCTGCTGCGTTTCGATTCCAGCGATTCGTTTATAAATATCAAGTTTCTGGAATTCATTGCTGATATAGGAATCCGGAATAAATGCATCGATATTGAGGTCAATCGATGTCTCAAAATCTTCCATTGTATGGATTCCTTTTGCCTCTTTGACTGCCTCGCTGAGCATCTTGCAATAGAGATCATATCCCACCGCATTCATATGTCCATGCTGCTGTGCACCCAGCAGATTTCCCGCGCCTCGAAGTTCCAGATCTCTCATGGCAATTTTAAATCCACTTCCCAGATCCGTATATTCACGAATAGCCGCCAGACGCTTCTCCGCAGTCTCCTTCAGCATCACGTTCTGCCTGTACATCAGGAATGCATACGCCGTTCTGTTAGATCGACCGATTCTTCCGCGAAGCTGATAAAGCTGGGAAAGTCCGTATCTGTCGGAATCATGGATGATCATGGTATTTACATTGGAAATGTCCAGCCCTGTTTCAATGATCGTAGTCGAAACCAGTACATCAATATCACCATTTACAAACGCATACATGACATTCTCAAGTTCTCTCTCGCTCATCTGTCCATGTGCAAAATCCACCCTCGCATCCGGCACAAGTTTCGCTATGCGCAGGGCAACATCCGCAATATCCGTAACACGATTATAGACATAATAGACCTGTCCGCCCCTGCGCAGTTCTCTGTTGATTGCCTCCCGGACTGTCTCCTCATCATACTCCATAACATACGTCTGAATCGGCATTCTGTCCATCGGCGGTTCCTCAAGAACACTCATATCACGAATTCCAATGAGGCTCATATGCAAAGTACGCGGAATCGGCGTTGCTGTCAAAGTCAGCACATCTACATCCTTTTTCAGCTGCTTGATTTTCTCTTTATGCGCAACCCCGAAACGCTGTTCCTCATCGATGATCAGAAGTCCAAGGTTCTTAAACTGTACATCCTTCGACAAGACTCTATGTGTTCCGATAATTACATCTACCTGTCCCTTTTTCAGGTCTTCAATCGCTTTCTTCTGCTGCGCCGGCGTACGGAAACGACAGAGAAGTTCCACTCGTACCGGGAACTCTTTCATTCGCTGTACAAAGGTGTTGTATATCTGCTGTGCAAGAATAGTTGTCGGGGCAAGATACGCCACCTGTCTGCTCTCCTGCACTTCCTTAAATGCGGCGCGCAGAGCAACCTCTGTTTTACCATAACCTACATCACCGCAGATCAGACGGTCCATGATTTTCGTGCTCTCCATATCCCGCTTGGCATCTTCAATGGCGCTAAGCTGATCTTCTGTCTCCTCATATGGAAACATTTCCTCGAACTCCCTCTGCCATACCGTATCAGGACCACAGACATAGCCTTCCTTTTCCTGACGTACCGCGTAGAGCTCTACCAGCTCTTTCGCAATATTTTTGACAGCTCCCCGGACCTTGCTTTTCGTCTTATTCCATTCCTGCGTTCCAAGCTTATTCAGTTTCGGAGTTTTTGCCGTATCACCGCCCGAGTATTTCTGAAGACAGTCTAACTGAGTTGCCAGAATATAAAGATTGCTGCCGCCACGATATTCAATCTTAATATAATCCTTAACGATCCTGTCCACTTCCACTTTCTCAATTCCGCGATAAATACCAAGCCCATGCTTCTCATGAACCACAAAATCCCCGATAGAAAGCTCTGCAAAATCCTGGATACGCTTTCCGTTATAATTCTTTTTCTTCTTTCTCTTCTTCTGTTCCTGACCAAAAATATCCGACTCTGTCATCACCGCAAATTTGATCAGTGGATATTCAAAGCCTTTTTTCGCATGACCATAAACCACCATGATCTCACCCGGCAGAATCTCCCTGTCATAATCCTGCCCGTAAAAAGCAGCCAGTCCTTCTTCCTGGAGATCCTTCGCCAGTCGTTCAGCTCTGGTACGGGAACCGGAGAGCAATGCGATCTTGTATCCCTGTTTCTTATACTGGTGAAGATCCTTTACCAGAAGTTCAAAGCTACTGTTATACGAACTGACTGATTTTACTTCCAGATAAAATTTCTCCCGGACCTTCCAGCCCGCCTGCTTCGGTTCCAGCGCACAGACAGAAATACAGTTTCTCTTATTTAATTCTTTCTGAAGTTCTTCAAAAGAACAAAGCCAGTTGTCCGGCAGATTCTGGCTGCCTTTTTCCTCGCGGTGCATACGGCTCTGGCGATATTCCTCTTCTACTGCTTCACCTTTCTCCGTCAGTCGATTCGGTTCATCCAGAAAAATAACCGATTTCTCCTTTGGAAAATAATCCAGGAAAGAAACCATATCAGATTCCCCGATATGTTCTACTGCCGGATAAATCGTAATCTCCTCCAGATTCTCGAGGGATCTCTGGCTCTCAGCGTCAAAACTTCGTATAGAATCGATCTCATCCCCCCACAGTTCGATTCTCCATGGATTTTCCTCTGTGAGGCAGTAGATATCCACAATACCACCGCGAATAGAAAACTGTCCCGGCATTTCCACCTGACCTACACGCTCATATCCCAGATCCACCAGTTTATTTTTCAACTGATCCATGTCTATCGTACTGTCATTTTCATAATGAATCAGCTGGCTTTTTATTTTTTCCAGCGGTTCCAGGAAATCCATGCATCCGTCAATGCTTGTGACAACTGTAAGTTCCTTTTCCTCCAGCAATGCCCGGATTACTTTCATTCTCTGTCGGATCAGCAGATTTCCATGAATATCTGCCTGAAAGAATAGAAGATCCTTTGCCGGATAGGAATATATTTTCTTATCATAAAACCGGTAATCTTCATAGATTTCTCTGGCCCGGCGTTCATCTTCTGCCAGGATCAGACGATATGGCGCAGTCTCGGAAAGACCGTACATCAGATGGGATTTCTGCGATTCCATACATCCCGAAACCTGCAGAATCCCCTTATTTGTTTTACTTTTTTCTTTAATCTGTTCAAACTCTGCAAGTCCCTGCAGAGGTGCCATAAATGCTTTCATATTCACCTCTTATATGTCTCCGATAAATAAATCTTCCTGCCATTCATTGCTATTCGTAAGTCCCACCCACTGCTTTTTGCTTCTCGCAATTGAAGCAGGGGACTTACTTGATTCGGTTAAAAATATTACGCCAAAAGTTCCAGAACACTGTGGCAAGATAAAAGCGGCACCTGTTTTCCTGCTGTAGCATCATTAACAGTCACCGCTTTTCTTCCTTTTCTTCCGTTAAAAGCAGCCAGCATGTGCCATTTACCACTTTACCGCTTTTTACTTCTGTGCAGGTACTTTTCTGTTATATTCGTTCATCGCCGCATCTACACCCTGTGAGATCATGATATCCACAGCCTTTGCCGCTTTTTCTATTGCTTCATCCACAAGTTTTCTGTCTTCTGTGGAAAATCTGCCAAGTACATGATCTGCAAGATCCCATCCCTTTGGCTTAGCTCCTACACCTACTTTAATGCGCAGAAACTTCTCTGTGCCAAGCTGACGGATAATATCCTTAATTCCATTGTGTCCACCTGCACTTCCCTGCTTACGAATGCGAAGCTGTCCCGGTTCCAGATCAATATCATCATAAATAACAATCAGTTCTGTCTCCGGATCAATTTTGAAATAATTCGCCATCTCGCGGACAGGTCCGCCACTCAGGTTCATAAAAGAAAGAGGTTTCATAAGAATAACCTTTTCTCCGCCAATCATCGTTTTTCCGTACATGGCATTAAATTTCACGCCACCCTGCGGAACATTGTAGTCCTCTACCAGATGATCAATGGTGTCAAATCCCATATTATGGCGTGTTGCTTCATACTCTCTCCCGGGATTTCCCAGTCCCACTACTAAATACATATGCGCGTCTCCTAATTAAAATATACCATTTCGTCTTTCAGAGGTTCGCATTCTTTTGCATCACTTGCATAAAGCACAATGCCTTCGCCCTGATATTCTGTACGGTTTTCAAAAGCAACCTTTGCAGTTACCTCTACCCAGCTTCCTTCTTTGATATGAGATGCATTATCACTTCTGCACACATATCCAAGAAATGTAGTATCATCTGCACAGCAAGTCATTGCGACACGTCCCGGAACAAAGAATTTGCTTCCCATTCCACGAGGTTTCATAACACGTCCTTTAAAGCGTACAGTTTTACCCACATATTTCTCCGGGTTATCCATTGCATCTACAAACCAGATTCCGTAATCTTCCGGCTGGATCTCAATGACAGGTGCATCAATATCAAACGGCATCTCATCCTGGAAAATGTCGTCCATTTCACCTTCTTCATCCTCAAAAATAACCTCTGCACTCTGATTTGCGACCTTAATTCCACGTCTGTATGCAGGAAGCGGATCTCCCTCTTTACAACGGTTAAATACAACCATATCTGTATTTCTCACCATATCCATGAACAGAGACTTCATATTTGCCATATAAACCTGATAAGTTGTCGCATCTACGCAGGTAATCTCCTGCTCAATACCCCAGCCGTCCGGAAGCTCCATCTGCTCGAATTTACTTACAAGCCACATTCCATTGTATTCAATCACAACACGTTCCGGCTGATGGATGATATCCATCGCAGCCAGACGCTGAGGAGTCAGATCTTCTTCATCCTCAATCACTTCTATAACTGTGTTTGTAAGTTTCAGTTTATCCATATCATATTCTTCTTCGCCTTCTTCGCAAAGAATCAGCAGTGTCTTTCCATCAATGGCGAAATAGTCCTGCTGTAATGTAAAATCCAGGAAAGTTGTCTTTCCACTCTCCAGAAATCCTGTTACCAAATAAATGGGAACTCTGATATCATCCATAATTCTATTTCCTTTATCCTGATTATTTTGTCACTGCGCTACGGTTTATCTGTAAGCCGTAACTTTTTTTATTACCGGACGCGGTAATCGTTTTTTTATTCTGCAAGGCCAAATAATTCTGCAAGTTTATCTTCTTTCAATTTAGAACCAATCACGCAGAGACGGCCAGTATATTCCGGTGCTCCCTCACGAATCTCTGTTTCTTCCGGAACCATATCAAAGTAGATCCATGTTCCATCTTCTGCCGGAAGCATTCCTTTTGCACGAAGGATGATACCGTAATCTTCAGATGCAGAAAGAGCTTCGAGCATTTTCTCAAGTCCTTCTCTTGTATACTTCTTAATTGTCTCGCGTCCCCAGCTTGTAAATACTTCATCTGCATGATGATGGTGATGGTCGTGGTGATCATGTCCGCAGCCGCATTCATGGTCGTGGTCATGGTGATGCTCGTGATGATGCTCATGCTCATCATGGTCATGTCCACAACCGCATTCATCATCGTGGTCATGGTGATGCTCATGTCCTTCATGATCGTGATGATGCTCATGCTCGTCGTGGTCGTGATCACATCCACATTCATCATGATGGTGTTCATGCTCATCATGATCGTGGTGATGGTCATGCTCGTCATGGTCATGTCCACAGCCACATTCGTCCTCGTGATCATGGTGATGATGTTCTCCATGTTCATGTACATGTCCGCATTCCGGGCATACCTCTTCTTCTGCCATCAGTTCTTCTTCAAGAGATACCGGTTTCTCCATAACCTCAAGGATCTTCTTTCCATCCAGTTTCTCGATCGGAGTAGTGATAATTGCTGCTTTTGCATTGATCCCACGTAGAAGTTCCATTGCCTGCTGTGCTTTCTTCTCATCAATAATGTCTGTACGGCTCATAATGATTGCGCCGGCATATTCAACCTGATTGTTAAAGAACTCACCAAAGTTTCTCATGTACATTTTGCATTTCTTTGCATCTACTACAGTTGTGTAGCTGTTCAGTACGATATCTACATCTCCCTGAACACCCTGTACCGCTTTGATAACATCTGACAGTTTACCAACACCTGACGGCTCGATCAGGATTCTGTCCGGATGATATTTATCAACAACTTCTTTCAGAGAAGTTCCGAAGTCTCCAACCAGAGAACAGCAGATACATCCGGAATTCATTTCACGGATCTGGATTCCTGCTTCTTTCAGGAACCCACCGTCGATACCGATCTCACCGAATTCATTCTCAATCAGTACGACCTGCTCATCTGCATAAGCCTCTTTCAGAAGCTTCTTGATTAATGTAGTTTTACCGGCTCCAAGGAAACCGGAGATAATATCAATCTTAGTTGCCATCGTTTTGTTTCTCCTTTTCTATTTTTATGTTTTTTTACAAATTTATCTTGTAAGCAGATATGAAATAATTGTAACTGTTCAGTACCTCCACAGTTACGGTTAAAAATCGCCTTTGGCGATGGAGTTTTACCTTGTATGTCTCGGAATTTTGGCATATTCGCTTATATCCCATCTACTTATATATTTGTCCGTAACGCATTTATTATACACAAGCTTTCTTCCATATTCAAGCCTGTCCCACGCAAAGAAGGGGACATGATCCAATATCATGTCCCCTCTCGTATTTTAATGATCAACCGTTGATCATAAAGCTCATTAATTTATCAATATCTTCTTTCTCGTATGCAACAATCTCAAGTTCCGGAATCTCTCCGCCTGAGAAAATGTTTGCCAGAGACACATACTGGGATAATTTGGATTTAAGGTTCAGTCTGTCACCTTCGCCTGTTACTAATTCTACTCTTCCTTCGCAGCTGTCAACTACCTCAAAAAACTTCTCAATATCTTTAATGTTAGATACTTTCATGTTCATTCTCCTTTCAACATGTAAACTTTTCTCTCTATTCCTTGTTTTCGCGCTAATTATAACGCAGTTATATACAAAAAGCAATTATTGATTTTGCACGAATTTTCCAGGTATTCCATACGCTTAGTTATAATATCGCTAAATAACGCAAATCCTGTTCCGGTCAAAACTTAATATGTTATTGTTCACTCCGCTCTTAGCAACATATCCCGTAGGATAATTGTGTCTGAGCAATAACCTTAATATACAAAAATTGCAACTCCATAAGCTGGCAGCGGATATGCAAATGAGAACTGTCTGTCATCGCATTCCTGTTTCACAGCCTTGAATATCTTTGGCTCTGTCAGTCCGTTCTCATCCATGATCAGCTTATACTGTTTCTTCTTCGGAACACCAACTCTGTAATCCGGACGGTCAACCGGTGTAAAGTTAACTACATACAGAATATTATTTCTCTTCGTCGGCGATTTTCTTACAAAGCTGAAAATACTTCTGTCTCCGTCATTGGCATTGATCCACTCAAAGCCTTCCGGATCATTATCAGCCGCATAGAGCGCCGGATATTTCTTATAAATAGTAAGAAGATCATGTACATAATTCTGCAGATCTTTATGAGGTTCCTCATTCAGCAGGAACCAGTCAAGTTCTCTCTCCTCACTCCACTCACGAAGCTGTCCGAATTCCTGTCCCATGAAAAGGAGCTTCTTACCCGGATGACAGGTCATAAAGGAATATGCCGCCTTTAAATTCTTGAATTTATCCGGCAGTTCGCCCGGCATCTTCTCAAGCATGGAGCATTTCAGATGAACCACTTCATCATGAGAAAGAACCAGTACATATCTCTCACTGTATGCATAAGTCATGGAGAATGTCATCTTATTATGATTGAATTTACGGAAATATGGATCCAGTTTCATATATTCCAGAAAGTCATTCATCCATCCCATGTTCCATTTCAGGCTGAATCCAAGTCCGTCTTTCTCAGCATCTCCTGTAACCATCGGCCATGCTGTCGATTCCTCAGCGATCATCACTGTTCCATGATTTCTGCCGAGAACAACGGTATTCAGATGTTTAAAGAATTCAATCGCTTCCAGGTTCTTGTTTCCTCCGTATTTATTCGCAACCCATTCTCCGTCTTTCTTACCATAGTCAAGGTAAAGCATAGAGGCAACCGCATCCACACGAAGTCCGTCTACATGACACTCTTCAATCCAGTAAAGAGCATTTGCGATCAGGAAGTTCTTAACCTCCGGGCGGCCATAATTGTAAATCTTAGTTCCCCAGTCAGGATGTTCTCCCTGTCTCGGATCTGCATGCTCATATACTGCAGTTCCGTCAAAATTCACCAAACCATGGGCATCTTTCGGGAAATGTGCAGGTACCCAGTCAAGAATAACGCCGATCTTATTCTGGTGGAAATAATCGATCATATATTTGAAATCCTGCGGTGTTCCGTATCTGGAAGTCGGTGCATAATATCCGGTTACCTGATATCCCCAGGAACCATCAAACGGATGCTCGGCGATTCCCATTAATTCTACATGAGTATAACCCATCTCTTTTACATATGCAGTCAGAGAATGTGCAAGTTCCCGATAATTATAGAATCCTTCTTCATTCTCCTCTGTCCACGGATGTTTCATCCAGGAGCCCGGGTGCACTTCGTAGATGGAGAGCGCGGATTTCTGAACGTCAAATTTTTTGCGGTTCGTCAGCCATTCGCTGTCACCCCAGCGGTAGCCTTCGATT
>ERZ791641.1444-NODE-1444-length-10665-cov-3.195193_pt1 | contig 10665 bp, 8 predicted proteins | sample MGYA00510055_ERZ791641 | MGnify/ENA primary metagenome ERZ791641 (study PRJEB30046, sample SAMN00715226) | human gut metagenome | study: EMG produced TPA metagenomics assembly of the A metagenome-wide association study of gut microbiota in type 2... | reverse complement strand
CATGACCCCATCCGGCGAGAGATAATACAGCGTCTCGTTCAGCACGCACAGGCTGTGGGCGGCGTTGGCTGCCACGCCCCGGCACCGCACGCTGGAAAGCTGGTAGTCGCTGGGTTTGGAGCCGTACAGCTTGTGGATGCAGTTCTCTTTGAAGAACAGCACATACCCCATGCAGCTGGCCGCGCCGGTAAAAGTGCCGTCGCTGCCCACGCTCACGGCGTAGCTGTCCGCTGCAATGCCCCGGTAGCTGTACCAGTTGGTGGGGTCGCCCAGGCGGCAGGCGTAAATGGTGTTTTCCTTCTTGCTGCAGCCCCACACCCGGTTGCCCTGCTCCGTCACAAAGTCCAGATCCGGCACCCGCCGCTCCAGCGTGATGCTCACGGCCAGGCCCTCGTTCTCGGTGCGCGCCCCGTCCAGGCTGCGCCAGCTGGTGCCCGTGGCCGTCACCGTCCAGCTGCCATAGTACCGGCTGCTGTCCTGGGCCGGGGTCAGGCTGGCCACAAGGTCGTCCCCCTCCAGCGCCTGCACCACGATCTCCCCGTTCAGGTCTGCCGCCAGCGCGTCGCACACCGCCTGCGGCATGCCGGTCAGGGTCACTGTGTCGCCCTCCTTCAGCAGGCTCCCGATTCCCGGGCAGGTCATGCGCACCGTGTTCACCAGCACCTGCACCCACTTGCCGCTCTTGGCGCTCCACTTTTCCAGCACGCTCTCATAGTCGTACAGGTTCTTCGGGTCGCCCTTCAAAAACAGCTGCCCGTCCTCCGGGCTCTCCGGCTCCGTGTCGCCTGCACCGGCCACCTCGTACATCTTGCCCTCCGTGTCGCAGGGGCACACGGTCATTTTGCGGTCGCCCAGCTCCCACTTTGCCCCCAGCGTTTCCAGCTGGCCGGTCTCGGTGTCAAAGGCCAGCTTGTCCGGCCAGATCAGCACCTTGCTGCCCATGCCGGCCAGCGCCTTGCGGTCGTCCGTCAGCACATTCTCCAGCGTCACCGCCGCCGTGCGGCCCGCCTGCCCGTCCGGTGCGTATTCCAGCCCCGTGCCCCGGCAGATCAGCAGCCCGTTCAGGTGGTACATGCCGTTCACCTTCTCCACGTCCCGCACCTTTTTGCGCAGCGCCCGGGTCTGCAGCGCCGGAAATCCCCGGCCGGAAAAATTCAGCGCCGCCGAGAGCTCCGCCTCGCTGCAGCTGTACGTCTCGTTGATGCCCCCAAAGGCCCGCAACAGCTGCCGACTGCCGGTCAGCTGGTTCAGGTTCGTCCCGTCGATCATCTCTCAATACCTCCACTGCACCCCGCCCGCCGGGGGGTATTTCTGCCGCATCCAGGCTGCAAACTCCTGGCAGTAGTCACTGTACATCTGCAGCTCGTTCACCGCTCGGGCCGTCTCGCCCAGGGCCAGGTCCATCTGGGCGCACAGCCAGTGCTGGTACAGTGCGCTGAAGGCATCCGGTGCCAGCAGCTGGGTGTCATACTCCAGCCCGTCCCCGGCCATGTCCGCGCCCACAGCGTCAAAGTCCCCGCAGGCCGAGCGGTTCACTACCGTCTGCCGCAGCCGCGCGTCGCACTGGCGCAGCCACGTCTGCTTCATCTCGTCCCCAAAGTCGTTGTTCGGCCGCATCTGGTCACAAAGTTCTATCGCCTTTCCGGCTGTCATCGTTCCGCCTCCTTAGCAAAAACACCCGGCACAGCAAGTGCCTGCCGTACCGGGTGTTCTCTTCACGTTGTTCTTACAGCTTCTGCAGTGCCGGCACGTTCTGCGCCGCCGCCTGGGCCGCCTCGATCTTCGCGTTGGCCGCGTCGTCCATCTCTTCGCTGTGGCGCAGCACCTCGGCCACCGCCGCAGGCACCTCCACGTCCACACCGCGCTGGATCAGGTACGCCTCGCCGTTCACGCTCACAAAACGGGCGCTGGAGTAGCGGCCGTTGTCCTTGAACAGGTGGATCACCTCGGTGTCACGCTTTTCCGCCTGCACGTCCTTGGTGTCCTGGGTGGCTGCTTCTGCAGCCTGCTGGGCGGTTTCTTTCTTCACTGCCATTTTGTGTTCATCCTCCGTTCCTCAGTTTGCCTTCGCCTTGGCGCTGTAGCGTGCGCTGCAGCTCTCAATGCGCACCATGTACTGCTCGCTCAGGCGCTCGGCGGTCTTCACAGCCTTCCAGCCCACAGAGGCGCGCTGGTTCAGCGGGTCGTCGCCGTAGCCCAGCTGCTTCACAATGTGCTGCAGGCCGCCGCCTTCCAGCTCGGTGGTGGCGTAGGCGTGGGCACCCAGCACCAGGGTGCCAAACACCGCAAGGCCCGAGGGGCAGCCGGTGCCGGTCCAGATCTTGGCCTCGCTGGTCTCCACAAACCGCACGTTGTTGATCTTGCCGATCTCGCCCTCAAAGATCTCCTCAGGGCTGGCGTACTTGTGGGCCTCCACCCAGTTGGGGTCCTTCTTGATGTCGTAGGCCGCATAGGGGTGGATGATGGCCACATAGCTGCCGCCAGCAGAGCCGATGGGGTCTGCGTTCTGCACCTTCAGCTGGGCCACCGCCTGGTCGATCAGGTCCACCGTCAGCTGAGCGGTGGCGTCCAGGCCTGCACGGCTGGTCACCGGGGTCTCTGCGCCGCCTGTGCCGATCTTGGGGGCGTAGATCACGTTGGTGCCGCCGCACAGGATGTCCCGGACGATGGTGTCCATGGTGCGGCCGGACTGGCTGGCCAGCACGCTGGTGGCCTGCACCACGTTGTTGTCGATGGTGGTCATCTGCACCATGTCGGTCAGGGGCACCCAGCCGCCGTACTGGTGCACCTCAGCGGTCACCGTGGTCACGGTCAGGGCCTGGCCTTCCGGGGTCACGCCCTCGGTCAGGGGCGTGGTGGCCTTGGGCAGCGCGTCATACTTGCGGAACTCGATGATTTTGCCGTTGTTGGCCGGGATCGGGTAGCTGTCGCCGAACTGGTCATGCACCAGCGCCGGCAGCGCCTGGTCGATGAGGCGGCGCTCGTAAAAGGTTTTCATCTCGGCGCTCATGCCGGAGCTGCCGGTGGTGTTCTGCAGCTGCTCGTGCGCATCCGCAAACAGCTGCAGGTTCAACTTCTTCCATTTCATGGTTTGGTCCTCCTTCAAAGGTTTATGTTCTCACACCCTCGTGTGGGAAGTCGTTACAGCGTGATCTTCTCGCCCCGGCGTGCCCTGCGTTCCAGGTCCTCCAGCTGGCGGCGACTCATGCTGGCCACGTCCACATGGGTGGTCACCGCGCCGCCGGGCCGGGTGCCGTTCTCGCCGGGCCGGCCGGCCCTCTGCTGGATGCGTGCCGCCACGCCCTGCTCCACCTTCTGGGCGGTCTGGGCCGTGGCCTGCTGCATGATGTGGTCAAAGTAGGCGGCCCGGTAAGCGTCCGGCAGGCTCACGCCCCGGCGCATCAGGTCGGCCACCTGCTCGTTGGCCAGCACCTCCTGCAGCTCAAAATCCGGGTACTGGGTCTTCAGCTGGGCGGCCTGGGCCTCCCACTGTGCCTGGATCTGGCTCACCCGCTGCTGGCGGGTCGCTTCCTGCTGCATGGCCTGCAGCTGCGCGTTGCGGGTGTTGCTGCGCTTCAGGTCGCTCTCCATCTTGTCCAGCTCCCGGGCCGTCTTTACGCTCACGCCCCGCTGCTGGGCCAGCTCCTCGTAATACTTCTCGTCCTTCACGCGGCCGTTCTCCACCGCCTCGATCAGGCCGTCCAGGTCCTCGGTGCCCACGCCGTAAGCGTTGGCCAGTGCCTGGGTCAGCCGCGCCACCTGCGGGTTCTGCCGGATGTTCTCCGTGGCCTTATCAATGGCCCGCTGCATCATCTCCTGGAACACGTCGCTGTATTCGCCCTGCACCATCTCGCCAAAGGCTCTCCGGCGCTCCTCCGGGGTCTTTTCGGCCTTGGGCTCCTTGGCAGGTTCCTGGTGCTTCTCCGCTTCCGCCGGGTCACTCTCACTGCCAGAGGCCCCCTCCTTGAGAGGGCTGCCGCCCGCAGGCGGCTGGGGGAGTTTCTCCCCGCCTGCCGCCTTGCCCTTCAGCGCCCCGCTGCGCCGTGCCAGCCGCTCCTGCGCCGGCCGCAAAGCCGGTGCCTGCACCGCCGGGGGTGCCGCTTCCGCCGCACCGCCCTCTGCAGCCCCTGCGCCGCCGTCTCCGCCTTCTGCGAAATACTGCAGGTTCATCTTGCCGCTCACCATGTCCGCCAGCTTGTCAGGTTCCAGTTCCTTGGTATCGGCATACACATAGTGCACCTCCAGTTCCACGTTCTCCGGGTAGCTCTCGGCCAGGGCGTCAATGCCGTCCTGCACCAGCTCCACCCAGGCGTCCGCCATGTCCTGCGTCTGGTCGGTGGGGGTCATTTCCACCTTCATCCAGCCGTCGCCATGGGCCACAACGCCCACGGCCAGCAGGCCCGCCCGGGCTGCTTCCGTCACCTCGTTGGCCAGCGTCTGCAGCAGCACGCTCACCGCCGCACACACAACGTCCTGCCCGTACTTGCCTGCACCGGCGTGGCCCTCGGCCTTTACCTCGTAGCCGGTCACACCGCTGGCCCACACCGTCCTTGCAACTGTCGCTCTGATCATCGTTTCCTCCCGCTTCAATTTTCAAAATCATTCCTCTAAGCAGAACTCGCCCTTCGGGAGAGCCGCAAGCAGCTCCGGCCCCGGCCGGACTGCGCACTGAGAGGGTCATTCTTTGTTCGGGTTGTTCGCATCCATGGCCCGCTTGGCCGCCTGTGTCGAGAGACTGTTGTTCCCTTCGCCCACCGCAGCGCCCAGGCTGTTGGTGGTGCTGCGGGTCACATTGCTGCTGCCGCTGCCGCCACCCGTGCTGCCCGCCGCCTGCGCAGCCGCTCCTGCCGCCTCGCTCACGTTGGTGCCGTTCTGCTGGTCAATGATGGCCGCCATTTTCTGCATCTGCTGCGCCATCTGCTGGAGCTGCTGGTACAGCGTGCCGTTCTCGCTCACCCGCTGGCGCACCTTCTCAATGCCTTCAAAATCCATCATGTCCAGCGCCGCCAGGGCCGCGTCGGCGTTGGCAGGCGCAAAGAAGCCCATCTGGTAGCACTCTTTCGCCGTCTCGTTCTGAGAAAGACGGCTGAAGGTGCTCTTCTTGGCCGCGCTCACCGTGATGTCAAACACCGGCTCATGGTCGCCCAGCTGCACCCCTCCGATCTCGCCGCCCGGCACGGCCCGCAGCTGCGCCGCGCTGAAGGGGGTGTACTCGGTCTGCCCCGTCTCTCCGGTAACGCGGAACACCCGCTGCTCGTCGTAGAACTGGCGCATCAGCTCAATGATCAGGTAACACTCCTTCGCAAAGGAGCGGTACGCGCTTTTCAGCATGTCCCGGCTCAGCTTGCTGCCCGCTTCCTGCAGGGCCGCAATGGCGCTGGCCGCGGTCAGGCCGCTGGTAGTGCCGCCTTGACTCACGTCCCGGTTGCCGCTGACCTCCTTCAGCTCGTTCACCCGGTCGTCCCGGTAGGTGATGCAGTTGCCGCTCAGCACGCTGGTCTGCAGCGGCATAAAGGTGTCGCTGTTCAGCCGCCCCACCACATGCACGATGTCCCGGCTCAGGTCGGCCAGCTCTTCTTCGTTGACCCCGGCGGTGTCGCTGAGCACATAGCGCTGCCGGGCCGACAGCAGCACGTTCTCGTCCATGGCATGGTTCATCTGGTCGATGGCGGTCTGGCAATCCTTCATCACGTCGATGTAGCCAAAACCCGCCGGGCTGTCCTCTTCCATGAACAGCGGATCGAATACGAAGGGGTACTGCCCGTGGTCGTACAGGCCCCGCTGTGCCAGTGCCGGGTCGTTCTGGCTGGCGTACAGCACCACCCCGTTGCAGAACTTGCAGTAGTGCAGCACCATGCGGCCGCTTTCGTCCGGGCGCTTATAGTACCAGTCCACCACCACACTCTTGCCGGTGGTGTCGAGCTGATCGTCGTGGATGTACTCGGCCACGTCCAGGCTCTTTCCGGTGTGGCCTTCCAGCTGGGGGTATTTCGCCACCAGCTGCTCGTTGTCCTCCAGGCTCAGGCTGAACAGGTTCGGGCTCTCCTGAATGTCGCTCACGCCAGGGGCCCAGTACAGCATCAGCAGGTTCACGCTCTTCACGCTGATGTCGCCAAGGCCCCCTCGCAGCGTCGGGTCCCAGAACACACCCTTCACGCCGGTGCCGGTCTTGAGCTTGCGCCACCAGGTGTCGCTGTACACCTGCTCATAGTCGCACTGCTCCAAAACCACCGGGATGATCTTCGAGAGTGCCTTGGCCGTTTCTTCGTCGTCCGCCGCCCGGGGCAAAACGTTGGGCTCCGGGTAGTTGTCCATGGCATCGGCGTGCTTGTTGGCAATGCTGTTGAACAGCCACCCGCTGGAGGGTTTGGGCTTGTCCTCCATCATCTTGTTCTCGCAGTTCTTCCAGTGCCCCATGCGGAACCACAGCTCGTTGTCCACAATGCGCTTGTCCAGCGACGCCTTGCCCGCCTTGTATTTCTGCAGGGTCTCCCCCGCCTTTGCGATCTCCTCCGGCCCGATCACCTGCGCCCCGGCAGCATCCTCCGTGGGTTTGCCGCCTGCCGTCTGCAGGCCCGTTCCGATCACAGGCTCCGGCGGCCGTGCTCCCAGGCCGTTCAGCATCCCGGCCCCCGCCGGGGTGGCAATTCCGCCCCGATCTTCCGGATACAACGTCTTTCTCGGGTCCGGGTACCGCTGCAGCAGCTCCTGCAAAAGTTCCTGTTCATTCATGCAGCTTTTCCTTTCCGCTCGTACTCATTCCAATCGGAAAACCGAGAAAAAAGCGTTAAGCACAGCGGCTAGCTTTTTTCCGGTTTGACTTCTTCTTTGGGATTATCAAGGGCGAGCAGCCCTTGATTCGTGGGTCCAGCGCGTCGAAATCGCCGTGACCTTGCCGCGCTAAACACGCGTCATTTGCTTCGCAAACCAGTCTGCGGCTTAAAAGCCCCACTGGGGCTTTCATGCCCTGCGGGCACCGCCGCGCTTTTCTGGTTCTCTTTTGTGCGGCAAAAGAGAACATCTCTCGTCCTTACACCCGCATCACTCTGGTGCGGCTCTTGTGGCTGTCCAGGTCCAGCGGGTCGTCCCGCAGTACCGTCTCTTTCTGGATCTGCCGCGGGCTGAGGGGGTTTTCCATCAGCACATAGCGGCACTCGTCGTAGATGTGATCCTCCTGGTCCGAGTCAATGTCCTCCACGTTGCTCTCGTCGTACACAAGGTTCGGGATGGTCCGGATAAAGTGTTTGCAGGTGTCAAACACCTGCAGCATGGGCCGTCCCTCGGCGTCAAAGGCCAGCCGGTAGTGCATCTGCATCTTGCCGGCAAGGCGGGTGTGGTCCCCCGGGTGCCATACCAGGTAGTACGGGTGCTTTTCCTGCATCTGGGCAATGCTCTCGCCCTGGCTCTCGTTGAAGATGGCCGGGTCCGCCACGCCCTGGATCACCCGGCCTTTCAGCATCGGGTCGTTCTCTTCCGCTTCCCTTATGCGCCGGGCCTGCTCCACCGGGTCGATCTTCAGGCCTTCGTTCGGCGTGCCGGTGCAGCCGTACAGCTCCTTGATCCGGTACAGCCTGCCATCCTCGTCCGCTGCATACCACCCCACCGAGAAGGGCCGCGAGTAGCCAAAGTCGTACCCGCGCCAGATCTTCCAGTGCGCCGGAATGCGAAACGGCTTGATGACATGGGTCCACCGCTGGTCCTCGTAGTGGGCCGGGTCGTTGCGCCACTCGGTGAACACCTGGCCGCTGAAGCTGTCCCAGCTGCCATAGAGCAGCGCCTGCTTTTCCGCTTCCGGCATGGCAGCCAGGCTGGCCAGATAACCGGGATCGTTCTGCAGCAGAGCCGGGTTGTCGAAAATGCTGGAAGGGATGAACACCCTTGCCCGCTGCAGCTTCTGTTCGGTGCCGTCCGGCCGCCGCACCGTGTATTCCTCCACGATGGGCGTGCCGGGTGGGGCCGGGGTGATGAACCGCGCCTTCACCCACCCGTGGCCGATGCCGCCGGGGTTGGTGGTGGCCCGCATGTACACCCGGGTGCCCGGCCCGGTGGGGCGGTTGCGGCTCATCATGTAGCTGTACTCTTCCCATTCAAAATGGGTCAGCTCATCAAAGCCGATGAAGTCGTAGGCCTTGCCCTGGTAATTGGTGCGGTCCTTGGTATACTGCATGGAGCCAAAGTAGATCTTGGCCCCGCTGGGGAAGTTCCACGCATGGGCCGTGGCGTTGTACTGCGCCTGCGGAAAGGCCCGGCGGTAGTACATCTGGCTTTTGTCCACCAGATCCGACAACTGCGGGTATGTTTTACGCAGGATCAACGCTCTGTAATGCGGAATATCCACCTGACGCAGTGCCTCGATGACCAATGCATCGCTTTTTCCGCCGCCGGCCGCGCCGCCGTACAGTGCTTCCGGCTCCGGCCTTCGCATGAACTCGGCCTGCCGGGGCTGGGGCCGCCACACCACCGGGGTCCGGTGTTCCTCTGTGTTCATGGTTCTTCCTCCTCCACCTGCGGCAGCAGCACCACACCGCTCTCCGTTCCTTCCGCCTGCACGCCCTGGTCGTTCAGCGACCGCGCCACCGCAGCCAGATCCTTCAGCACCGCCGTGGCCTCCTTCAGGCCCTTCATGGTGCCTGGGTCCTCTGCCCCGCTGCGGCGGTTCTCCCGCTGCCGGGCATTCAGCTCCCGCACCTGCTGTGCCAGAAGCGTGCTCAGGATGTCGGTGGCCCGGCTCAGGCTGTCCAGCCCCTTGGACGTTTTCCTCTGCCCCATGGTTCGTGTTGGTTCCTCCTTTCTGCCCGGCGGCTCCGGGCTATGGCAACAGCTTACCACGCCTCGTGCTGCCGCAACAGTGTGTGCTTTTTCAGGGCCATTTCGTATTTTTAAACACGGTTTTTTCAAATCGTATAATTTTGAGTCTTAAAAAACTCCGTTCTATCGCATCTTTCAGAAAAAGCTGTTTTTTCTCCCAGAAATCCGTTTGCAGTAATTCCGTCCGGAGCGCAAAAAAACTGCGGGGCGCGCTGCCCGGCAGCGGTTTGCCGGAAAGTCCCCACAGTTGAAAAGTTTTTTCAGTTCTCCCGGTAATTTCCGGGAGCTGCACGGTTTTTGTCCGGAAGGGTCGAACCGTGTCATGCAACATTTTGTAATCTTTTTGAAAGAAATCCGACCCTGCTCCGACCGATTTATCCAGAAGTTGCACGTTTATGAAAAATTGTGCTTGTTACGGAAATTATTTTGTCCTTTGAAAATTCCTTTTGTTGAAACAGCACAAAAGAAATCTCAGATTCTTGTGGACTTGTTCTCTTGCAGACCGCTTCGCAGGCGGTTATAATACAAGCAGGAAATCCAGGTGTGTGCAATAAATGCGCCTGTGAAATTGCTATGATACGAATGAAGGAGAACACAATTATGAAAATGATTTCTCGTCGTGACTTCCTGAAGGCTTCTGCTGTCGTGGGCGCAACCGCTGCCATGACCGCATGTGGCGGTTCCTCCAGCTCTACTGCTGCTTCCACTGCTTCTTCCGCTGCTGCTTCCAGCACCGCTGCTTCTGCTGCCGGCTCTGCCAACATCGGTGTCTGCATCTATCAGTTCGCTGATAACTTCATGACCCTGTACCGCACCGATCTGGAAGAGTACCTGAAGGACATGGGCTACTCCGTCACCATCATGGACGGCAAGAACGACCAGAACACCCAGACCGAGCAGATCAACACCTTCCTGCAGCAGGGCGTGGACGTGCTGGTCATCAACCCCGTCCAGACCACTTCCGCTCAGACCATCGTTGACACCGTTTCTCCCTCCGGCACCCCCATCGTGTTCATCAACCGTGAGCCCGAGGAGAGCGTTCTGGATTCCTACAAGGGCAAGTGCTGCTACGTTGGCGCTGACGCTCGTCAGTCCGGTACTTATCAGGGCGAGCTGATCCTCGAGACCGAGACTCAGGGCGATATCAACGGCGACGGCAAGATCACCTACATTATGTGCAAGGGCGACCCCGAGAACATCGACGCTCAGTACCGCACCGAGTACTCCATCAAGGCTCTGACCGATGCCGGCAAGGAAGTTGAGTGCCTGTACGAGTACCTGGATAACTGGGATCAGACCACCGCTCAGCAGGACGTTGCAAACGCTCTGTCTCAGTACGGCGACAAGATCGAAGTCGTCTTCTGCAACAACGACGCAATGGCACTGGGCGCTCTGCAGTCCATCCAGCAGGCTGGCCGCACCGTTGGCAAGGACGTCTACCTGGTCGGCGTCGATGCTCTGGTAGAGGCTGTGCAGAACGTTGTCGATGGCAACATGACCGGTACCGTTCTGAACGACGACGTGGGTCAGGCTACCAAGGCTGCCGAGGCTACCAAGCTGTTCGTCGAGGGCAAGGATGTTGAGAAGTACTACTGGGTCGACTACGTCAAGGTCACCAAGGACAACGCATCTCAGTATGTGAAGTAAGACCAAAGTTCCCCGATTGCAAATGCAAGGTACGCAGTGGACCTTGACGGCTTGACAAAAGCTATAAAGCGCGTGCGTTCGAGAAACCCTTCTCCGCGCACGCGCCTTGTTTTGAAAAAAGGTTTTTCTGCGGCCTGAAAAAAGAAAAGGAGGCTTCTGCGGAATGTCAGAATACCGTCTGGTAATGAAAGGCGTGGTCAAGACCTTCCC
>ERZ791641.1443-NODE-1443-length-10667-cov-2.702601_pt1 | contig 10667 bp, 8 predicted proteins | sample MGYA00510055_ERZ791641 | MGnify/ENA primary metagenome ERZ791641 (study PRJEB30046, sample SAMN00715226) | human gut metagenome | study: EMG produced TPA metagenomics assembly of the A metagenome-wide association study of gut microbiota in type 2... | reverse complement strand
TTCAGGTCGAGCCGGGACGCGAACAGATGTCCCAGCAGCTTGTAGCGCTCGCGCCGCAACTCCGTGGAGAAGGGTTCCGCATCCTCCGGCCGGGAAAAATCGCGCGTGTCGTAGTCGTAATTCCGATCGACGTTCTGGTGCAGGTAGTCGGCCTTGAAAGAGAGCCGGGAACCCAACGTGTCGAAACGGAAGATATAATTAAGCGACCCCTGATACTGCCGGTTGTAGAGCGTGCCCCCGTAGCGGTAGAGCGTATATCCGGCTTCGGGCATCTGCGGCGGCACATCGCCCCAGGCCAATCCCGCAGAGGTCGTGTGCACCGTATTGGACGGGTCGCTCGCTCCCATGAAAATCTGTCCCCCGAGACCGATCGAATGGCGGTCGTTTATCTTGTAAACCAGGCTCAGAAGTTCGCGGATATTCCGGGAGGTGATCCGCCCCCGGTCCTCCGAATCGAGCGAGTATCCCGAATTGCGAAATTCGGAATAGGTGCGGTCGAGCGTTTCGTTCTCCCCATAGGAACCCGACACATATATATATTCCCAATCGTCCGCACTGGGCCGAGAACGGCAGGGCGAGTCCCGTAGAATATCCGTCGCGGGAAACGGACGCGGAGGAAGATACGTTGCCGTAAAAACTGCCTGCGGCGAGTTTCTTGAGCCGGATACGGACGATACCGCCAGAAGTCGTGGCGGAATAGGCCGCTCCCGTCTTGTTCTGGACCTCCACGCTTTTCACGTCTTCGGCACGAAGGGCGGAAAGCTCCCCGAGATCCGTCACCAACCGGTCGTCGATATAGACGACCGACACCGGAGTCCCTTTGATGAACAAGGTGTTTCCGGAGACTCGGAGGCCCGGCAGCAGATCCAGCACCTGCATCACGGACCGGTTGCGGACGATCGGATTACCCAACATATTGACTTCGTAGCGGCCTGCCCTGTATTCGGTATTTCGGGCCACCACGACCACCTCGTCGATATGTCGGCTGGCCGGACGTAGAATCACATCGGGCAGGGTTTGCGCCTCCGGAACCTCTACCGTTCGGTAGCAGGATTCGTAGGCCAGATGGTCGTAGCAGAGCAGATAGCGGCCCGCCTGCTCGAAATGCAGGCTGTAACGGCCTTCCGTGTCGGAAACGGCGCCTCCGAGGACCGTGGAGTCGCGCGATTCGAGAATGCTGACCGAACAATAAGGAACCGGAGCGGATTCCGCATCGAGAATACGGCCCCGGACAACGAAGCGTTCCTGGGAAAAACAGGGAACATACAAACAGGTCAGGAGTAAGCTGAAGGTAAGGCGTTTTATCATAGAAAGCGTTATAGTATCAAATAAAGGCGTCATACATAGTATAAAACCATCTTTTTATGACTAAATTAAATAAAAATTGACAGTTATGCAAGCCTGTCAAATGTTATTTATTTTTTGATTGTATATTTCGATTCACCGAATATCGACCTACTCTACCGTAACCTGCCGATATGCCTCGGCTTTTCCTCAATCTTTGACTTCGTCTTAGATACTTCGCCTCGGCAAAATGCAAATAAATTTGCTTTTGCACTCGGCTTAATCGTATCTTTGTCATCGACAAATTCTTTCCGTTGCCGATGAAACTCTTCATTAAGAACATGGTTTGTCCCCGCTGTATTCTGGTCGTGCGCGATATTTTGCGGCAGGCGGGGATCGAGGCCTCGTCGGTCGTTCTCGGCGAAGCCGTGCTGCCCGCAGAACTGACTGCCGAGCGAAGAAAGGAGTTGGACGAAGCGCTCCGCGCCGTCGGGTTCGAGTTGATCGACGACCGCCGCAAGCAGACCGTCGAGCGGGTGAAGAATACGGTCATCGAGCTGGTGCGGGAGAAGGACGCCGCTTTGCGGACCAACCTCTCGGATTATATCGCGGACCGGTTGCATCAGGATTACGGGGCAGTGAGTTCGTTGTTTTCGGAGATCGAAAACACGACGATCGAACAATACTTCATCGCACAGAAAATCGAACGGGTGAAGGAGTTGCTGGCTTACGGCGAGCTGTCGCTCGGCGAGATTGCCGACAAGCTGAACTATTCGAGTACGGCCCACTTGAGCGCCCAGTTCAAGAAGGTGACGGGACTTACGCCCAGCCATTTCCGGAAGATCGGCGAGAACCGTCGCAAACCGCTGGACAAGGTGTAATCCGCCGGTCGTTCCGAAATCTTGTAAATAGTATCCGGAATTATATAACGCCTTCCGCCCTTTTTGTCCCGATCTTTGTATCGAAAGGACACGAAGGGCGTGCGGATATTCCGTGCTCGTCCCTGTCTGTAAAAAATCAAAAAGTATGTCGAAAGGTAAATATGTAAAACGGACTTTTCCCCTTGCGGGGCTGCACTGCGCCGGATGTGCTGCACGTGTGGAAAAAATTCTCAATGCCCAGACGGGCGTCGTCGCGGCTTCCGTCAATCTGGCGGCTTCGACCGCAGCGGTCGAATACGACACGATGCAGACCTCGCCGGAAAGACTCCGGCAAGCCGTGCAGGAGGGCGGTTACGACATGCTCGCCGATTCGGATGATGACACGCCCGACGAGTTGGAGCGGATGAACCGGGAGCGGTACCGGGACCTGAAACGGCGGGCTTTCTGGGCTGTCGTGCTGGCGATTCCGGTGGTCGTGATCGGTATGTTCTTTATGGATATGCCCTACGGCGGTGCGATTATGGCGCTGTTGTCCGCTCCGGTCGTCTTCTGGCTGGGACGCGGATTTTTCGTGAATGCCTGGCAGCAGTTGCGCCACCGTTCGGCCACGATGGATACGCTGGTCGCATTGAGTACGGGCATCGCCTACCTGTTCAGTCTGTTCAACCTCGTTTTTCCGGAGTTCTGGCTCTCGCGGGGAGTGGAACCTCACGTCTATTTCGAAGCTGCGGCGGTGATCATCGCCTTCATCCTGCTGGGGCGCACGCTCGAAGAGAAGGCTAAAGGCGATACCACCGCTTCGCTGAAAAAGCTGATCGGTCTGCAACCAAAAAATGCGATCGTCGTCGCTGCGGACGGTACGCAGACGGAGATTCCGATCAGCCGCATCCGGGTCGGCGATCTCCTGGCCGTTCGACCCGGGGAGAAGATCGCCGTGGACGGTGCGGTTTGCGAAGGCGACTCCTATGTCGATGAAAGCATGTTGAGCGGCGAACCGCTTCCCGTGCATAAGGAGCCCGGAACGAAAGTTTTCGCCGGAACGATCAACCAGAAGGGCAGCTTCCACTTTCGGGCGGAGAAGGTCGGAGCCGCGACGATGCTGGCTCAGATTATCCGCATGGTCCAGGAGGCGCAGGGCAGCAAGGCTCCCGTGCAAAAGCTGGCGGACAAAATCGCCGGCATATTCGTCCCCGCGATCATCGGCATCGCCCTGCTCTCTTTCGTCCTGTGGTTGGTTTTCGATCCGTCGGGAGGCCTGACGCACGGAATCCTGGCAGCTGTGACCGTACTGGTTATCGCCTGTCCGTGTGCATTGGGACTGGCTACTCCGACGGCCGTCATGGTCGGCATCGGCAAAGGGGCCGAGAAAGGAATTCTGATCAGGGACGCCGTAAGTCTGGAGACGGCCGGAAAAATCGACACGGTAGTAATGGACAAAACGGGTACACTGACCGAAGGGAAACCCGTCGTTACCGACATTGTCTGGGCGAACGGGGACGACCGGGCGAAAGCCGTCTTTTTCAGCCTGGAAAAACTCTCGGAACATCCGCTTGCCGATGCCGTCGTGCACTATTTTGCAGGTGTGCCGACGCTGAACGTCGAACGATTCGGAAGCCTTACCGGAAAAGGCATAGAAGGTACGGTCGATGGCGTGCGTTACTTCGCCGGCAGCCGCCGGCTGCTCGACGAGCAGGGAATCGTCGTCGGCAAAGAGTTGAATATCGAAGCGCAGCGGTTGTCGGCAGAAGCCAAGAGCATCGTCTGGTTCGCCGATTCGGAGCAAGCCCTGGCTGTCGCGGCGATCGCCGACCGCATCAAGGATAGCTCCGTAGAGGCCGTGCGCGAACTGCAAGCCGCCGGGATCGACGTTTATATGCTGACGGGCGACAGCCGAGCTGTGGCCGGTCATATCGCGGAAAAGGCAGGTATCCGGCATTTCGAGGCCGAAATACTTCCGCAGGACAAGGCCGCGTTCGTCAAGCGTCTGCAAACCCTCGGTCATAAGGTGGCGATGGCGGGCGATGGTATCAACGACAGTGCAGCGCTGGCTCAGGCCGACTTGAGTATCGCTATGGGCGGGGGCAGCGACATTGCGATGGACGTGGCGCAGATGACCATCATCTCGTCCGACCTCCGGAAGATTCCGGAGGCGATTCAGCTTTCCAAGCAGACGGTTCGAACGATCCGCCAGAACCTCTTCTGGGCCTTTATCTACAACCTCGTAGGCATACCGGTCGCTGCCGGGGCGCTCTACCCTGTCAGCGGCTTTTTGCTGAACCCGATGATCGCCGGGGCAGCCATGGCGTTGAGTAGCGTCAGCGTGGTAGCCAACAGCCTGCGGCTCAAATACCGGCGTTAGGCAGCGCATCTCGATATAACACCCCGGTCGAACAAACCAATTTTGTTTTGCCGGGGATTATATTTTGAGGGCGACGGATAGGATTTTGGCCCGGAAATCTTTACGTGCAATCCCGCATCTATCTTTGTAGAAGATAGGATGCGCCCCGGAAAACTGTGAACAAATTCCCGTTTTCTCTCGGCTTTCCGTATCTTTGACTCCGTCCCGCTTCGGCAAAATGCAAATAAAATTTGCTTTTGCCGAAGCTTAATCCCAATCTTTGACTTCGTCTTAGATACTCCGCCTCGGCAAAGTACAAATAAATTTGTTTTTGCCCTCGGCTTAATCGTATCTTTGCAGCGAACGAACTGCTCATCGACGGGACATTTCCTGCAGCGTGTTCCGTGTCTGTCTTTCCGACGGGGCACGTATTTTGTTCGGAAAAACAAAGAAGAGTTGAACTATGGAATTTTTGATGGAATATCATCTGGCCGGCATCATGATCGGTGTCGCCACGTTTCTCATCATCGGTATTTTTCATCCGCTGGTGACTAAAGGCGAATACTATTTCGGAGTGCGGATCTGGTGGATTTTCCTCCTGATGGGAATCGCGGCGGTCATCGGTTCCGTACTGGTCGAAAACATCGTCTGGTCCACCTTGTTGGCAGTCTGGGGCGCCTCTTCGTTCTGGAGTATCGGCGAATTGTTCGAACAGCGCAAGCGGGTCGAAAAAGGGTGGTTTCCCAAGCGGCCTGAAAAAAAGGAGCGGTAGTCCGTCGCTCCTTGTCGGAAGGTTTCCTCCGCAGCCGTTACTGCCGAAGCTAATGGATGCTTTCGTGCGGGAGGGTTTGCGGATGTTCTTTTTTCTTGGCCTGAAGAATGACGATGATGACCGCCGTGATAATCAGTATCAGGCCCGAGGCACTGTCGAGGCCGAACTTCTCCCCGAAATGCAGCACCCCGACGAGTACTGCCGTCAGCGGCTCCATCGAACCGAGGATCGATGTCATCGTAGAACCGATCTCCTTGATTGCCAGAACGAGCGTCAGGTTGGATACAACGGTCGGCACCAGGGCCAGCAACAGGAGGTTTTGCCAGAGATGCCACTTGCCGGGCAGCGGAGCACCGGTCGTGGACAGAGCGTACACGAGGAAGAAGCAGGCGCTGAAAAGCAGGACATAAAAAGCCTGGATCATCGGATCGAGCCGGGAAATACGGCTTTTTTTCACACCGACGATATAGATCGTGTAGGTCAGCACGGTCGCTCCCGCGAACCCGACGCCGACGATGGCACGGTCGCTCCCGCCGATATCGCCCCACGAAAGCAGCGCCACACCCACCAGTGAGATGAGGATCGCAACCAGCAGCCAGACGGAATTTTTTTCGCGGAAAAACAGCGTCATCACGATCGCCACGCCCAGCGGGTATAGAAAGTTGATCGTCGTGGCCACACTGCTGGGAATGTAGGTGTAAGAACGCAACAGCCCGAGGGCCGTCACGGAATACATCGCACCCAGAAGCAACAGCGTGCCGGTTTGCGGCCACGTAATACGAAGCGGCCGCCGGGTCGCAAGGGCGATCAGCCCCATCATCGCGGCGGCCAGTCCGAAGCGGTAGAACAGGATCGCCGGGGAGGACATACCTCCTTGCAGCAGCGGAATCGAAAACAGCGGGATCAACCCGAACGTAGCCGACGAAACGACGGCATACAGCACACCTCGCAAATTATTCATAACAATCTATTTTCGGAATGCGCCCATCAACGCCGACGCAAATCTACGGAGTTTTTTGGATAATTCTGCCCCGTATCGTATTTTTGACGGGAAATGGAGAAATTTTCGAAAATCATCGTTCTGACAATCATCGGATTGTCTGCAGCCGGCGCCCTTTACGTCTGTTGCTCCCACACGCTGTCGCATCGGAGCCGGACAGCCGAAATCGACATACCTTCCAAGCCATCCCTCCCGGAGGTACGGCGTGCCCGGCTGGTCTTCGCCGGGGACCTGATGCAGCATACGCCCCAGCTCACCGCAGCGCGTACGCCGGAAGGCGATTTCGATTTCAATGCCTCTTTCGACTGGGTGCGGGAGCGCTTCCGTGCGGCCGATGCAGCGATCGTCAATCTCGAAACCACCCTTTCCGAATCCGGACCCTATACGGGTTACCCCTGCTTCCGCTCCCCTGCGGCTTTGGCCGAGGCACTCGACTCCCTGGGCGTGGACATTACCGTACTGGCCAACAACCACTGCTGCGACGGCGGATCGAAAGGCATCCGTACGACGATCCGGGAACTCGACCGGCACGGCATCGAACATACGGGCGTTTTTCTGGACAGCTCGGATTTCCGGGCGAGGCATCCGCTCCGTTTCGAAGCGGGCGGCATACGTTTCGCCCTGCTGAACTACACCTACGGTACGAACGGTCTTCCGGTCCCTTCCGGATTGTCGGTCAATCCCATCGACACGGTGCGGATCGCCGCGGACCTGGCGGCGGTCGAGCACGACGGCGTGGATTGCGTGATCGCCTGCATGCACTGGGGCAACGAATACGAACGTCGACCGAACAAGGTGCAGCGGCAGTTGGCCGGGTTTCTGCGAAGACACGGGGTCGATCTGATTGTCGGCAGCCACCCGCATGTCGTACAGCCTTACGAACAGGACAGTAACGGGATCGTACTCTATTCGCTCGGTAATTTCGTGTCCAACCAGCGGAAGCGTTATTGCGACGGCGGAATCGTGGCGACCGTCGAGGTAACCCGTTCTCCCGACGGTTCGCTGCGCTACTCGCTCGAACTGACGCCGGTGTGGGTCCTGACACCCGGCTACCGGATCACCCCTTCGGAGGTCGGCGACACCCTCTCCATGCCGGCCGATTCACGGCTGCGGTACGAGCGATTCATGACGGATACCCGCCTCCTGTTGGGGTTGTAACCGTTTCCATTTTGGATTTTCCGTTCCCGTTTCGGTGGATAATGCCTTATTATCGCTTTTCATCCGCATATCTCCGGTACGACCTGTCCAACCGAAAAAAGCCCTGGATTGTATAAAAAGCCCGGATCCGCTGAACGGATCCGGGCTCGTTCGATAAAAGAACTCCGTTAATAGTTGTCTTTCTTGGGTTCGAAGTATGCCTGCGGGTGCTGGCATGCCGGGCAGATTTTCGGCGCTTCCTCCGCTTCGCAGATAAATCCGCAATTGCGGCACTGCCACCAGATCTTGCCGTCGCGCTTGAAGAAGTTGCCGTCCGTAATGCGGCTCAACAGCTTCAGATAACGGCGCTCATGCTCCGCCTCGACTTTGGAAATCTGCTTGAATGCATTGGCGATTTCGGGGAAGCCCTCCTCTTCGGCTACTTTGGCGAAGTCGGGATAGAGCACGTCCCACTCCTCGTTCTCCCCTTTGGCTGCCGCCAGCAGGTTTTCAGCCGTGGTGCCGATCCGGCCGGCCGGATAACTGGCCGTAATCTCCAGATCCCCGCCTTCGAGGAATTTGAAGAAACGCTTCGCATGCTCTTTTTCCTGATCCGCAGTTTCCGCAAAAACACCTGCGATCTGCTCGTAACCCTCTTTCTTGGCTACGCTTGCGAAAAACGTATAACGAGTCCGTGCCTGGCTCTCGCCGGCAAATGCTTTGAGCAGGTTCTGCTCCGTCCTGGTACCTTTAACACTTTTGCTCATACTGAAAATAATTTATTTGTTTGTGTGGTTGATTTCTCTCTACAAATATACGATAAACGAACGGGAAAAGCCATCGATAACCGTTATTTATTTCTTATGTTCGCATTGGAATTTTTTATATCCGTTGCATTTTGCCGCAGGAATATTTGGACCGCGACGAATTATGTCGTATTTTTAATCAAATATTATACCCAATTCCCATGAAAAAGATCCTGCTCTTGTTTTTATCCTGTTTTTCGTGCACGATTGCGGAGGCCCAAACCACTCCTCCCCTATTTCAAGGTTCGGACGATGTTCAGCTGTTCCGGCAAGCGCTTATGGAACGTGTGACTGAGGTTTACTATAGCGACGGCTATACTCCTGATGACCTTATTCACTACTTCTGGATGAATTTTACCATCGATACGCTGGGACGCTGCATCGATCTGGAAATTCCCGACACCTGTCGCCGCCAAACGATTATCGTGAAAGAACGGACATTGGAGTTGCTTCGCACGGCGTTGGCCGGAATCGATTCTTTTCAGCCCGCGACGGAAAGGGGCGAAAAAGTTCCTTACCGACAGACGATGGAATACAATTTTGCCTATATCCCTGAAGTAACTACCCCGGCTTGTTTTAAAAAGAGCGAGCCGAATGATTTGACTGTGTTTGAAAAATATATTGCAAAAAGAGTTGAATATCCCGAAGAGCTTCGGCCATGGGGTGTTTCCGGCCGGGTAATCATCGTCTTTATTGTCAATACGGACGGTTCCGTCGAAATCGATAAAGTATTGGAATCGCCGCATCCGAAAATGAGTTATCGTGTTAAGAAAATTATTTTATCGACTTCCGGCAAATGGATACCCGCGCTCTATTTTGGCGCTCCCGTCCGACAGAAGTTTGTGCTTCCGGTCGATTTCAGGTTAAGATAAAACATTTACATTATGAGAAAAATAATTTCTCTCATTCTTTGCCTGATAAGTTTGCCGGCAGCAGCGCAGATTATTCCGCCGCGATATGCAGGGTCGGACGACCCGGATGTTTTTCGCAAACAATTCGAGAAGAAGGTGACGAAAGTCATGAAGCGGGACGGCTACCGAATCGAAGAACTCTCGCATGAATTGCTTATGAAGTTTACGATAGACACGCTGGGACGCTGCGTCGATGTACAATATCCCGATTCGCTGGGCGGAGTGCGATTCAATCCGACCCAGCGCAGCCGGGAGCTGTTGAATACGGCATTATCGGAATTGAACCCTTTCACCCCGGCATACAAGGACGGCCGAAAAATCCCGTATGTGCGAAAAATGCTGATCAATATGAATTTCCTGCCGGGAGCTTTCGTCAAGCCGACATTCCGGGGTAAAAAGGACGGATTGATGGCTTTCCGCGAATATTTGAACCGAAATCTCGTATATGATACGAAGTTGTACGAAGCGGGTGTGTACGGCACCGTACGTGTCGAGTTCTATATAGAGCCTGACGGCACAATCACTTTGGTCGGCGCATCGGAATCACCTCATCCTGCACTGACGGAACACGTGCAGAAACTGATTCTCGACACATCGGGACAATGGACGCCGCTTCTCGAAATGGGGCATCCCTGCCGGTATCTGATCTCTTTTCCCGTAAACTTCGATCCGGGCGAAAGCACCAGTTATGCCACAGGCATTCCGTTGTAGTTTTTCAACAAGAGGGCAACGGTCGCACTGCGATTTGTTCGCGTGCCTTTGCGGAAAAGCCGTATTTCTGCGGAGAACAAATAAATTTGGCGCTCCGCCCGGTTTGCGTTATCTTTGTTCCCAAATAGATTCGGACCCGGACAGATCGCGTTTCGGACAAGTCGAAACAGGTTGGCTTGTAGCGCGACCTGCGTTATTCCGGTGTAACTCCGCAAATAATTCAAAAAGAAAAATATGGCAGACGAAAAAATCATCTTTTCGATGGTCGGCGTAAGCAAGACCTTCACCAACCAGAAAAAAGTTCTCAACAACATCTACCTCTCATTCTTCTACGGCGCCAAGATCGGCATCATCGGCCTGAACGGCTCGGGAAAGTCGACCCTGATGAAGATCATCGCCGGAATCGACAAGAACTTCGACGGCGAAGTGGTCTTCTCGCCGGGCTATACGGTGGGTTATCTCGAACAGGAACCCAGGCTCGACGACTCGAAGACGGTCCGCGAGGTCGTCGAGGAGGGCTGCGCGACGACCGTGGCGTTGCTGAAGGAGTACGAGGAGATCAACCAGAAACTCTGCGAGCCGATGGACGACGAAGAGATGGCCCGACTTATCGAGCGTCAGGGCGAACTGTACGAACAGATCGACCACGTGAACGGCTGGGAGCTGGACAGCGTGCTGGAACGCGCCATGGACGCCCTGCGCTGCCCGCCGGCCGACATGACCGTGGACAAGATCTCCGGTGGCGAACGCCGCCGCGTGGCCTTGTGCCGCCTGCTTTTGCAGCAGCCGGACGTCTTGCTGCTGGACGAGCCGACCAACCACCTCGA
>ERZ791641.1439-NODE-1439-length-10692-cov-4.592366_pt1 | contig 10692 bp, 7 predicted proteins | sample MGYA00510055_ERZ791641 | MGnify/ENA primary metagenome ERZ791641 (study PRJEB30046, sample SAMN00715226) | human gut metagenome | study: EMG produced TPA metagenomics assembly of the A metagenome-wide association study of gut microbiota in type 2... | reverse complement strand
GCGGCGCAGATACTCGCGCACCTCATCGTCATCGTCCGGGTTCTCGACGTGCTTGAGGATATCCTGCAGCTGGCGGTTGACCATCAGGTTTGCACCGCCGTGCTTGGGGCCTTTCAGGGCACCGATGGCCGCAGAGATGGCCGAGTAGGTGTCCGTACCGGAGGAGGACAGCACGCGGGTGGTAAAGGTGGAGCAGTTGCCGCCGCCGTGGTCTGCGTGGACCAGCAGGCACATATCCAGCAGCTTTGCCTCCTCGTGGGTGAACTTCTGATCCGGGCGGTAGGTGCTGAGGATGTGTTCTGCCGTGCTCTGACCGGGCTTGGGCAGGTGGAAGAACATGCTCTGTTTATCGTAGTAGCGGCGCTTCATCTGGTAAGCGTTCACCATCATGGTGGGCATGCTGGCGATCAGGTTGATGCTCTGGTTCAGGATATTTTCCAGGGTCAGGTCCTCGGCGTGCTCATCGTAGGAGTACAGGCCCAGCACACAACGCTGCAGCTTATTCATAATGTTGGGGGAAGGGGCATTCATGGTATCCATAAAGCCCTCCGGCAGAGCGCGATGCTCGGCCAGGATCTCGCAGAAATCGTCCAGCTGTTCCTGGGTGGGCAGACTGCCGAACAGCAGCAGCCAGATCACTTCCTCAAACACGAAGCGGTCGTTGCGATAAGCTTCCTCCACGATCTCGTTGATGTTGACGCCGCGGTAGATCAGCTTGCCGGGGGTGGGGATCACATGTCCTTCCTGATCCTTTTTGTAGCCCACAACGTCACACACGTTGGTCAGGCCGGCCAGCACGCCGGTGCCGTCCGGGTTGCGCAGACCGCGCTTGACGCCCAGACGCTCACTGGTCTCGGGGTCGATGTAGTTGTTGGCAATGTACTCCTCGCACAGGGTCCGCATCGTGGTGGGGTCCAGGGTCGCCACTTCTGCATGTGCAAAATTCACGGGGGATCTCTCCTTTCTTCCGGTTCCTATTTTTTACTTTCCCATACTTTCCTGCCATCCTCACTGATGGACATAATCTTATATTATCGCTTTTGTGCAGTAAATTCAAGCGCAATGTGTTCACTTCTCACCGGCCCGTGCCAAACGACTTTCATTTTTGCGGGCAGCGTTTTTTCGCAGGGTTTTGCAGGCAGTTCTTTTTATACTGGAGACAGAATCTTTTTCACGCTGCAAGGGAGATCCCGTTATGAAAAAAGCTTTTCTGCTGTGCACCCTGCTCCTGGTGCTTGGATGCGCCCTGCCTCTGGCCGCCTACCACCTCACCCGCGCGGTGCTGGGGCCTGCCGTTTCCACGGTCCGCCTGCCGCTTTCGTCACCGGAGAGCACTGCTTCCACCCCGGAAATCTCCGTTGCCTACGCCGGTGACGCGGACCGGTTCCTGATTCAGGATGCCTCCACCGGGCAGGTGCTGGAGTTGTCCCGCCGGGAATATCTCATCGGCGCAGTAGCGGCCGAAATGCCGGTAAGCTGGCCGGACGAGGCCCTCAAGGCACAGGCCGTTGCCGCCCACAGCTACGCGCTGTACTGCCGCGACCATGCCGCGCCGGACAGTATCGGCTGGCTGACGGCCGACCCGGCACGACGGCAGGGCTGCTTGACTGACCCGGTGCTGCGCAGCTACTGGGGCACTGCCTATGAGACCAACTATGCCCGTCTGGCCGCGCTGGTGGACGAGGTGGAACACACCGTACTGCTCTGCGACGGTTCCCCTGCCTGTGCCAGCTACTTTGCCATCTCCAACGGCCGCACCGAGGCCAGCGAAAATGTCTGGGGCACCGCCCTGCCCTACCTTGTTTCGGTGGACAGCAGCACCGACCTTGCCGCCGACCATTACGAGTACGCCCTGACCCTTTCGGCACAGCAGACGGCACAGCAACTGGCTGCCCTAGGCCTCACCGCTGACCTTGCCGCCCCGGAGCAGTGGTTCGGCACCCCGGAGTACACCGCCGCCGGTTATGTTGCTGCCCTGCCGGTCTGCGGGCAGCGCATCACCGGTACGGCCCTGCGGCAGGCGCTGGGCCTGCGCAGCACCTGCTTCACGGTCCGGTATGAGAGCGGTGCGTTCTGTTTTACCACAAAAGGCTACGGCCATGGCGTGGGGCTCAGCCAGTGGGGTGCCAAGGCACTGGCCGAGCAGGGGCAGAACTTTGCCGATATCCTGGCCCATTACTACCCCGGAACCTCCCTGTCCGGATAAAAAAAGAGCCCATCTTCCGAAGGAGACAGGCTCTGTGAAATGCATGCAGAAGGGATCAGCCAAACAGGCCGGACAGCCAGCCGAGGGTGCTCTGGATCGTTTCTTCCGCCGTGGCCGTAATGGTCTGGTCGGTAAGTTTGGTACCGTCGGGGTCCTGCACCGACCAATAGGTAATGGTGCTGGTGGCGGCATCCGAAACGGTGAAGTCGCTGGCGAAGCAAAGGGTCTCGCCGCTGGTCTCGGTCACGATGACCATGTAGGTGTAGCAGCCCGTGGGCAGCTCACCGAAGTGGATCTGGTCGTCCAGCGTCTTGAGGGAGAAGCTGGTTCCGCCCACCTGGGCCTGTGCGGACTGCACGATCTTGTCGTTCTCGTCCAAGATGGCCACCTGCACACCTTCCAGCGTGCTGCCGGAAGTGCTGTTGGCGGTGCCAGTAAGGGCCATGCCGCTGCCGGTGTGCACATTGACCGGATAGCGCATGCCTTCCAGCCGCAGGTCATCTGCCTGCAGGGCTGCACCGTTGTGGTCGACGCTCACATACCAGTAGCAGGACGCCTGTGCAATGGACACGCTGGAGCTGGTGAGCGGGATGCGGCCGGAAGAGATGTTCCCGGCCGGGTCGGAGCAATAGAACACGCCGTTCGTATAATCGGTCAGCAACACGGCATGGGGCTGCGTGCGGTCGTACAGGACGATGCCTTCCGGGTGCTGAGCCAGCAGCTGGATGAGCAGCTGGGTCTTTTCCTGATGATTGGAGGGCAGGGTCGCATAGGCCACCTGCATCTCCCGGTATGTAAAGCTGTGGGCCAGACCATTGGACCAGGCCGTGGAGCGCACACTGTTTTCCGTCACATCCACCCAGTCGGTCCGTCCGTCAAAGTAAGCGCGGCGGCGCAGCATCATGGCAGCCGAAGCCAGCGTGCAGGTGCCGCCCCGGCTCTGCTTGAAGTAGAACCCGGCATCCACATTCAGGTCCACAGCCAGTGCTGCGGGCAGACAGGTGAGTGCAAACACGATGGTGAGCAGAATGCCCACCAGTTTTTTATGTGCAGTCGTTGGCGCTGCGGTATTCACGGTCTGGTCGCTCCTCCCTTTTCTGGCATCATTTTTCACGTTTCACTGCCATAAAGTATACCAGCCTGTAACTATTTTGTAAACAAAGGCGGTTATTTTTTCTCAGGATTGACACGTTTTCAAGGTTTTTGTTGGTAGAAATGCACAATTTCAAGCGCGATATTCTACACATCCTACAAAATTTTTGTGTTTTATTTCTGCCGTCGTTTCTCCTGTCGCACGCAAAAAAGCCGTCTGCCGCAGGCACAAAAAAAAGAAAAGGTCCAACGACTTCTGTTGCGAAATCGTTGGACCTCTTGGTCCAGCAGAGCTGAACAAATCCGAACTTTTTTCCTCCGCTGAATCGGTGGTCAAAGTGTCCTCAAACCGGACGGTTTGGGTGCCATCCTTATAGTTGAACGTGAGCAGCATCCGGTCATCGTACAGAAAAATGGCATTGACAAAAATTTCGATCAGTGCTTTCCGCTGCTTTTTCTGCGAAATATCGAACTTTCTAAATTTCATCAGCCAGAACCGGATGAAATCCTCATTGAAGCTGGGCTTCTTTAACTTTTCATCTGCGATTTTTGCAGTCAGCTCATCCTTTTGGATTTCCAAAGCTTCCAGACGTTCTTTCGTTGTCCGGGTGTACAAGCCGTCCTCGATCGCCTTCATCAGGTTGTCCAGCTTTTTGTTGACCTCTCGCAGTTGCTTTTCCAGCAGCGGGATCGTTGTGTTCTCCTGATTCTGTACATCCATGACCAGTTGAACGATCTTGTCGATCACCGCATCGTCCTGAATCAGCTTCATGGTCTCCCGAACAACCAGATCTTCCAGCCAGTCCTTCTGCACGGTCTTTTTGTTGCAGCCCTTGCGCCGCTTGACGTTGGCGCATTTATAATAATAGTAGGTGCGCCCGGTAGCACTGGTTCCGCTTTCGCCGAACATCAGCGCACCACACTTGCCGCAGAACAGCTTGGTGGTCAGCAGATATTCCTCATCTGCCTTGCCACAGGCAGGGGCACGCTTGTTCTTATCCAGACGCTTCTGCACCCGGTCAAACAGGTCCTTCGGAACAATAACCGGAATTGCATCCGGCACAACGATATCCCGGAAAGACAGTTCGCCAATGTACCGACGGTTCTTCAGCATGGTATTCACGCTGCTGTGGGTCATTTTGCCGCCCAGCATATTGCGGACACCCTTGTCGTTGAGAAAGTTTACGATCTCCACCATCTTATCGCCGTTGTCATACCGCTGAAATGCTTCCAACACCAGCGGAGCGGTCAGCGGGTCAAGATGATAAAACTTGTCATCGTCGATTTTATAGCCGATGGTTCCCGTACCGCCAGTGCACTTACCCTTCAGGGCGTTCTCGGTCTGACCACGAATCACTTTTTCGGACAGCTCTGCCGAATAGTATTCTGCCATGCCTTCCAGCAGCGTTTCCACCAGAATGCCCTGTGAGCCCTCGGCAATGGGTTCCATAACGGAGATCAGGTGGACACCGTTCTTTTTCAGGATCATCTTGTAATTTGCGCTATCAAAACGATTCCGGGCAAAGCGGTCAAATTTCCAGACGAGAACAACATCAAACAGTTTCTTGCCGCTGTCTTTAATCATCTGCTGGAACTCCGGGCGATTGTCTGTTTTGGCGGAGAATGCACGATCAATGTAGTGTTTGATGACCATGATACCGTTTTTTTCCGCATAGGCCGTGCATTCCCGAATCTGGCCTTCAATGGATTCTTCGCGCTGGTTGTCCGATGAATAGCGGGCGTAGATTACGGCAGTCATAGACTCACTTCCTTCTTCTTATCGAATAGATGTGTAGCTTTTTGCATACTTGTAGATCTGCCGTGCACAGTCAAGGCTCATTTTGCTGGAATCGTTGTGTTTGAGCCATGCGTTCACATTGCCCGGATTCAGCTTCAAGTCTGTGTAAAGGCGATAATTCGTCAGTTTCTTTTTTTCTTGGAGCTCCAATACCCGGCGATGGATCAGTTCTTTTGTGTCATTGTCCGCAAGGGCGGCATCCCGTACCGAACAATAGCTGCGCCAAACCTTCAAATAGCCTTCCGGCAGTTCATGGGACTGGTTTTCTAAAAGCAGCAGCATTTGCGCCAGCGAATAGCGATTAGAAAGCTGCTCATATTCCGCAACAACCGTGCTGTTCGCAGTATAACGGAGCAACAGATCTACCTTATCAAAGGTCAGCGCATAGAGAAACAGCGGTTCTTTCAAGCGAGGATTTTCGGTCATGCAATCTGCCAGCTTATGGACACTTACCGTCTGAATCCCGGAAAGCTCTGCCACATACTGCTTCAAAAAGCCTTCGAATGTCAGCTTTCGCATGGTCTCCACCTCTCCACATACTCCTGATAGCGGATATAGAAATCCCGATACCGCCAGTCGTTCAGGATGCTGGCTCTCAACTCATCTTCATCCGTTGCAAGGTGTTCCAGCAAATCCCAATCCAACGAATTCCGCACAGCCTCACTCTCTACGTCTGCCTTGTCAGTGTCCCGGAAAGAGCAGAGCTTTGCAATCACCAAATCTTCCAGGCTGGGTGTGTAGAACTGCACCTTTGTACCACCAAAGGGTAGCGGCTGAAGCCGGTCTTGGAAGTTATACGGGAAATTGTCGATGTAGGCTTCCACATCGGTGTTGATGTCGTACTTGCCAAGCAAACTGTACAGTTCTTTCGGAACACTCAAGGCATCAATGTCATGAGTAGCGCGGGTCAGCTTTCCCAACAAAATGAACGCACTACCGCCTACAATCACCATCTGATAGCGGTCGTTATTGTCGATCATCAGGTCTGCGTCTTCGTCCAGACGTTCCAGACGCTTGCGGAGGTCATCTAAAATCATCTTTCCCATAAAACAGCCTTTCATATTTTCAATAATAGTATTTTCTAAAATTATTTTACAGGAAGGAAATCTGATTGTCAAGCACAAATCAACGGCATTTCATACAATTCATACTACCATGTTGTCCGTCCACATCTCACACTGGCTAATGACCGTGCTGATTGCCGTATCATAATCTTCCGGTGGATACTTATATTTTTTCAGCAAGTGCTTCACCATCTTACGCATACTCGCACGGGCAGTTTCTTTTTTCTGCCAGTCTATTGTCCGATTTTTGCGCAACATTTCCGTAAGTTCTCTGGTTAAGTCAATCAGTTCATTGTTTTGGTAGAAATCCTTGATGTTTTCTGGCTTTGTCAGAGCATCGTAAAAAGCCAGTTCTTCCTGCGTCAAGCCCAGCTTTTTACCGTTGTTATACAGTTCTGTAATCTCCTGTGCCGTTTTCAGAAGTTCCTTGATGACCTCCTCGTTTGTAATCAGACCGTTATAGTAAGAGTTCATCAACTGTGTAATCTTTTCTGAAAACTTCTGAGACTGCACAACATTTGTCCGTTTATACAGTGAAACTTGCTCTGCCATAAGTTTTTTCAAAATTTCTACGGCAATGTTCTTTTCTTTCATTTTTGAAATTTCATCCAACACCGCCGGGTCAAACAGGCTGATATTTTCATCCGCCTGCTTGCTGTCAAACAAGCTGATAACGCCTTGGCTCTGGATACTCGCCTTTAGCAACTCATTGATTTGAGCATTGATTTCTTTCAAAGAAAGTGTCTTACCGCCACTCCCACCATACGTGATCTTCACCACCGTAGAACGAACCGCTTCCATGTAGGCTGCTTCGTGTCTCTCCTGCTCCGTGGTCATGCTAGAGCACAGAGAGTGCGACTGTTTCAGCAGCAGAGCTTCTCGCAGAAACAGATCTTTGCGCTTGGCTGCATTTGCGTCCAGAACAAAGTTCACTCCGCCAGTGACTAGCTTTGCCATCATCAACGGAGAACCGCCAATAAATCCGCTAAAATCAAAGCCGTGCAACAAATCTTTACACACCTGAAGTTTTTCCTGAAACTTCGGATATGCAACTTTGGCAATGTCCATATCACCATATCGGGACTGGTCACGCTTGGTATACTCCTTCATAGCGGCTTTGAGGGCAGATGCAATGCCAACGTAATCTACAATCAAGCCGCCCTCTTTGTCCTTGAATACACGGTTGACACGCGCGATGGCCTGCATCAGATTGTATCCGTGCATTGGCTTGTAAACATACATCGTAGCCAGTGAAGGCACATCAAAACCTGTCAGCCACATATCCACAACAATGGCAATCTTCATCGGGTCATCGTTGTCTTTGAATTTCCTAGCAAGTTCTTCTTTGTGAGATTTTGTGCCAATGATTTCTTTCCAATCCTCCGGGTCATTGTTGCCACCCGTCATAACTACGCCGATTTTTTCGTTCCATGTCGGGCGCAGCTCCAGAAGTTTTCGATAAATCTTCATCGCAATCGGGCGCGAATACGCTACGATCATTGCCTTACCTGTCAGGAGATTGGCGCGGTACTTTTCGTAGTGGTCAACAATATCTTCGCACAGGGATTGAATGGTAGAATCTGCCCCCAGCACACTCTCCATCTGCCCCAGCATCTTTTTGCTTTTTTCAATCGTTGCAGCGTCCGATTGCTGTTCCAGTGCGTCGTAGGTCGCATCAATCAAGGCCAGTGTATTCTGGTCGAGGTGGAGTTTGATAACACGGCTCTCGTAGTAAACCGGACGCGTTGCGCCATCCTCCACAGCCTGTGTCATATCGTAAACATCGATATAATCACCAAAAACTTCACGCGTATTTCTATCTTTTGCCGAAATCGGCGTTCCCGTAAAGCCTATGTAGGTTGCATTCGGCAGGGCATCATGGATGATTCGGGCATTTCCAATGACCGTATGTGCTTCTTTTTCACCCTGTTCATTTTCTTTGATGATAATTTTCTCATCAAAACCATATTGTCCGCGATGGGCTTCATCGGCCATCACCACAATATTCCGCCGTTCGGAAAGCGGCTTCTCGCCACGCTCGAACTTGAACATCGTGGTGAAGATGATGCCGTTTGCTTCTCGGCCATCCAGCAGCTTGCTTAGATTGTCCTTGCTGGTTGCCTGTACAGGTGTCTGACGCAGGAAAGGTGCGCACTTGGCAAACTGCGTGTAAAGCTGGTCATCAAGATCAATGCGGTCAGTCATCACAACGATGGTGGGGCTATCCAAAGCTTCTTGCAGCAAATGGGCATAGAATACCATCGACAGTGATTTTCCGCTACCCTGCGTATGCCAGAACACACCACCCTTGCCATCCGTTTTAGTGGCAATCTTGGCCTTTTCGATAGCTTTTCGCACTGCAAAATACTGGTGGTACCCAGCCAAAATTTTAATCGGCTTCTGCCCATCACCGGAAAACAGGATAAAATTTTTCAGAATGTCCAGTAGCCGTGCTTTCTGGAACATCCCCTCATAGAAGGTATCAAACTGCGCATACGCGGTGTTTTCATAATCACCGTCTTTTGTTTTCCATTCCATAAAACGGTCAAGTCCAGAAGTAATTGTTCCCGCCTTGTTGGTCGAAAGGTCGCTGATTACGCAGATTGCATTATAGTAGAACATCGAAGGAATATCCTTCATATAGTTCCGAATCTGGTTGTATGCGTTTTCTGCACCCACTTCGTCCTTGGAAGGACTTTTCAGTTCCATCAAAACCAACGGCAAACCATTGATAAACAAAATAATATCCGGACGGCGGTTGTTTCCATTTTCCACGAAGGCATACTGGTTTACCACATAAAAATCATTTTTGTCTGCATCCGCATAATCAATCAGCTTTACTACCGAAGACCGTTCTTCACCCTTGACTGCATATTTGACCGTGATACCGTTTTGCAGATAGTCCATAAAAACCATGTTTTTCTGCAACAGACTTCCAGCATCAAAATCATTCAGCTTCAAAATCGCTTCGTCAATCGCCACAGCCGGAAGGCTGCGATTCAGCCGCACCAGACAATCCCGCAAAACATCGTCCAGCAGCGGGCGGCTGTAATTCGTCCGGTTCATATCAGGAGCATAAATGTGGGTGTACCCCATATTTTCAAATAGCTCTATAACTGCTTGTTCAAAGGTATCTTCGGTAAATGAAAGCATGATTTTTCTCCTCAACTATTATCCGAAGTTGCTGTATTCGATTCTTGCGCAATGGCATTCACAATCTTTTCAACGATAGACTGTGCTGCTCTTTTTGCCATCGCACGTCCTATCGGCGTACCATTATCCAATGTGTCCGTCAGTGCCAATCGAACTTTACTGAGTCCAATTTCCTTGCGATACCAATCTGGCATCAGATTTTCCTGAATTGCAATATAGGACTCATCAAAAAACGCTGGATTTATTTCATCCCGCAGTACCCTCTGAATAATCTCATCCACTTTATCGTCTGAAATATCTAAATCACATACTTCTCTAATATTTGTTACCGGAACTTCTATTTTCACAAACCTATCGGCCATAGGCTTTTGTATGTTCGCATAATTGCTTTTAATATATGCCATCTGGTGCTCAAGTTCCGGGAAAAGTGTTCCTTCATTGATATTGTAAAAACTTAGTTCTTCTAAAATTGCACTTTTTCTTCCCGCTGGTATTCTAAAACTTTGAAGTTCAAATTCATCTTGGACATCACTATATGCCCGTTTAACAATGCTCTGCCCGATTTTTCCTTTAAGCTGAACATTATATTTCCCGCTAATCAGAAAAGAGCCGCTTTGCCGCACCAGTCTTTCATTATTTAAGTTGGAAATCACAAAATAATTTCTTTGAATAATTGAAAGCAAGCTTTTATATTCACTTGCCCTACACTCTTCTGCTTCTTTATCCGTATAAATCCCGTACTTGTTCAAATCCGAAAGCAGCTTTTCTAATGTATAATCGCCCGAAATTTCATAGCTTGCTAAATATGTCAGCACTTTGATCTCTATGTCGCTATAACTTTTTCCGTAATCACGCTTATAATAGATTTTTCCATCGGTCGGCGGCAATAATGTAGTTTTCCCGTCAGTTATCTTTTTCTCTTGATTTTTTTGGCAAGCAAAATACAGTGCTACTAGCGGATTCTCCGTCACGTCCAACAGTCTTGTCGGCAACCCGTAGTGCTGCAATTTTGCGAGTTTTTCAAAATCTGTTGTCAGTTGCCGGAAGTCATCGGGATTTCGTGTGTAAGCCGCATTTATCAATTCTGCTTCATGTGGCAGCATCCCACCACGGAACACTCCCGGCATGACGTTCCATTCGTTGCTGGCCTGTCCACGGAAGAAATAATGCTTTGCGCTTACTTCCGCGCCTTCCTCTTTCTTTATGGTTTCCTTTATATCAGAAATGTAGGTCAGGTAGCTATTAAGGTTTGTAACAACGCATTCCCTCGAATTTCTTGTCTTAGCATTATCAGAATCTTCCATATTATTCCTTCATTTCTTTTATAAACGATAATTTAGCGGCTTAAAACTGGATATTGGAAACATCAATCTCGCCGG
>ERZ791641.1438-NODE-1438-length-10692-cov-4.770048_pt1 | contig 10692 bp, 9 predicted proteins | sample MGYA00510055_ERZ791641 | MGnify/ENA primary metagenome ERZ791641 (study PRJEB30046, sample SAMN00715226) | human gut metagenome | study: EMG produced TPA metagenomics assembly of the A metagenome-wide association study of gut microbiota in type 2... | reverse complement strand
CCCCTGCAACTGCTGCCCCAGCTGCGGCAGCTGCTCCGGCATGTACACCGCCAACAGCATGAACTGCCTGTGCGAGGCCATCGGCATCGCACTGCCCGGCAACGGCACCATCCCGGCCGTCTACTCCAAGCGCCTGCAGCTGGCAAAGCACTCCGGCATGGCCATTATGGAGATGGTCAAAAAGGGCATCACGGCCCGCCAGATCATCAACGAGCGCTCCATCCGCAATGCGCTGACCTGCGATATGGCTCTGGGCTGCTCCACCAACACCGTCCTCCACCTGCTGGCCATTGCCTATGAGGCAGGTGTGCCTGTGGACCTGAAGCTCTTCAATGAGATCAGCGCCCGCACCCCGAACCTCTGCCATCTGGCTCCCGCAGGCCCCACCCACATGCCGGACCTGTATGCCGCCGGCGGCATCGCCGCGGTGCAGGCAGAGCTGGCCAAGAAGAACCTGCTGGATCTCGATGTGCCCACCGTGACCGGCAAGACGCTGGGGGAGAACATCCAGGGAGCCCACATCCTCAACGAAAAGGCCATCCGTCCCATCGACGACCCCTACAGCCCCACCGGCGGTCTCCAGATCCTCTGGGGCAACATCGCACCGGACGGCTGTGTGGTCAAGCGGAGCGCCGTGGCTCCCGAGATGCAGGAGCACTCTGGCCCGGCTCGCGTCTTCAACAGCGAGGAGACCGCCATTGCGGCCATCTACGCAGGCCAGATCGTCCCGGGCGACGTGGTGGTCATCCGCTACGAGGGCCCCAAGGGCGGCCCCGGTATGCGTGAGATGCTCAACCCCACCTCTGCCCTGGCCGGCATGAAGCTGGATAAGACCGTGGCCCTCATCACCGATGGCCGCTTCTCCGGCGCAAGCCGCGGCGCTTCCATCGGTCACGTCAGCCCCGAAGCGGCTTCCGGCGGCCCCATTGGCCTCGTGGAGGAAGGGGACATCATCCACATCGACATCCCCAACGCCAGCATCACGCTGGAAGTCTCCGATGAGGTCCTGGCCGAGCGCAAGGCCAAGTATGTTGCCCCGGAGCCCAACATCAAAACGGGCTGGCTGAGCCGCTATGCCCGCAACGTCTCCAGTGCAAACCTCGGCGCTGTGATGAAGTAAAAGAAAAATAAAGCAAATGAAAACAGGAGCTGTGCCCGCCAGACGGGTGCAGCTCCTGTTTTTGTGCGCTTTGAAAATTTACTTTTGCAGGCTGTAGCGGAATGTATGCCCATCCTCGCCGTAGTGCTCGTTGCCCACCCAGAGGACCGTTTTGTCCGTCAGGTTGTAGACCGCGCTGTGGACGGTGAGGCTGTTGCTGTCATCGTTGTTCCAGGTGCGGCGGCCTACCTCGGCCAGCAGGGCCATGGCGGCGTCCTCGTCGGCTACGATGCCGTTTGTCTCACGCAGACGGTCAGCCAGATGCTCGTAGCGGTCCAGACCGTGCATCTGGTCGGGGGAGGTGTAGTAGTCCGGCGTTTTGATGAAGTTGGTCACCACCTGCCAGTCCGCGGAGTCCGAAAGGCTGTCGGTGTCGTTCCAGAGGACATTCAGGCGGCGCTGGGAGCCGTCGCTGTCGTGGTCGGCATCCGAGCCCACCCACTCCAGAATGGCGCTGCGGCCCGTGGAATCGGCCACCATGTAGTGGAACACACAGTTGGTGGAGTCGTGGAGATCGTATTGCTCCACCAGCGCTACGGCATCCTCCACCGAGTCGGCGTAATCCAGGATGAGCCGGAGCAGGGTGGTAGAGGTCAGGTCGGGTTTGTCGGTGTCGATGTCCGTGGAAGTGCCCTTGCCATCGCCCTGATAGGACATGAAGATGCCGCAGGCCACACCGGCGTCGTTGATGCCGTCCAGCGGGGCATAGGGAGCGGCCAGTGTCAGGAGCTTATGCCCCAGGCCCTCCACGTCTTTGTCCGGGTCCAGGCTGAGGAAGTGCAGGTCCACGGTGGAGTAGGAAGCATGGCGCCCCTTGCCGGGGTTGGTGTAGACGATGGCTGTATTGGTGGAAGAAAAATCATAGTTGCGGCCAAACACCCGGTCGCCCTCTGCCGTGTCCGCCGTAAAAGCGGAGCAGGAGATATCCGTGGTTTTGAGCTGCAGCGGAATGAGGCCCTTGGTGATGCTCTTCGTGACGAACGAGATGAGCTCAGAGTCATTAGACGCACCGCCCTGAGCGAGAAAATCATCGAAATAGTAGTCGCCGGAGACGGTCAGCTCGTAGACGGCACCGTCATGGTGGGCAGTGTCCCGGTCGGACAGCTTGCGGAACGAGCCCAGTGTGGCAAACTCGTTGTGCCACAGCGCGAACACGGTGCCTGCCAGCACCAGAATCAGTGCCACGACAGCCAGTGCGGCCGCCCGCAGACATTTCCGGATGCGGTTCTGTTTCATGAAAAACCTCCAAAGTTTGAGTAAATAAAATGCGATAAAGCACAGTTTACCACGACTTTGGTTGCTTTACAAGACGAATTGCACCGATCAGTTGAATCAATGATGCAAATGAAGAACCCCCTTGGAGTCGCACCTCCGAGGGGGTTCTTCATTTTGGTGAGCATACAGGAGACTGTGTGCATCATTTCTACTTTTATTATATGCGATTCCGAAAAAAAGTCAAGCAGAGCGCGAAAACTTTACACTTGACGCAAGCTCACCCAAACAGCTTTTTGGTATTGTGCATATAAACGCTCAGTACTAACCCAACACAAATATACAGCATCAGGACCGAGGAACCGCCCGCCGAGTAGAACGGCAGGGTGACACCGATGACGGGGAGGACGCGGAGGTTCATGCCCACATTGACGGCGATCTGCGCCATGAGAGCACCGCCGATGCCGGCACAGATGAAGCTGCCCAGCATATCCTCACTGCGGGCGCCGGTGGCAAAGGTCTTGCAGACCAGCGCAAACAGGATGCCCAGCACCACACAGCAGCCCACGAAGCCGGTGACGTTGCCGATCCAGCTGAAGACGAAATCGTTGTGGGCGTTGGGGACGCTGTAATAGCTGCCGCTGAAAATACCGTTGCCGAAGATGCCGCCGGAACCCAGCGCAATCTCCCCCCGCTGCTGCTGGTAGATGATGTTCTTCCAGACAGCCTCGCTGGGGGCCCAGCCCGTTTTGTTTTCAGGGTCGATGACGGCGAGGATGCGGTACCACTGATAGCCCTTGCCGATCTTATCGCTGAAAAAGCCGAACGCCACGGCCACGGCAGCGGCCGCCGCCGAGATGGCCCCGATGATATATTTCCAGCTCAAGCCAGCGGAGAACATCATGCAGCAGGCGATGATGCCGTAGATGATGGCCGTGCCGTCGTCACCCTGGATGTGGATGATGAGGATGGGGACCAGCATGTGCAGCAGCAGCTTGCCCAGTTCCTTGGGCTCGTTGATCTTACCACGGACATTGTTCAGGTGCATGGCAAAGGTCAGGATAAAGCTGATCTTTGCCAGCTCGGTGGGCTGGAGGGTAAAGCCGCCCAGCTTGTACCAGGAGTAGTTGTCGGTGTCGCCTGCATTGTAGCCAATGGTCAGCGGGCCGACGGTCACATTGCGGATGAACAGGGTGGGGAGCACCATGCCCCAGGTGACGGCAACGTGGACTGGCCACACCTTGACGAGGCTCCGGTAATCGATGTTTGAGAGCAGAACTGCAACACACAGCCCAATGGCGGCCGCACCTGCCTGCACCAGGGCACGGCGGTAATCGCCTACGCCCACGATCTGCCCGGTAACATCGTCCAGAGCAAAGCCGCTGCCCTGCTTGGCGGCCCAGGAGGAGAGGGCCAGCACCGCAAAGCTGCTGCTCAGGATGCACAGAAGCAGGTAAGTTTTATCGGTACGCTTCCAATATCGTTGAATGCTTTCCAAAAAAGCACCGCCTTTCTCACAAAATGGCTTCCGCAGACTGCTTTCGGGGAGCAAACTGCAAAAACCAGATACACAACTATTATACAGCAGAGGGCATTTCTGTGCAAGATGGCGCGGATTTTTCACACTCTGTGACAGCTTTGCAAAATCGGCGCGGAATGCTTGACAAAGCTTCCGGGACTCTCTAAAATGAGCATAGGGAAACGCGTCAAAAGGGCGGCAAACATTGGCGAAAGCGGATCGTGATGCCGTTCTCCGGGCGCGAAAGAGGGTACCGCCGCCCGGCGGCGCTCTCCTGGAGGATACAGAAAAGATGAAGCAGAAACATCATCGCATGTTGTGCGCGTTCTGCGCACTGGTGATACTGGTCAGCACGGTGTTCCCGACGGCTGCATTTGCGGAGCAGTCCGTGGACGCGGCAGCGGCAGAGCAGACGCTCACCCGGGCGGATGCAGCCGGGATGCAGCAGGCAGATGCCGCTGTTACGGCTCTGACCGAGAGTGAACAATATCAGGAAATGGACACCGACGCCCGGAAAGACGCGGCGCTGGCCCAGCTGGACACGCTGGCGGCCAAGGGCCTTGTGGAAAAGGACTCCATTTACACCGACGAAGAAAACGGGATGGTCAGTTTCCGGTACCCCTGCGGCGTGCTGGGCGGCATCCTGCTCACGGAACCCGAGGATGAGACGCTGGACGAGGAAAACGCCGAGACAGAGACTGCCGCTTCCGATCATGCCCTCTCGCTCCGGCTCCCGCCGGATCTGGGAGCTGAAATGCAGACGAGCCGGGCGGCCCTGCTCCGCCGCACCGAAAATCAGGCGGTGGAAAAGTTCGGCACGGCAGTTATTTACTACGCTTTTGATAACACCATCAACAGTTCCCGCTTCCCGTATTATGCCTATATGCAGGGCTTCTGGTCGGCGCTGGGGCTGGAGACCAAGATCAACATTCATGTCACCGTGGCCGACCTCAAGAAGATGGGCAACTATAATGTCGGCGTTCTGAGCGCCCATGGCTCCTACTACACTTACAGCTATGGCAGGTTCCTCAAACGCACCCGCACGGAGCCCATTATGCTGCTGACGGAAGAGTCCACCTTTGGCAAAGACCTCCGCTACGGCTTCGATCTGCTGGCCCACCGGGTCATCAAGGTCAACGGGATGTACTGCGTTACCTCGGATTTCTTCCGCAATGCTTATAAAGGCGGCAAGCTTTCCAACACCATCGTCTACTCCGAGACCTGTGAGTTCCTCGGCGTGGATGGCAGCGAGGACAACGCCATGGCGGATGCCCTCCTCTCCGGCGGGGCACAGGCGGTCATCGGCTACGTCAACAACGTCTACACCGTTTACTCCCGCAGTATGCTTTGGGATACCATCAATCACCTCATCATGGGGCAGAATGTCGGGCAGGCGCTGGAGCACGCCAAGGCGACTTATGGGGAGGATGACCTCATCTGGTACCATGCGCAGGGCGGCCGACGTCCCCATGCAGCGGCTTCCTATGCAGTGCTCTACGGTAACAGCCAGGCGGCGCTCAATGTGCCGGAGAGCAACCGCAGCATGTTCAGCGCGGACCTTGCGGCCTGAGCGTTGCACTTTTTGCAAAAATATACTATACTAGGGGATGGCAGAAACCTGCCGTCCCCTTTTGTATGAGGTGTTATTTATGTCTGAATTCATTACCCACTCCCGGGCCGAGACCGTGGCCCTGGGCAGGCGGATGGCCGGAGTGCTCCAGCCGGGAGCGCTCATTGCCTATACGGGCGGCCTTGGTGCGGGCAAGACCGCGTTCACCGAGGGCCTGGCCGAGGGCCTTGGCTGCACCGACCCGGTCAGCAGCCCGACTTTTGCCATTGTGAACTACTACCGTGGGCCGCGCCCGCTGGCCCACTTTGACCTGTACCGCATCTCCACCGAGAACGATCTGTGCGCGGCAGGCTTTTACGATTATCTGGATCAGGGGGCCATCGTGGCGGCGGAGTGGAGCGAAAATTTCGCGGATCTGCTTGCCCTGGAAAATCCCATCCGGGTGGACATCCAGCGAGTGGATGAGAACACCCGCCGCATCACCATAGAGGGGGTAACGCTATGAACATTCTGGCCGTGGATACCGCGGGCAAGACCGCGGGGGTGGCCCTGCTGCAGGATGACCGCCTGCTGTACGAGTGCTATCTCGACGCGGGCATGACCCACAGCGAGACGATCCTGCCTCTGATCGACAACTGTCTCAAATTCTGCCATCTGACCTGCGCGGATATCGACGTCTACGGCGTCAATGCAGGCCCCGGCAGCTTTACCGGGCTGCGCATCGGTCTGGCCGCCGTCAAAGGGCTGGCGTTCCCTCGGGAGACGCTCTGCGCGCCGGTCTCGACCCTGGAAGCACTGGCGGCTGCTCACACGGGTGAGGGCACTGTGCTCTGTGCGCTGGATGCCCGCCGTGCCCAGGTGTACAGCGCCGCCTTTGACCTGGCGACCCATGAGCGGCTGATGGACGATGATGCCCGTGCCGTGGCTGACCTGGCCCAATTTGTAGAAAATTGCAAAAAGCCCCTGTTTTTTGTTGGTGATGGGGCTGCTCTGTGCTATAATAAGTACGGCGAAATTCCCGGTGTGCTGGCCGTGCCGCCCGCTTTGCGGGGAGGCCGTGCCGCCGCCGTGGCACTGGTGGCAAAGCAGATGGCCCGGCACGGGGAGACCGTGCTGCCCGAGGCTCTGCTGCCGGATTATCACCGCCTGAGCCAGGCCGAGCGCGAGCGCGCCGAGCGTCTGGCTGCAGAGGCGGAAGCATCCAAGACCGAAGAAGCAAAAAAGTGAGCAACAAAGGGAAAGGATTGATACCAATGGCAAAACCCATCGCACTGGCCGCCGACCACGGCGGATTTGAACTGAAAGAAGCTGTCAAGGTCCATCTGGAAGAGCTGGGGCTGGAGTATATCGACTACGGCACCCACAGCACCGCCAGCGTGGATTACCCGGATATGGCTCTGCCTGCCTGTGACGCTGTTGTCAAGGGTGAGTGCAGCAAGGCGCTGCTCTTCTGCGGCACCGGCGTGGGCATCAGCATGGCCGCCAACAAGGTCAAGGGCATCCGCGCCTGCTGCTGCTCCGACAGCTTCAGCGCTGAGTACACCCGCCGCCACAACGACGCCAACGCCCTGTGCATGGGCGGCCGTGTAGTGGGCCCCGGCCTTGCCTGCCAGCTGGTGGATATCTTCCTCAACACCGAGTTTGAGGGCGGCCGCCACGAGAAGCGCGTCGCCAAGCTGATGGCCATTGAAAATCGCTGATTCCACGCCCTCTCAGTCACTTGCGGTGACAGCTCCCCCAGAGGGCGAACAAAACAAGGATCCCATAACCTAATATAAAATAATAAGGAGCGTGTTGTTATGACCCCCATGATCGTTGAGCACCCCCTGCTGCAGCACAAGCTGAGCATTCTGCGCAACAAGCAGACCGGTACCAAGGAGTTCCGTGATCTGGTAGGCGAGATCGCCACCCTGCTGTGCTACGAGGCTACCCGTGACCTGCCTCTGGAAGAGGTGGAGATCGAGACCCCCATCACCATGGCAAAGACCAAGGTGCTGGCCGGCCGCAAGCTGGCTCTGGTGCCCATCCTCCGCGCTGGTATGGGTATGCTGGACGGTATGCTCACCCTGCTGCCCGCCGCCAAGGTCGGTTTTATTGGCCTGTACCGCGACGAGCAGACCCTGCAGCCTGTGGAGTATTTCTGCAAACTGCCTCAGGATATCGCGGAGCGTGACGTGCTGGTGCTGGACCCCATGCTGGCTACCGGCGGCAGCGCCATTGACGCCATCACCCAGATCAAGAAGCACGGCGCAAAGCGGATCAAGTTCATCGGCCTGATCGCCGCTCCGGAAGGCATCGAGGCCCTGCACAAGGCTCACCCCGATGTGGATATCTACCTGGGCGCCAAGGACGACCACCTGAATGAGAACGGCTACATCGTCCCCGGCCTGGGCGACGCTGGTGACCGCATCTACGGCACCAAGTAATTTCGCTTGCATGAAAAAACTCCTGCACCTCTGTGCAGGAGTTTTTTTCATGCTTATTTAACGCCCGCGTCCCCCGCCGCCGCCATGGAAGCTGCCACCACCGGCGTGGAACGAACCGCCGCCGCCAAAGCTGCCGCCCGAGCGGCCGCCGCCCATGCCGCCAAAACTTCCGCCGCCCATTCCAGGGCCGCCGAATCCACCGCCCCGCGGAGGCCGGGGGCCTCTGGGGCCACGGGGGCCATAGAAACCACCCGGGCCGGGGCCAAAATCATCATACGGCGGGCGGCGGGGACCACGGCGGTGCCGCCAGCCAAACCAGCCGAACGGGCCCCAGTACCAGCCTGCAGAGTGGCCGAAAGGAACCACGAACATGAAAAACAGGGCAATGATGACGATGCCGTAGGCCAGGATGGTGAAGATGCCGTCCAGTGCCGTCTCCCAGAAAGTGGGCTTTGCCACCGGGGCTTCGTGGTAATTGTCGGTATAATTGTAATTTCCACCAGCTACATTACTGGTTGTAGAACCGCTGAGGCTCACACCATAGATGTCCGCAATGGTGTTGGCCACGTTCTGGGCACAGGTGGTCACGGCGCCATCGTAGTTCTGGGAGGCAAAGTCATCCTCCATGGTCTGGGCGATGGCACTGGCCTGGCTGGCCAGCGTTGTGTTGCGGAAGCCGTCGCCGCAGGTCAGGTAGTAGTCGCCGTCGGCGTACTCGGGGCTCTGCATCACCAGTAGGATGAGAACACCGTTGTTCTCAGAGCTGCTGCCCAGGCCCCAGGTGTTGGCGGCCTCCACGGCATAATCCTCCGTGGAGACGCTGCCCGTGTAATCCACGGTCAGCACGCCGATTTGAGCACCCTTGCAGCTGGCATCCAGCTGGGTGTTCAGATCCTGAATGGTCTGCACGGTGCTGCTGCTCAGGACATTGGCATCGTCCACAACGCATTGGTTTTTGGGCAGGTCCGGCAGGCTGGCCGGTGCCGCAAAGGCGGCCGGCACAAGGGCTGTCAGCCCTACAGTGGCCACCAGCACCAGAGCGCTGACGCGCCGGGCGAGGAATTTCATCGTTTTCATGCGAAAGGCTCCACCTCCTTGATCCCGAACAGGCCTTTCAGCAGAGCTGCCGGAAAGCCGCTGGTATCATTCTGATAGGCCGTAACGGCCTGATTGTAATTGAGATTGCTGAGGATGGTCTGGGCACTGTTGAACTGGCCGTACTGGCCCTGTACCGCGCCCATCTTCATGGGGTCCGCAGCCTGCTCCTGGAGTTTTGCATAGAGCTGGTCGATGGCAGCACCAAGTGCCTCGTTGGCCTGATAGAGGGCGTGCATCGTGCTGCCCTGATAGTAGGGCAGGGAGGTCAGATCCTGCTTGCTGCCATCGGCTTGCACCGCGTCCAGGCAGGCGGAGAAATCGTCCAGTGCCGTCTGCGCGGCCTGCACCTCGGTGCTGTCGGCCCCGAGAGTGCTGGTGCCCGTCGTGATGACATTGGCGGCGGTGTTCAGCCGGGTGAGCAGCTCCTCGTTGAGGGTATAGCCGTTGTCGGCGGCGACACCGTAGGGAAACCACTGGCTGGCGCTGTTGTATTTTGCCTTGAGTTTGGCCCCACCCAATCCGAAGAACGCGGCCAGCATCACGACGATGCTCAGCGCCAGTGCCGCGCCGCGATTGCGCAGGGCCGCGGGGAGCCTGTTCTCCAGCACTGCCAGTTTCTGCTGGGCAGGGGTCAGGTGCAGGGCATCCTCGTCCGCGCGCTTTGCCTCACGGTAGCTGCCGCTGTCAAAGCCGCGCGGGCCCTGGGTGCTGCTCTGCTTGGAAAAATCTGCGTTTGCCATTTCTGTTTAGCTCCGAATTTCCATCATCTTGGCGCGGAGCTCATCCTCAATGCGGGTCAGCTCCTGCTCGGCGGCGGCACGCTTTGCGCGGCCCTCGGTCTGGATCTTGTTCAGCTCGTCCAGTGTCTCGATAAGGCTCTTGTTGGTCTGCTGCAGGGTCTCGATGTCCACCACACCGCGCTGAGACTCTTTTGCCGTCTCAATGGTGCCCATCTTGAGGGCGTCAGCGTTCTTCTTGAGCAGCTCGTTGGTCATGTCGGTGACGGCGCGCTCGGCCTGCATGGCCTGCTGGCTGTGGGCCAGGCCCAGGGCCAGCACCATCTGGTTCTTCCACAGGGGGATGGTATTGACGATGGTGGACTGGATCTTTTCCGCCATCATGGAGTTGTTGTTCTGCAGCAGGCGGATCTGGGGGCCCATCTGCAGGCTGATGTTCCGGGTCAGTTCCAGATCGTAGAGCTTTTTCTCAAACCGCTCGCACTGGTCGGACAGGTCCCGGGCGGCCTGGGCATCCTCCGGCAGGCCGGAAGCTTTGGCCTTGTCCATGGCCTGCTGCAGTTCCTTGGCACGCACGTCCGCCAGCTTCTTTTTGCCGGCCAGGATATACATGCTCAGCTCCTTGAAGTAGGCCATATTCAGCTCATACATCTTATCCAGCATGGCGATGTCCTTGAGCAGCTGCACCTGATGGCCTTCCAGCATGGACTGGATGTTCTCCACATTCGTCTCGGCCTTGTTGTACTTGGTCTTCAGGTTGTCGATCTGGTCGCCTTTTTTCTTGAAGAAACCCAGGATGCCTTTCTGCTGCTCCTCGTTGGCGTCAAAGCTCTTCAGCTCGCCAATGAGGTCGGTGATCATATTGCCCACTTCGCCCAGGTCCTTGGTGGACACCTTGGCGAGAGCGGCCTCCGAAAAATCGCCGATCTTCTTCTGGCAGGCAGAGCCGTACTGCAGCACCTGCTGGCTGT
>ERZ791641.1436-NODE-1436-length-10698-cov-3.149394_pt1 | contig 10698 bp, 8 predicted proteins | sample MGYA00510055_ERZ791641 | MGnify/ENA primary metagenome ERZ791641 (study PRJEB30046, sample SAMN00715226) | human gut metagenome | study: EMG produced TPA metagenomics assembly of the A metagenome-wide association study of gut microbiota in type 2... | reverse complement strand
TGAAGTTCAGACGTCCAAATGCATAGCCTGCCAGTGTTGCTGTCAGAACTGCGCATACAACACGGCCCAGGATCAGAAGCAATGTATTGATATACAGATGTAAGAAATCCATATTTTCAATAACTTCTTTAAAGCTGTCCCATCTCCATGTAGACGGGAGAATTACGAACGGGTTGACAGAGGTTGCCTCTGTCATAGTTTTGAAAGCTGTCAGAATCATCCATAAGAAAGGAACCAGCATGGTAATAGATACCAGTATCAGGATAACATGGATCAGAACTCTGTTTGCTTTATCTCTTGCTGACATAATTATCCCTCCTTAATTATAGTGAACCCACTTCTTCTGCGCAATGTTCTGGAATACTGTCATGATCATAATCACAACCAGAAGAAGTACGACGATTGTTGAACCATAGCCTTTGTTATTCTGTACAAAGGAATTCTGGTAGAACAGATAAACAAGTGACTGTGTTTTGTAAAGTGCAGGATTGTTTCTGTCCATAACCATAAAGATCAGATCGAATACCTGCATGGCGCCGATGACACGGGTAACCATTACAAAGAAGATGGTCGGCGAAAGCAGCGGGATTGTAATATGGAAGAACTGTTTCACACCAGTTGCTCCGTCAATGCTTGCTGCTTCATAATAATCTCTTGGGATTTCCTGCAAACCGGACAGGAAAAGAACCATATTGTAACCAATGATGGACCATACACCGATCACTGCGATCGCATAAACTGCAATCTTCGGATCAGAGATCCAGTTGATTTTTGTATGGAAAATATGGTTGAGAAGACCAAATTCTGAGTTAAACAGCCATCTCCATACCATGGCGATCGCAGCCGGAGCAGCAACCATAGGCAGGAAGAAAATAGTTCTGTAAACAGCACGGCCTTTCATTTTACGGTTTAATAAAACTGCCAGTACCAGTGCGATGGCAATGGAAAACGGAACTTCCACAATGGCATATTTAAATGTATTTAATAATGCCTGCCAGACTTCCGCATCGTGGAACAGCTTTACATAGTTGTCAAAACCAATGAAGATATTTCCCTTACCGAAATCTCCGGTCTTGAAAAAGCTCTCATAAATGGTCTTAAAAATCGGATAGATATTTAAGATGATCAGACCAAGCATTGTAGGAAGAATGAACGCCCATCCCCAGATGAATTCATTCCGCGCCTGACTGGTACCTTTTTTTGGATTTGCCACGGCTCTCACTCCTTCTTATCATAAAATTTTGTTGCTGATTTGAATGGAAAACTGCCGCATATCTGCATACCTGTTGTGACTTCTGCGTTTATCACATGATCGGAATCTTTTCTGCGGCAGCTTTTCTGTTTCTTATTTTTTATGAATGGTTTTGTTAAACATTAATTAATAGGACTCTTCTGCAATGGCATCGTTCATAATAGTAACGATATTCTTGCATGCATCATCCATGCTTTCCTCATCATTCCATGGTTTCTTCAGTTCTTCGCACATTGGGTTCCACCATGCAAGTGTTGCATTTGTGTGTGGTCTGAATACGATATTGTCCATTGCATCCATGTATGGCTGTAAGTTAAAGCAGTCAACACTGTTAACCCATCCATCGGACATTCCTTCGTAAGCTGCCATTGTTACACCAAGGTCAGCCTGTTTCTGCTGCATGTCTTTTGTACCGAACCACTCAATAAGCTGGAAAGCTTCGTCCGGCATATCTGTGTTTGCAGAAGCAGCCCATCCAAGACCATTGTAAAGAGATACGCTTCTGCCTGTCTCAGCGTCTTTCGGAAGTCTTGCTACATCACAGTGTTCTTTGATATAATCGTTGTCTTTGAAACCAGATACCATCCAGGATCCCTGAGAGATCATAGCTACTTTACCAGATCCGAAGAGTACGTCTGTACCTGTTTCGGACATTGTAGATGCAGGAGGCATTACATTTTTAACGCATTTGTCAACGAATTCCATTGCCTTGATAGTATTAGGATCATCAAAACCGGATTTGTTATCATCTGTCAGTACACATCCGCCCATGGAGTAGATAATATTCATCCATGTATCCTGCTCGTTAGACGGGTTTGCTGCGAAACCATACTGGCTTCCGTCTTCTTTTGTAAGTTTCTCTGCGATATCATAAAACTCATCCCATGTCCAGCTTCCATCCGGATAGTCAATTCCTGCTTCATCAAACATATCTTTGTTATACCACATAGCGATTGTGTCGATATCCTTCGGTACTGCGTATGTTTTTCCGTCCCACTGATACATTTCTTTGATATCTTCCGGGAATTTGTCCATTTCCAGTTTGTCGCTGTCTGCAACCTTGTCTGTCAGATCAAGTAAGATATCATTGGACATATATCTTACTGCTTCGTTGGAATGCATCCAGAATACGTCCGGCATATCTCCGCCTGATGCACCTGCTTCAAGAAGTGTCCAGTAGCTGCTCCACTCTACTACCTGAAGTTCAGTTTTAATTCCTGTCTCTTTTGTAAACTCATCCATGATCTCCTGAAGTCCGGCTTTCTGTCCGTTATCCCAGATTGCAACTGTCAGGGTTTTGTCTTTCGCCTGTGCGCTTACTGGTGCAAGGGAAGTAACTGCCATAGCACCGATCACTGTTGCGACTGTGAGTTTTTTCATGTTTTTTCTCATATACATCCTCCTTTATTCGTCGTTTCGACGTGTTCCTTGTGATTCTTATTATACGTTTTTGTCTATTTTTTTAAATGGACTAATGAAATGAATTTATGTCATAATCGTTATGGAAAAAACGCTGAATATATGGTAAAATGTCAACAACGACTTGAATTTGTGCGTATTTACAGGATATGAATCCATATGTCTTTATATCAATAATATCCCCAGTCAAAGAAAACAGAAAAAGGAATGGTGCAAATGCCAAATGTAAAATATACTGACAGCGCTACTTTTCGCTGTCTTGAAAACCTGAAAGAAGGCTCCCTTGATATCAGTCTGATCCATACGGGCAAAGAACACTGCCCGCCCGGACATATCTGTTCCATGCCAAGAGATGAGTTCATCATCCATTTTGTACTGGACGGTACCGGATTCTATTCTGCCGGAGGTCAGACCTGGAGCCTTACTCCCGGACAGATGTTTGTAATTTATCCAAATGAACCAGTCACATACGGTGCTGATGAAACCAATCCCTGGTCTTATGCCTGGATTGGTTTTCGCGGAATCCGAGCTCACTCAATGGTAAAAGAATGTGGATTTTCCAAAAATCAATTAGTGCTTCCTGCACCGAATCAGAAAATAATTCTGAAGCACATTGATTATATGCTGGATCATAAGCAGCTTTCCAAAGCCAATGATCTAAGGCGCCAGGCTTATCTGATCCTGTTGTTAGCCGAGCTTGCCGGCTTTCATGAAAAGCAGTCTGCACAGAACAAAAAAAATGCCAAATATGCCTACAGCACCAGTGTCTACGTGGAGCTTGCCATTGAATATATTAAAGACATGTATCAAAAGGGAATCGGGATTTCTGATATTGCAGATAATATCGGAATCAGCCGTGCCTATCTGAACAGTTCCTTTCAGAAAGAGCTTGGAATGTCTGCACAGACCTTCCTCATTGATTATAAGATGCATAAAGCAGCCAGTCTTCTGGTCAGCACCAGTCTGTCTGTTAAAGAGATTGCTAATAATGTGGGCTATGAAGACCAACTTGTTTTTTCAAAAGCTTTTAAGAAGAAGTTTGGAATGAGTCCGAAGAATTATAAGACTCATAAAGAAATGATGGATAAATTTAACGAAAAGCAGGTAGACGATCCCATGTGATCGTTCTGCCTGCTTTTTGTTGATTTTTTATTTCTGTCTATTGCTTTTCGCAACCTCCATAAGGAGCTTACCTGATTCGGTTATTATTTTGCAGTTAAAACATAAATTCTGGACTCATAGTCTGTGCATGGTTCGTTTTCACTTGTAGGTTCACCTGCTGTACAGTCTGTGGTAAGCAGTCCCAGATTCATCAGCTCATCCCCGTAGTTTTCTGTTCCATTATACTCATTTCTGTAGATAAGATCCGGATCCAGTCCCTGAAGCCGCACTCTGGTAAAATCTGCGTTTACTGCATTTCTTTCCCTGTACCAGAATACCAGCGCTGTTTTTTTGTCCTCGCTGACTGTCATCCACACAGTTTCATTGCCCTCAAAAGGACTCTTCAGTCTGTAAAAAGTTCCAAACTGGATCAGTTCTCTGTATTCTTTCATAAAAGTGATCTGCTGTTTTACTTCACTGATTTCCTCATCAGACAGTTTATTCAGATCCAGCTCATATCCGAAAGTTCCGAAATAAGCTACATTTGCTCTTGTATGTAACGGAGTTTTGCGGTTTAACTGATGGTTAGGCACTACAGATACATGGCTTCCCATGGAACTTACGGGATAACACATACTTGTGCCGTACTGGATTTTCACACGTTCTGCCGCATCTGTATCATCACTGGTCCATCCCTGTGGCGCATAATAAAGGATTCCCGGGTCAAAACGTCCGCCGCCGCTTGCGCAGGACTCAAAGAGAATCTGCGGAAATGCAGTATTTAACCGCTCATACAGATCATAAACTCCGAGAATATATCTGTGGAACACTTCTCCCTGACGGTCTGCAGGAAGTGCAGCTGAATAACATTCTGTAATACTTCTGTTCATATCCCATTTGATGTAGGAAACCTTTGCTTCTGAGAGAATTTTATACATCATCTCATAAATACAGTCCACCACTTCTTTTCTGGAAAAGTCCAACACATACTGGTTTCTGCCATGGCAGGAATGCCTCTGGGGTGTCTGCAGAATCCAGTCCGGATGTGCACGATAAAGATCTGAATCCTTGTTCACCATCTCCGGCTCAAACCACAGACCAAATTTCATACCCATCTCTTCAATCCTGTCTGCGATTCCCTTGATTCCCTGCGGAAGACGCTCTCTGTTTGCCACCCAGTCCCCAAGCCCTGCATAATCGTTGCTTCGCGCACCGAACCATCCGTCATCCAGCACAAATAATTCAACGCCGCATTCCTTTGCCTTTGCTGCGATTTCCACCAGACGGTCCTCTGTAAAATCAAAATAAGTAGCTTCCCAGTTATTGTTAAGGATTGGTCTTGGACGGTCTCTCCAGTAACCTCTTGCCAGTCTCTTCTGATATAATTTATGGAAGGTCTGGCTCATTCCATTCAGACCCTTATCAGAAAACACTACTACTGCTTCCGGAGTCTGAAAGCTCTCACCACAGTCCAGCTTCCAGTCAAAGTTCTGCGGATTGATCCCCACAGTGATGCGGGTTGTATCATGCGTATCCACCTCTGCCTGCATTCTGTGATTTCCGCTGTAGATCAGGCTGAATCCCATCACTTCTCCTGCATTTTCTGTTGCTGACGGACGTCGGAGCACAATAAAGGGATTATGTTCATGGGAAGAATTTCCTCTGATGCTTCCCACAGACTGGATTCCCTGCTCTAATCTGCGTTCTTTCACATGACGTTCTCTGGACCATGCACCTGAAAACTGCATCCACACATAATCCTTGTCCGGCAGATCAAGGCTGAGGCTCATTGCATTTAACAGATGTACTGATGATGTACCCTCGTTTGTAAATCTGGCACTTCTGGTGATGATTCCCCTCTGTGTAAAAATAGTATAAAGCAATTCCAGTACAATTCCTGTTACTTCATCTTTCAGTTTTACACATAAGGTCTGGGCTTCTTCGTCTTTCTCAGTATATGTAGCCGGAAGTCCCTGAAGTTTTGGTTTTCCAGCTGCAATTGTATAACTTACATAAGTAAAATCAGAAATCCTGCTGCCGTTTTCCTGAAGGATCTCCATTGCCGGATAACGGTAATCAGAACTACCATACACCGGATATTCCAGTTTCAGATGCTCCAGCGAAAATTTGCGGTTTCCCTCATAAACACAGGCTGTCATTGGTCGCTGCTTCATCTCAAGAAGATATGAAAAATCTTCTCTGTCATGGATTCTTTTCCCAAAATAGAGATTTCCAAGATGTCCATTTGGAAGCACACACATAATATAACTGATTTCATTGTTGTATAAATGGAATGTCTTTGAACTTTCGTGAAAAATAATACTCATAACTGTCCCCTTTCTATAATAAATTCAATATACATGAAGTTAGGGTCAAAAGGTTTTTTGACCCTAACTTGATATCACGGATTGCTCCGCAGCTGTGCTGCTCCCGCAATCCTTCATATACATTATTATAGAGAAAGTTATCCTGAGGCGTTATGGCATTATGTTTGTCTGAACCTTCAAAATGTTAACTGTTGATCAGCTGTTCCAGCCCATCCTCTGACACTTCCAGGTTTCTTCGGTTTTTACTTCTGTCCTGCCTGCGAAACTGAGTTGGTGTCAGTCCTGTTTCATGCTTGAATGCCCTGGCAAACCGTTCTGCATTTCCATAGCCACAGGATTTTCCAATTGATTCTACAGACAGTTCTGTAAGCACCAGCAATTCTCTTGCCCTTGTAACACGGTATTTCTGCAGAAAGTCCTTTGGTGAAATATGAAGTTCACTCATGAAGATTGTGTACAGATAACTGCGGTTAACATTTAAATGCTCTGCCAGTTCCTGTACTCCGATTCCACAGGCATATTCATTTTTTATAAATGCCATGGCTTCTTTGATATATTCTCCATATCCGTTTTCTCTTCCATATTTCTTTTCTTTTGAATTACCCAGATACGTATCAATCACCACATCTTTTGTAAGAACTGAAAAGAAATCATATAATCGTCCCTGCAGATAATACAGATTTGAAGTGGTACTTTCTGTATGTTTCAGAATATCCAGCACAATTTTCTTTAACTCTTCTCCACTTTCCGAACGGAAGATCAACTGCTCGCTGTTTAATCCGATATCTCGAATATATTTTCCTGCATTGGTGCCGCCTACTCCGATCCAAAGATAACTCCAGGGATCATCTTTATCTGCCTGATAGAAAGTCTGTGTACCCGGCTCGATCAGAAACCCCTGTCCGGCAGTGAGATAATGTTTTTGTCCGGACACCTGATACATTCCTTTTCCTTTCACTACAAAATGGATCAGATAATGTGGACGGGACGCCGGGCCATAGCAATGCAGCGGCCCGCATTGTGCGTAGCCGCTGTAGCTTAGATAAAATTCTCTGAATTTTGGTTCCTGTAATTGTAAGACATATGAATCTTCCATAATATATAGTCTGCTCTCCTGTTTTATAAACAACCATTAACTTCCGGCTATATCATAAGGCCAGCGAACACTCATCTATCTTCTTTAATTCCTCTTCACTGAAGGATGCACTGTCCAGCACTTTCAGATTCTCAAGAATCTGCTGTGGACGGGATGCTCCTATAAGCACACTGGTTACGATTCCGTCACGGAGAATCCATTTCAGTGCCATCTGCGCAAGACTTTCCCCTCTTTCTGCTGCAATTGCATTCAGACTGCGGATACTGTTAAGACGTTCCTCGCTGAACTGGTCTGCATGGAGAAAACGTCCATCTGTGTTGACACGGCTGTCTTTTGGGATTCCATTCAGGTATCGGTCTGTGAGCATTCCCTGAGATAACGGGCTGAATGCGATAATTCCCTTTTTCTTCTCTGCTGCAGCCTGTTTCAGTCCATTTGTCTCGATGGTACGGTTAAAGATATTATATCTGTTCTGATTAATGATAAACGGACAGTGCAGTTCCTCCAGAATATCTGCGGTGCGTTTCATTGTCTCACCATCATAGTTGGAAATTCCAACATACAATGCCTTTCCGCTCCTGACAATTTGTGCAAGAGCCTCCATGGTCTCCTCAAGGGGCGTCTCCGGATCCATACGGTGATGATAGAAGATATCTACATAATCCAGACCAAGGCGTTTCAGGCTCTGGTCAAGACTCGCCATCAGATACTTTCTGGACCCCCAGTTGCCATACGGGCCCGGCCACATATCATAGCCGGCTTTTGTGGAGATCACAAGCTCATCGCGGTATGTACCGAGGCAGTCCTTCAACGCCTGGCCAAAGTTTTTCTCCGCAAGTCCATTTGCCGGATGACCGTAGTTATTCGCGAGGTCAAAGTGTGTGATCCCGCAGTCAAACGCATGACACAGAATCTCCTCCTGGTCTGCGATCGTCTTCTCCAGTCCAAAATTCTGCCACAGTCCCAGCGCGATCCGCGGGAGTTTTAACCCGCTTCTTCCACAGCGCTTATATTCCATCAAATCATAACGATCTTCTGCTGCCTGATACATTCTGTCTTCTCCCCGTCTCCTGCCGGACCATATCTTTTCCTTTCATCGGATGAATCCCTTATGTATGTTTCCGGCTTTTTCTATTCCATCATAAACACCTGCAGTCCCTGTTTTCAGGTCCTTTATTTTTTGTATACCCGATTTCCGTACTCAGACTCCGACTGCATCCCCGAGCACTTCCCCGATCGGTCCGCTGATCACAAGGTCGGCGCGGCTGTCCATCGGCGTCACCGACTTGTTGATCAGGATCAGCTTATGTCCTCTGTAATAATCGATCAGTCCTGCCGCCGGATATACAGTCAGGGAAGTTCCTCCGATGATCAGAACATCCGCATTTGCGATATAATTTACAGACTTTTCGATCGTCTCCGAATCCAGTCCCTCTTCATAGAGCACAACATCCGGCTTGATTGTTCCTCCGCAGGTACATTTCGGCACACCTGTGGAATTTAAGATCGCATCCAGACCGTAAAATTTTCCGCAGCGGGTGCAGTGATTTCTGAGGACAGAACCGTGAAGTTCCAGAACTTCTTTGCTTCCCGCCTTCTGATGGAGTCCGTCGATATTCTGCGTTACGACTGCCTTCAGCTTTCCCATCTTCTCGAGCTTTGCCAACGCTTTGTGCGCCCGGTTCGGCTCCGCGTTCGGGAACAGCATCTTATTCCGGTAGAACCGGTAAAATTCTTCCGGCTTTCTCATATAGAAGGAATGGCTGAGGATCGTCTCCGGCGGATAATCGTATTCCTGGTTGTACAGTCCGTCTGTACTCCTGAAATCCGGAATATGGCTCTCCGTGGACACACCGGCCCCACCGAAAAATACAATATTGCTGCTTTCATCCAGCCACTTTTTTAATGTTTCCCGCTCTGTCATGACAGATCTTCTCCTTCCTATTATAAAAGTATTCTCAATCAACCGTTCACAATTTCACATATCCGGCTGTGTCCTGCTTTGCAAAAGCTCCGGCCGGTATCACACGACTTCGTCCAGGAACACTCCATGGAACGGCTCGATAAATTCCCCATATGGGATCTTCTTTACCTGAGCCGGCGTCCGGTATCCGAACAACCACTCCGTGAGTTCCGAGATCGTCAGGACCTCCATCTTGCCTTTCGCGATAAACCTGGATTCCTGCGTCATCCTGGAACCATACTTCGTCAGATGCCATAGCCACGCCCCCTGATTCTGAGGAACGAAGAGGTCGTTGATCCCGATCTCCACTGTCACCTCGTCCTGAGGGCAGTCTTCTGAGAGGTGGATATTTGTCACAAACTCCGGCATGCAGACGATCCTCGCCATGATCGCCGGTTTCCGCCCCGCCTCACTCCGGTAGTGCTCTCCGGTATAGAGGTATCGCATCTCCCGCTCCTTTAAGCCCCACTCGCTCTGCATTCCGATAAACCAATCATCATCGTATAGCAGTGTGCAGGTTCCGTTCTCGCTGGCAAGTTCTTTCTCCATCCGCTGTAAATATGCCTCATCACGGATCGCAAAGACCTCATATTGTCTCTTTAACCACGCCGTCTGCCATTCCGCAAGATCTGCCCCAAGTGTCTTCAGATCACATGGCTCCTTGTGGATATGGGGATTATATCTGAGGACCCAGCGCGGCTGATCATAAATATACCGGAAATCATACGGGCGGTACAGGGATTCCCTTGCAGGCATCAGAAAGGTAAACGGCATGCGCTCTTCCTGCATATCCCGCAGCATCGCCAGCATGAGACTTCTCATATATCCCTTGTGGCGCTCAGAAACCAGCGTTGAGACACCGACAATGTAATCACAGACCGCCTCATTTCCCCGCATATAGATCCGGTACGGATTCCGGTGGATCATAGACACGATCTCACCGTTTTCCTCCCGTACAAGGACCCGGTTGTCCTTCATCTTTTCCTTAAAATAATAATCACAAAATTCCGTGGAATCTTCCGGGAATGCCTCTCTCCAAAGATCCAGACATCTTCCCTTTTCTTCTGTCTCCAAATACCGTATCATAGTTTACTCCGCGCTTCCTGCCTGATAATCGAGCTGCTTAATCCGATACTTTCTCGCAAATCCCATCGGCGCATAGGACATCTTTGCCTGTCTGAGCCCCGGAAGACCCATATCGTCCTCACGGTTTACGATCTCCGCGTCCGGGAATTCATGGATCAGGAACTGCTGGTTGATCATCTGGTAAAGACCCCGCATCTCCGGATTTGCCTTTTCAATATGAATGATCGCCATCTTTTCCTTACTATTATAGCTTCCGATGGAGAACGCCTCCAACCGGTCATCCACATAGATCCCTCCCATGCGGACTGACAGCATCGAGCAGTTCCTTAAGATCTCGTGGATTCCTTCCACTTCATAATCCAAGTGTCCCTCGACCTCCTGGCCTTTTCCCTCTCTCCATTGATCCAGAAACTTCCAGATCTCGCAGCCGTCCGAACAGCAGAGCGTCCGGTAC
>ERZ791641.1427-NODE-1427-length-10777-cov-4.393770_pt1 | contig 10777 bp, 7 predicted proteins | sample MGYA00510055_ERZ791641 | MGnify/ENA primary metagenome ERZ791641 (study PRJEB30046, sample SAMN00715226) | human gut metagenome | study: EMG produced TPA metagenomics assembly of the A metagenome-wide association study of gut microbiota in type 2... | reverse complement strand
AAGTTCTTCACCATTAGTTGCTATAACTTTTTTATACCAATAGAAACTCTTCTTTCTTGATCTATCTAAAGTTCCAGTACCATCATTATTCTTATCAACATAGATAAATCCATATCTCTTTTTCATTTCTCCAGTTCCTGCACTTACTAAATCAATGCATCCCCATGGAGTGTATCCCCATAATTCAACCCCATCTCCAATTGCTTCCTTCATTTGTTCAATATGAGCTTTTAAGTAATTAATTCTATAATCATCATTAATAGAACCATCAGCTTCTACTGTATCTACTGCACCTAATCCATTTTCAACAACCATCATTGGAATTTGATATCTGTTATAAATTTCATTTAAAGTAGTTCTTAATCCTACTGGGTCAATTTGCCATCCCCAATCACTAGCTTCTAAGTATGGATTCTTTAATCCCATTGATAAATTTCCACCTGTAGTTTCAACATCTGGATTGTTACTTACACAGTTTGTCATATAGTAACTAAATGTATAGAAGTCTACTGTTCCATTTTTAAGAGTTTCTAAATCGCCTTCTTCCATTTTAATTTCTACATTATTTTCTCTAAAGAAACGTTTAGCAAATCCTGAATATGCACCTCTAACTTGTACATCTCCACATAAGTAATTTGAAAACTCTTCTTGTTGTTGTGCTAATAAAACATCTTCAGGACTACAAGTATATGGATATAATTTTCCAAATGCAATCATACATCCTATTTTAAAATCTGGATTTATTGAATGTCCTAATTGAACAGCTTTAGCACTTGCAACAAATTGATGATGTAAAGCTTGGAAACATTCTTGATAGTGATTATTTTCAGATGCGCCAAATTTTAATTCTCTTATATCATCAAACATTACTCCAGCACCCATAAATGCTGCTGCAGGTCCATGAGTTAAAATATTTATTTCATTAAATGTTAACCAATACTTAACTACATCCTTATATCTATTAAATATAGTTTCACAATATCTTAAATAGCAATCTATACTTTCTCTTCCTAACCATCCATTCCATTTTTTTGTTAATCCAAATGGTGTTTCATAATGTGATATTGTTACTAATGGTTCTATATTATATTTTTTTAATTCAGCAAATACATCATCATAGAATTTTAAGCCTTCTTCATTTGGTTCTAATTCATCTCCATTAGGGAATATTCTTGTCCAATTTATAGATAATCTAAAAGTCTTGAATCCCATTTCTGCAAATAGTGCTATATCTTCTTTATATCTATGATAAAAATCAATTGCCTCATGGCTTGGATAATATGTTCCTTCTTCAAGTTCAGGAGTTATTCTTCTTGCTGTAGTATGTGTTCCTCCTGTCATAACGTCAGATGTACTTAAACCTTTTCCACCTTCTCTATATCCACCTTCAAATTGGTTTGCAGCAGTAGCTCCTCCCCATAAAAAGTTTTCTGGAAATTTAATATTACTCATAAATAATTCCTCCCTTTATTCCACTCATTAATTAATTTATTTATTCTCTATGATCTTATTTTATTCATATATTGAACTTTTGTCAATACAATAATTCACATTCAGTTCATAATAAGAATCATTTCCACACTTAGAATTCAAATGGTTCATTCTGAATTCTGAATTTATCTATACCTTATTCCCGCTAAAAAACTTATATTTCTCATATTTTTTGCACAAAAAAAAGCTGATAAATCAGCTTTTCATATTTATCTAATATATTATTTTTGCTTTTCCTTCTTCAAACTTAATTTCTGAATTTGTTATAATTGTAGCTTCTGTAAAATCACCATAGGTGTAGAATTTTCTTACATTGAACTTTGATTTATCAGCTAATATATAGCACTTATCTGATGATTTTATAACTGCCTTTTTAACTTCTCCGTCTTCTAACATCATTGTAGTAAATCCACTTCTTGCATCTATTCCCATAGTCCCTAAAAAGGCTTTATCAAAGTTCATAACACTTATCTTATTTACCATATCTTCGCCCATAATTAAGTTCTTTTCTGGCTTTGCATAACCACCTAAAATATAAGTATTTATCCCTTTTGCCATAAGCTTTTGAATATGCATTATTCCATTTGTAACAACTGTTATCTCTTTAGCTTTTATATAATCAATCATATAAAAACATGTTGATCCTGAATCTATAAATATTACATCATTATCTTGTATTAAACTTGCTGCTTTTTTAGCAATTATTATTTTATCTTCCTTATTTGCATTAAATACTTCTTGAAAATCCATTGGAAGTATTGCATCTACTTCTTCTATTGCCTCAGCTCCACCACGAACTCTCTTTAATAGCTTTTTTTCTTCCATAGCTATTAAAGTACGTCTTACTGTAGATCTTGATAATTGAAATTTTTCCATTATTTCATCTATTGAAGCATATTTTTTTTCTTTTACAAACTCTGAAATTTCTATCCATCTATCTATAAGTACCATTTTATTCACCTTACTTATTTTTTATTCAAACTGTTCACTATATGAACAAAATGGTAACATTCTTTCATTTAGATGTCAATACACTTATTGTCTATGATTTTTTAACTACTTAATAAGTACATTATACCATAGCCTTATCTTTTCAAACTTCATACTTTTGTCCTTTTAAATTAATTATTTAAATATTATTCTCTATCATATCTTAAAGATAATATAAAAATACTGCCCACATTTTATAACCGTGAACAGTATTTTATAGCTATTTACTACTTAAATCCTCATGCATCTCTATAATCTCAATAGCTAAATCCTTTATAGTTTCAGCACTAATTAATTGATCCTCAGCATGCATAATTATTAAAGAAAATTCTAATTTTTCTCCAGCTGCTTCTTTTTGTATTAAGCTTGTATGACTATGATGTCCTTGTAATAAAAACTCTTTTGCTTCTTCAATTTTTTTATTAGCCTCTTCATAATTACCTTTTCTAGCTTCTCTAATAGCTTCAATGGCCAATGATTTTCCCATTCCTACGTTACTTATTATTTCAAATGCTACTAATTCTAAACTTTCCATTTAAACTCCACTCCATTACTATAATTATTTAATTAATTCTAAAGCACTTTCAAGAACTCCTTTTCCATTCATAGTTCCATAAAATCTCATATCAATAACCTCTACTGGAATTCTTCCATTAGCCATTGCTTCTATTTGTGGCTTTTGGAATCTAACTTGTGGCCAAAGTAAAACTATATCCACTGTATCTATTACATTTTTACATTCTGCAACTGGTAAAGCTTTAATGCAAATTCCCGAAAAAATAGCAAATGCATATCCACTTTGTGTTTTATCTCCATAAGTTCCATCTTGATTCCTGAACTTATCATCAATAATTTTTTTTAATTTAATTAATTCTTCTTCATATTTTTCATAAATCAAATCATCCATTAATTTTGCAAAATATATATTATATTTTAAGAATAAAACATAAGTACAATGTGCAATTAATTTTTTATCTGGTGTCCCTACCTTAAAATTTTCATAAGTTTCAGGACTACCATGATCCCCTAAACACTTATCTTCTAAACCATCTATCCCAATATTAATTAAATAGTTCATTTGCTTTTTTAAATATTCATATTCATTAACTAATAACTCTTTATCTCCATAATATTGATAACATTTATATACTATATAAGGATAAACAAACTGCCATAATATTGGACCTTCCCCTTGTCCTGTTCCATTAGACTGAATTCCCATATAAGGTGCGGTTTCAGGTATTCCACCATTTTCAGTTTGATCCTGCCTAAAATCTAACATTACCTTTTTATAAAGATCTCTTAAGTCAAACATATATAAATTAGATGGTGCCAATGCAACTATATCACCACCATAACCTAATCTTTCCCTTGCACAATCTTCAAATATTGAATGAATATTATTTAACTTAGTTTTTTGCGCAATATCATATAAGGTATTTAGCCATTCACTTGATGTATTTATATCGCCTATAATCTCTACATCTGAATAAACATAAGTTGCTTCAATATCTATTAAATCTTCTTTTGATAATCCACTTATTTCAACATATCTAAATGAATGATAAGTAAATTTATTAGTATATTGATTTAGTCCAGATATAGCTATTATTTCGTCTTGTTGAGCTGCCATTTTAGGTGCTCCAGCTCCACCAGTAAATGTTATATCTGCTTCTTTTAAATACATACCAACATGTCCAACTAATGTAGAAGTACAATCAACCTCATTACTATCGTTTACATCTTCAGCATAAATAAGTTTAATATGTTTTCCTTCTATGCCTTTAAATGCTATATTAATGACTCCTGATAAAGTTTCTGTAAAATCAACTAGTAAATTTCCTCTACAATTTTCTATAATGCTTGTGGGTTTTAACGTTCTTTTTCTTTTTATTTTAGGAATATGACTTAAAACTAATTCACCCTTTTTGCTATTATCTATAATCGCTTGAGTCCAATCATCATCATCGAAATCAACTAAATTCCAATTTTCTTTGTATAGTCTATTATCTATTCTTTCTCCTAAATATAAGTTATTAAATATTAATGGACCATCTCCAACCTTCCAACTTTCATCAGTTGATACTATAATTTCATCTTCATTATTTTGTATGTTGGCTATTATTTTGGGTTCACCAATTCCTCTTAGTTTATCTCTCAAATTATATTTTCCAAATAACTTTAATGGTGATGGATTATACATTCCATTCCCTAACTCAATTGCTATTATATTATCTCCATTAGTTAATAAATCTGTAACGTCATACTTATCGTAATATATTGTTTTATCATATTGTGTCCAGTCTGAATTCAATTCATAATCACCAACACGCTTTCCATTAATGTATGATATATAATAACCAAGACATCCAATATTTAAATAATATCTTTTATTTTCTTTATTAAGTTTAAAAACTTTTCTTATTAATGTATTGGGATTATCTTCATAATAATCTGACGTATCTTCTTTGTATTTTCTAGGTACCTTTGAAATCCAGTCTCCTTGAAAATAAGTCTTCTCCTGCCTCATTAAATTCCTCCCATTATATACTTATTTAAAATTAAATTTCTAAATAATTTATATTTTATTTCTCTGTTCATTTATATAATATTACATATTTTACTAGTTAACTATGCTTATAAATGTCACACTAAAGGAACCATTTCTGACATATGTTATACGTTTACTATAATTCTATTTATTTTATAAAAAATAAAAGAGCATGATAAACTCTTGCTCTTTTACTCATATACCTATTATTTAAATATAAGCTCTCCATTCTCAATATTTCTTTCGTAATTTTTAAAGAAATTCCAAATATATTCTGCTTCGGGCTTGTAATTCCAATGTGCTAAATCCTTAACTGCTGCTAATTCCATTACTACTCCATTTTCATTTGATAATGTACCTGTATACATATCCTTATCCCCTAATTTGGTCCATTGCTGATTATCCAGTCCAATTCCATAATATTCATTTTTACTCATATCCATTTCAGTTACTTCTAAACCATTTATCTTTTGGTATGCTTGTAATGAACTAAAAATATGAGTATTTTCATCCTCATCCCAAACTTGATCTCCATATAAATATTGAGTTCCATATTGGCTACTTCCATCTACAGGTATCATTTGGAAGAAATCATGATCTCCACATATATATAATAGAGGTACTTCCCCACCAGTATAATTTTCTGAGATTTCTGCTACTTCCTCTGCAAATACATTAACACCTGCTACAATTCCTACAGCTGCAAAAACATCACTATATTTTGCACCTAATAAAAATGATTCTGCTCCACCAATTGAAAGTCCTGTTAAATATATTCTTGAAGGATCTATTTGAGGGTATTTAACCTTTAAATCCTTAATCAAATTCATAACACCTTCCTCACCTAATCCATCACATCCAAAAAAGTTCACTTCTTTGTCTTGCCATTCAGGAGCTACCATAATAAAGTTTTCTTTAGCAGCTAATTCTGGCCAACCTGTTGAATCACCTTGTAATCTTGGGTCATTTTGATTACCATGTAAATTTACTATTAGGGGGACTGATTCATTTTCACTTTCATTTATAGAATTAGGAACATACTCAAACCATGTATATTTGCCACTCATTCCAGTAACACTTTCATCAATCATTTGATTATAAGATATATCTAAATCCTCAAATATAGGAATTTCTATTAAATCATAGCTATCAGTTACATCTCTTGCACTAAGATTATAAAATTCAGATATATCATTATGTTGACGATAATTTTGTGAAAAAATACTTTCCCATGCATTATTAAAGGCTTCAGATAAATCCTCCTCTTTACTTGATACTGCTACAGCTTGAAGTGAATTATCTTTATTTCTATAAATAGTATATTTATCACTATTTTCTTCTTCTGTCGCCTCATTTATATGCTTATAAAATGCTTGAACATTCTCATTTGAATTACTTAAATATGCTGGAACTACATCATTTTTTTCTAAATTTTCATTTATCTCTCCACCATAAAGCATCATTCCAGCTACAAAATAACATGATTGTGATATATAATTATTCACAAAAGTACTACCTTCATCTATACCAATTACTTTTACATTTTTAACTCCTATACCTACTAAATCAATAAATGCTTCCTTGTCATCATTTCCATATCCTTCTTCATTTAATGGATTTACTACATAAACTTGTGCACCCCATTGTTCTAAATTATTTATCATATTTAGTTCTTCCACAATTTTATTTGCTTCCTCTTGAGTTTTACTTCCTGCAAAAATATAATAAGTAGGTATAACTACATCTGCCCTTGTAGGTGTAAATCCATCTTCATATGCATTGTAATAATAATAGTTAGTATCTGTTCCATCCTCATTCTTTGCTAACTTTAATTTACTTCCATCATTTAATACCTGAGCCTGCTCACTACTCTCAATATTGTTTCCACTAGTATTAGTAACACTATTCCCACAACTGATTAACCCCATAGTTGTACTTGTTATAGTTGCCAATAGAATTGAAATTTTAATCCACTTTTTTATCATTTTCCTCAAACTCCCTTTATTCTAAAATTGAATTACTTAGTTTATACCCACAAAACGTTTTCACTTTTTTATATAATTAAGCATTCATTAAATTTATAATATTACATAAGAAGATAACACTCTATATTTATAACCGTCATAAAGCACAAACCTTTTCTGACATATTTTTGTAAACACTTTAATGACAAGCCTGTAAAATATATGTATTATATTTATATAATCTTAAATTTTATAAAAGGGTGATTTGGTATGAATTTAAAAGATATAAATTATTATTTACCATTAAATAATATTGAGCTTACATATAAAGATATTTTTTTTAATAATCCTAATTTTGAATTTGATAAACCTAAAATTCCCCAAACCATTGATTCATTTTTAGAAAAACTAAATTTAGATGTAAGTAAATTGAAAGATCCAATTAAAATCTCCTCTAAAAAAGAATCTATGACTGAAACTTTATTTCCTAAAGAAAATGATGTTATTATTAGTAAGCACCTTAGATACAGTCCTTGTTTCATTCATTCACATAGTTTCTTTGAAATTATATTCGTGTTAAACGGTTTCTGCAGTAATGATATAGGAAATTATAATCTAAAGCTAAAAAAGGGTGATGTATGTATAATAGCCCCTAATACTACTCATGCTCTTAGTATTTTTACTGATGATTGTATAGTTTTAAATTTACTAGTTAGGTCAAGCACTTTTGAAAAGTCATTTTTTGAACTAATTAAATCTAATGATATATTATCAGCATTTTTTTCTCACTGCTTATATTCTAGCAAATCAGAATCTTATTTATTATTTACTAATCAAGATGACATACATAGTATTAATTATGCTTTAGAAATGTATGAAGAGTTTACTAATGATTTGAGATATTCTGATAGAATGTTAACATCTATGATGTCTTCATTTTTTATAAGACTTCTTAGAACTGATCCTAAAAATATAATAGTTCCAAATCCTGTTGGAACCCATACTGATAGAAATGTAATGTATATTTTAAATTATATATTAAGTAATTATAAAGAAATATCTTTAAAGCAACTTTCAATTAAGTTTAATTATAGTGAGAGACAAATGGCACGTATATTAAAAGAGTACACTGGTAAAACATTTATAAATATAATTCAAGATATTAAGCTTCAAAATGCATGTGCCCTTTTGAAAAATCCTGATATTTCAATTAATAAAATTATTGATTCCGTAGGTTATTCTAATAGTACTCACTTCTATAAAATTTTTAAGAAGTCTTATGGAGTTACTCCTATTGATTACAGAAATAATAATATTAATTTCAATTAAAAATAAATGGATATACATCTATTATTGTATATCCATTTATCATTACATAAATTTCACAAACTTTTAATAACATTTTTTTATATTCCATTGTCATATGTTTTTATACTTTTTTTCAAATGATTTAAGCCCTCTATAGTGTTTATCTATAGTTTTAATTAACTTTGCTGGAACTCCACCAACAACAGTATTAGAATCAACATCCTTAGTAACTACCGATCCTGCTGCGATAATCGCATTCTCCCCAATAGTTACCCCTGGAACAACTGTCACACTAGCACCAATCCACACATTTTTCCCAATAATAACTGGTGCCGGTTTCATACCACTACGTAGTTCTGGTTCAAAATTATGATTAAGAGTTGTAATTACAACATTATGCCCTATTAATGTACCATCTCCAATACGAATTCCCCCCTGATCTTGGAATCTACATCCTGAGTTAATAAATACATTTTTACCAACATTAATATTCTTTCCACAATCAGTATAGAAAGGTGGAAACATAGCAAAACTATGATCCACCTGTTTACCTATTAATTTAGAAAACAATCTACGGATTTCTTGTGGTTCATGATAAGAATTGTTTAATTCACATGTAACCTTCATAGCTTCTTGACTAAGCTCTATCATATATTTATGAACTTCCGATCCACCCTCTATATTTAATCCACTATTCATATAATTTAAAAATTCATTAAGTTTCATATTTTAACTTGTAAAAATTCTATTTTTAACAATAAAATTTCTACAATGCCTCCTTATTCATTCTACTTCATCTATACACATATATTATATGACTCAACACTTATATATAACTAATACTTATATCAAATACCTATATATACTTTAATGATTATAAAATAGGTAGTAACTTTTGAACCTATTTCTATAACCGCTTTTAATATATTATTTAATTATTGTTACTATTTTAATGCATTTTTAATATCTTCAACAATTAACTCTTCTGTTAAATGATATCTTTCATATAATTCTTCCATTGATACTCTATCTGTAAATTCTTTTGTAGCACCAAAATTTAATACCTTCATATCTTTATCACCATAGAATCTAGAAATTTTTTCTCCGAAACCACCATCAAGAACTCCATCTTCTAAAGTAATTACTAATTTGTGACTCTCTAATAAATCCGTTAACATCTCCTTATCAATGCCTGTAATAAATCTAGGATTTATTAACGTTGCATTTATTCCAGTATCTACCTTTAACTTTTCTTGAACCTTTCTTCCAAGGTCATGGAATGATCCAAGTCCAATAATTGCAACTTCATTTCCTTGTATAGTTTTTTCATAAACATTTAAATCACCAAAATTAGGTTCAACACTTACTCCAGTTGTTATAACATTCCCATTTGGTACACGTATAGCTACTGGGTGATCTTTTTGTTCTATACCCCATTCAATCATTGCAAGATACTCTTCTTTATTTGTTGGTGCAAGATATACTATATTAGGTATATTAGATATTAATGGTATATCGAATATTCCTAAATGTGTAACATCTCCACCAGTTATTCCTGCCCAAGAAACCATAATAAGCGCAGGATTATTATTTATTGCAAGGTCTTGTGATAATTGATCATAAGTTCTTTGAACAAATGAACTTAAAATTGATACTACTGGCTTTCCACCTTGTGAAGCTATTCCTGATGCAAGGGCTATTGCATGTTCTTCTGCTATCCCAACATCTACATATTGTTCCTTAAGGCTTTCTTCTTGTCTGAAATAATTTAATCCAGCTGGCCCTGGAGTTGCCGCTGTTATTGCTACGATTTTTTTATCTTCTTTAGCTTTTTCAACCAAAAATTTCCCTAAAATATCTGTGTAACCTTCTGGAAATTCAATTTTATTTGATTCTTTATTTTCTAAATCAAATGGCATTACCCAATGAAAAGCTTCTTTATTTGCTTCTGCTTCTTCAAATCCTTTACCTTTAATTGTATGGATATGAACTACTACTGGATGATTAGTATCTTTAACTTTATTAAATGCTTCTATAAGATTTTCAACATTATTTCCTTCTTCTACATAAAAATATTCAAATCCTAGAGACTTAAAGAAATTATCTTCTGCAGTTCCATTAGTTTCTCTAAGTTTTGCTAAATTTTTATATAATCCACCATGGTTTTCTGCAATTGACATGTCATTATCATTTACTACTATTATTATATTTTTTCCTGATTCTGCAGCATTGTTTAAACCTTCATAGGCTTCTCCACCACTTAAAGAACCATCACCAATTACAGCTATAATATTTTCATTTTGTCCTTTAACATCTCTAGCTTTAGCTAATCCACATGCTAAACTAATTGAAGTTGAAGTATGACCTACAGTAAAGAAATCATGCTCACTTTCATGTTGTGATGTATATCCTGTAATATCAGCAAACTTTTCTGGATTAATAAAACTTTCTTTTCTTCCAGTTAAAATTTTAT
>ERZ791641.1421-NODE-1421-length-10825-cov-2.484494_pt1 | contig 10825 bp, 8 predicted proteins | sample MGYA00510055_ERZ791641 | MGnify/ENA primary metagenome ERZ791641 (study PRJEB30046, sample SAMN00715226) | human gut metagenome | study: EMG produced TPA metagenomics assembly of the A metagenome-wide association study of gut microbiota in type 2... | reverse complement strand
AACGTTGGAAAACCAGGAGGGCATGACCATGGCAAATGAAAACAATTTTAAAGAAACCGTAAATTCATTATTCAAGGGAATGGACAGTTTTATTTCTGCGAAAACAGTGGTAGGAGAGGCAATCCATGTAGGCGATACGATCATTCTTCCTCTGATGGACGTATCTTTCGGTGTAGGTGCCGGTGCTTTTTCAGGGGAGAAGAAGGATAACGGCGGCGGTGGAATGGCAGGAAAGATGACTCCCTGTGCAGTGCTTGTGATCCAGAATGGAACAACAAAGCTGGTCAATGTGAAAAATCAGGATGGTCTCACCAAGATCCTTGATATGGTTCCGGATTTTGTAGACCGTTTTACCTCCGGAAAAGGTGACGAAGAATCTGTCGGCGAATCAGAAAAATAATTTTTGCATAGACTATAGCAAACCGATGAAAAAGGTGCAGAAGAATTGGAAAAGCTGTTCGGCTTTATGCTGTTTTTCATAGGGATTGGGATGATAATCGGGATGCTGATCGCAGAAAATGTGGTTCTGGTGGTTTCGGCCGGAGTTTTCCTGTTGTTGGGATATCATCTTTTCTGTCATTAACTTTACAGAAGATTGCGAATATCCCGTTTGACATATGAAATAAAAAAAGACTGTCAGCTCAGGCAGAATATTCGGTAAAGAATATCTGAACAGAGGGACAGTCTTTTTTGCAAAAAAAATACCCCTGTTGCAACAGGGGTAATGGTGTTATTATGCTCTTTCTACTTTACCGGATCTTAAGCAAGAAGTACATACATATGTCTTTCTAGCTCCGCCTTCAGCAGTTTTGATTTTAACGGATTTTACGTTAGATTTCCACATTTTATTGGATCTTCTATGTGAATGACTTACATTATTTCCGAAATGAGCAGCTTTTTCACAGATTGCACATTTAGCCATGATAGCACCTCCTTGACGCTTTATTGTTACTGTCTGCTGTGTGCCTGGTGTCTAAAACAGTAACCTTTTGTTCAACAGATTACATTGTAACAGATGAATTGTGCTTTTGCAAGCAAAAAAAGGAAAAAACTCAAAAATTATATTTCCTTTTCTGTAAAAAGAGGTTATAATACACTTACATACAATATATTAATTGGAGGTAACCATATGAATGGACGTATAGATTCCGGATTAGGTCAGATCATAATTGACACAGATGTAATCGCAACCTACGCAGGAAGCGTTGCAGTAGAGTGTTTTGGTATCGTAGGTATGGCTGCAGTCAGCATGAAAGACGGACTGGTTAAGCTTCTTGGTAAGAACAGCCTGAAACATGGTATCAGTGTCAGAATTACTGAGGACAATAAAATCCGCCTGAATTTCCATGTTATTGTGGCATATGGCGTGAATATAAGCACAATTGCAGACAACCTTGTCAGCAATGTCAAATATAAAGTCGAAGCCTTTACAGGAATGGAGATTGATAAGATCGATATTTATGTAGAAGGTGTACGCGCAATTGATTAGGATAGAGGAGGAACTTGTGGTGAATAACAAAACCATAGATGCCAGAATACTTTCCAGAATGTTTCTTGCAGGAGCCAAGAATCTGGAAGCTAAAAAAGAATGGATCAACGAACTGAACGTATTTCCGGTACCGGATGGAGATACAGGAACCAATATGACAATGACGATCATGGCAGCAGCAGCAGAAGTAGGTTCTCTGGGAGAGCCTGACATGGAGTCACTGGCCAAGGCGATTTCTTCCGGTTCTCTGCGCGGTGCAAGAGGTAACTCAGGTGTTATTCTTTCTCAGCTTCTGCGTGGTTTTACCAGAAGTGTTAAGAACAGTAAGGAACTGGATGCCATTGATATCGCGGCTGCCATGGAGAAAGGTGTGGAGACTGCATATAAGGCAGTCATGAAACCGAAGGAAGGAACAATCCTTACTGTTGCAAGAGAGGCTGCTGCCAAGGCTGTAGAGCTTGCAGAGACAGCAGAGGATCTGGATACATTTTTCCAGAGCGTGATCGCTCATGCGGAGGAAACTCTGGCAAAGACACCGGAGATGCTGCCGGTTCTGAAAGAAGCAGGAGTAGTGGATTCCGGTGGACAGGGACTTCTGGAAGTATACCATGGTGCATATGATGGTTTCCTTGGCAAAGAGATTGATTATACACAGTTTGACAAGGCAAAAGGTCCTGCTGTGACTAAGATCGATGCACAGACAGAGGCTGATATTAAATTTGGTTATTGTACAGAGTTTATTATTCTTCTGAACCAGCCGATGTCCGAGGAGACAGAGCATGAATTTAAGAAATTCCTGATGTCTCTTGGTGATTCTATTGTGCTTGTTGCAGATGACGAGATTGTGAAGGTTCATGTTCATACCAATCATCCCGGACAGGCTATTGAGAAAGCCCTTACCTTTGGTGCACTTTCACGTATGAAGATCGACAATATGCGTGAGGAGCATCAGGAAAAGGTGATACGAGATGCACAGAAAGCATCCGAGTCGGCAAGCGCACCAAAGAAAGAGGAGCCACGTAAAGAAAATGGTTTTATTGCCGTAGCAGCCGGAGATGGATTGGCAGATATTTTCCGTGATCTTGGAGTGGATTATGTGATCGAAGGCGGACAAACAATGAACCCAAGTACGGATGATGTATTATCTGCAATTGAGCAGGTGAATGCAGATAATATCTTTGTTTTGCCAAATAATGGCAATATTATTTTGGCAGCAAATCAGGCAAAGAATCTGACAGAAGATAAGGAAGTGTACGTCGTTCCGTCCAAAAATATTCCGCAGGGAATTGCTGCAATGATCAGTTTTGTCAGTGGAAGATCTGCTGCAGAAAATGCAGAATCTATGGAAGAAGAGATGCAATTGATCAAATCCGGTCAGGTTACGTATGCGGTTCGTGATACGAATATGGATGGCAAAGATATTAAGCAGGGTGACTTCATGGGCCTTACTGATAAGACGATCGTATCGGTTGGCAGTGATCTGCAAGGTACAGCAAAGGAATTGATCGAGTCTCTGTTAGATGAGGACTCTGAGTTAGTCAGTCTGTATTATGGCAGTGATGCAACGAAGGAACAGGCAGAGCAGCTTGCAGAGGATATTGAGAGCACACATGAAGATGTTGAAGTAGAAGTACAGTACGGTGGTCAGCCGGTATATTCTTACTTTATTTCTGTAGAGTAATAAGCGAGTATTAAGAAACGTTTTCGAGAAAGGGTTGTCATACTGGTCGGACAGAGCAGCGTGATAATCCTTTTTCAATAGAGACTCTAAATCTTCTAAAGCCGGGGTAACTGTAATGTGATGGATGATTTTCGAGCTACGGAGGGAGGAGACATCGTTGAGAGAGAGGGATAGTATACGCAATATAAAAGGGGTGGGACAAAAAGCAGAAAGTTTGTATGCAAAGCTGGGAATTTATACGATCGGAGATCTGCTTGCTCATTATCCCAGACAATATGATGTGTATAAGCCGGTACAGCCGGTATCGGAAGCGGTGGACGGAAATGTGATCGTTCTGGATGTAAGCCTGGCAACTAAGCCTAAGATCAGTTATGTGCGTAATCTTAAGATTGTAAGCTGTACGATGAGGGATTCCAGTGGCTCCATTCCAGTGAGTTGGTTTAATATGCCATATTTACTCCGTTCTCTTAAAATGGGAACGCATTATCTTTTGCGAGGAAAAGTTATATCAAAACGGGGACGTCTGATGTTGCAGCAGCCCAAAATGCTGCAATATGAGGAATACCGCAGTATGTTGTACCGCTTGCAGCCGTTGTACCCATTGACAGCGGGACTGACAAACAATGCGATCAAAAAAGCTGTAGATCAAGCACTATCGCAGGCTGAGTTGGATGCAGAGTTCCTTCCGCTGGATATGCGTAAAAAATATAATCTTGTATTGCATAAAAAAGCGTTGCAGGATATTCATTTTCCGTCAAAGGAAGCGGATTTTTTTGCTGCAAGGAACCGTTTGGTTTTTGAGGAGTTCTTTTTATTTACGCTGGCAATGCATCAGATGAAACAAAATCGTCATCAAAAACCATCAGACTATATACTGCATCCGGGGGATAAAGTATTTGCACTGCTAGAGAACCTTCCTTATGAGCTGACAGAGGGACAGAAACAGGCAGTGGACGAGATCGCGGCAGATGTTTCATCAGGATTTGTGATGAATCGATTGATCCAGGGCGATGTTGGATCCGGTAAAACCATTGTTGCGCAGATTGCGTTGCTAATAGCTGTGGAGCAGGGACATCAAGGGGCGATCATGGTGCCGACAGAAGTGTTGGCAGAGCAGCATTATGAGACATTTTGCGAAATGTTTGATCCCTTGCAGGTTCGAGTCGGTCTTTTGACCGGTTCTATGACGGCAGCGGCAAAGCGCGATATGCAGGCTCAGATCGCAGCGGGAGAGATTGATATTGTCGTAGGAACGCAGGCACTCATTCAGGATAAGGTAGAGTATAAGGATCTTGCGATGATCGTCACCGACGAACAGCACCGTTTTGGTGTGCGTCAGCGCGAAAGTTTTTATGCAAAAGGGCATACACCACATATGTTGGTTATGAGTGCCACACCGATCCCACGCACGTTAGCGATCATTTTATACGGAGAACTGGATATTTCGGTTATCAAAGGACTTCCTAAGGGTAGACTTCCAATTCAAAACTGTGTTGTGGATACCGGATATCGTCCGCAGTCGTATCGATTCATTGAGAAAGAAGTAGAAAAAGGGCATCAAGCATATGTGATCTGTCCGATGGTGGAGGAAAGCGAGAATATGGAGGCGGAAAATGTCACGGATTATGCTCAGACACTACGGGAAGAGATGTCGACTAAGATACGGATCGAAGTGCTGCATGGCAAGATGAAACCGGCACAAAAAAATGAGATCATGGAGCGATTTGTCTCTGGAGCGATTGATGTTTTGGTATCTACGACGGTGATCGAAGTTGGTATCAATGTGCCAAATGCCACAGTGATGATGGTCGAAAATGCAGAACGGTTTGGTTTGGCGCAGTTACATCAGCTTCGTGGACGTGTCGGAAGAGGTTCGGCGCAGTCTTATTGTATTTTTATGATGGGCAAACCTTCCAAAGAAACGAAGCAGAGACTGCAGGTGCTAGAGCAGTCCAATGATGGATTCCTGGTTGCAGAAGAAGATTTGAAACTGCGCGGCCCCGGGGATCTGTTTGGCATCCGACAGAGTGGAGACTTGAATTTTAAGCTGGCAGATATTTATCAGGATGCAGCAATACTAAAACAGGCAAATGAAGCGGCGGCTGGATTTGAGCGGACGGATATAATAGAAATGTGCAAAAAGTATCGGGGATTGCGTGAAAAAATACAAACCTACACCGACGAGATCTTTTTGTAAGAACATTGCATTTTGAAGGTAAAAATAGTACACTTAATTTAATTGTGTGTTGGAACGGTAAGGGAGGTTGCATATGGTGCAGGCAGGGTATACGACAGATAGATTACTGCAGATTGGGCGGTCAAACTATGACCGGCTATGCCTTTTTTGTGAAAATTTGGAACGCAGCGGTCTCTGGGAGCAGGCAAGACAGGTTATGAAGCAGTCCGCTAAAATGATCTTAGATCGTTACGTGCAGTCTGTACTAGTGACTTTTGCAGCGGCAGAGGGCATTGTGACAGAAAGCGATAGAGAGTATATTGCTATTATCACGGATTCCAATCTATTAGCAGTTTCACCGGAGATCCCTGTGACCGGAGAGTTGATTGAGGAGTGCAGACGGTTTTGCGGATTTCCACCGGTGCTTTTACAGCTGTGTGCAGCTTATGACGATGAATATATTCAGCATACCGGAGAGCAGTTTTTGGATTCCTTTGTCAATATCATTTTGTGTATGGCGTATATGGTGGATCGGGAAAGTGTTCTGACGCGCCGGTTTGTACGTGAATTTTATGACAGGGTAAGTGTATTTGTGGATACAAAGGATGCTTGGAATACGGAAGAGTATCTGTTTCACAAATTATATGGGACGGACATTCTAGATGATACAAGATGGCTGCATGTCCCGGTAAAACAGCAGTCCGCAGAAGTGGTGGCAGAGTCACCGGCAGCCGCACAGGCGAGCAATGAATGGAATGTAAGGCAGGACAAGCTGGAGGAACAGTTACAGCAGGAAATGGCGCGTAAGCAGTTTCAGGCAGTCAAAAAACGTATTCAGGAACGTGAGGAGGCAGAACGCAAAGAGCAGGAGGAGCGTCTGCAATGCCTGTTAGATGAGCTGAATGCGTTGGTTGGTTTGCAGGGGGTAAAGGATGAGATCCAGTCTCTGGTCAACTTGATCCGTATTCGCAAGCTTCGGGAAACGATGGGACTTCCGCAAATGGATATGTCATATCACATGGTATTTACCGGTGCACCGGGAACCGGCAAAACGACGGTGGCGAGATTGGTGGCAAAAATCTATCGGGAGCTTGGGATCTTATCCAAGGGAACCTTTATTGAAACGGACCGATCCGGGCTTGTGGCAGGATATGTCGGCCAGACGGCACTTAAGGTGCACGAATTGGTCGAGCAGGCAGTTGGGGGGATTCTTTTTATTGATGAAGCATATGCCCTGGTCAATCCTGATGTTCCGAATGATTTTGGTATGGAAGCAGTGGATACATTAGTAAAATTGATGGAAGACCACCGAGATGATCTGATCGTCATTGTGGCAGGTTATACAGAAGAAATGCAGTCATTTTTGAAATGCAATACGGGTTTAGTATCACGATTTAACAAATTTATCGATTTTCCGGATTATACGAAGGAAGAGCTCATAGCGATCCTAGATGCAATGGCCGATAAGGCTGGACTGCAATTGGAAGAATCTGCCAGAGAGGCGGTGCTTTTGTCGTTGCAGGCAAAAACGGAAGAAGAGTGGAATGTATTTGGAAATGCCAGAGGAATTCGTAATCTGTTTGAAAAGATCGTGATCAATCAGGCAAATCGTCTTGTCAGACTGTCTGCACCAAGTCGTGAAGATTTGATGAAAATTCAGCGGGAAGATGTGGAAGTTGTTTGACCACATCGCATGATTATGCTAAAATGGGGTGCAGCAGAGTGACGTTACAAGGTCACTTATTACGATGCACTTTATATATATAATACGAGAAATGAGGATTGGATTAATATGAGAGTAGTGGCTGGTTCCGTGCGAGGCTTTAATTTGATCGTTCCGTCTGGAAAGAATACCAGACCTACTACGAATCGCATTAAGGAGACATTATTTAATATATTGCAATGGGACATTGCAGGATGCCGTTTTTTAGATTTGTTTAGCGGAAGTGGCGGAATAGCGATCGAGGCGCTTAGCCGTGGCGCAAAGGAAGCGGTTATGGTAGAGAAAGATCGGGAAGCGGTCCGCTGCATTAAGCAGAATGTACAGCATACGAAGATGGATGACAGATCACGGGTCATGCCGATGGACGTGATGCAGGCTCTGCGCCGTTTGGAACAGGCAGGACAACCGTTTGATATTATCTTTATGGATCCGCCGTACCATTTGGATCTGGAAGAGCGGATCGTACCATATTTGCTGCAGTCTTCTTTGGTGAAGGCCGGATCTTTGATCATCGTCGAGACAGCGTTAGATACGGATGTAGATTATATGTATGAGCTGGGCTGCGAGGTAGAGCGTATCAAAGAGTATAAGACGAATCGTCATGTCTTTTTGCGGGTACCTGGTGAGACAGAGGCGTAGAGAATCAGAAAATGAGGGACAAGAAAACTATGAACAGAGCAGTATTTCCCGGAAGTTTTGATCCGGTGACGGTAGGACATATGGATTTGATCGTGCGTTCTGCCAAAATGTTCGATGAAGTTATTGTTGGTGTGCTTCGCAATGCAGCCAAGCAGCCGCTTTGCACAGTGGCAGAGAGGGTATCTCTACTGCAGGAGTTGACAGCAGAGATTCCGGGCGTGCGCATAGAAGCTTTTGATGGATTGTTGATTGATTTTGTAGATAAGATGGATGCCTGCGCAGTGATCCGCGGTTTGCGTACTGCGGCAGATTTTGAGTATGAATTGCCGTTGGCACAGACAAACCGTCATTTGAATGCACAGGTAGATACGGTATTTTTGGCGACTTCGCCGGAACATTCTTATATCAGTTCCAGTGGTGTTAAAGAAATTATTCAGTTTGGTGGAGACATCACCGGGTTGGTGCCGCCTTCTGTACAGCAGTTTTTGTTGGATAGGAACACAGATAACAGATAATATAAACAGGCAATATGCCGCAAGGAGGTACATATGGTAAGCAGTAGAATTGAACAAAAAATCGAAGATATTTATGCATTTGTTGAGAGTTGTAAACCGCAGGCGTTATCACAGTCCAAGGTTGTTGTGCCGAAGAATGATCTGTATGATCTGTTAGATGATCTGCGCCGTGATGTACCGGAGGAGATTACGCGTTATCAGAAAATGCTCAGTCAGCGAGATGCCATTTTGGAGGATGCTGAGGCAAAGGCGGATGCGATCAAGTTGGATGCGCAGGAGCAGTACAAAGCAATGGTAGAGGAACATGCGATCATGCAGGAAGCATATCAGCAGGCAGAAGAGACGGTAGCGCGTGCGAATGCAGAGGCACAGGCGATCATTGATACGGCCAGACGTCAGGCCGAAGAAATTGGCAATGGAGCTATTTACTATACGACAGATATGTTAGAGATGGCAGAAAAAGCGATCGCCAGAGCATGCGAGAGTGCAGTAAGCAATTCCAGAGCACTAGAGACAGCACTTCGCGGTCATTTGGATATTATTCGCCACAATAAGGCGGAACTTACCGGTGTGAATGCAATGGAAGAGGAAGAGCCACAAGAGGCACCGGAAGAAAGGGATGAGGAGATCGATGAATAAAAAGATTGATGTCGAAGTGGTGATCGGCGGTAAGCCATATACGTTAAGTGGTTATGAAAGCAGTGATTATTTACAGCGCATTGCGATGCATATCAATGGCAAGATAGCAGAGTTTCGTGCACAGGAGGGTTATGCAAGACTTGAGACGGAGCTTAAGAATGTCTTGCTTGCTATTAATCTTTCCGATGATTATCAGAAAGCACAGAACACGATCCGGGAGCTTAAGCAGGATAATGAAGATATGGAAAAAGAGCTGTTTGATATGAAACACGAGATGATATCGATGCAGCGGGAACTTCAAGAAGCCAAAGATGCCGTTAAGAAGCTTGAGCAGGAAAAAGAATCCGAAGAACATCGAGCGATTCGCTTGGAGACAGAGTTAGAGCAGCTGCGGAAAGAGATTGCTAAAGAAGTTGTGCAAAAGGAAGAGACAGTAGATGTGGCTGCAGATACTAAACCATCTGCAGTGTTGACAGCTACACAGCAGACTGCTCCGGAAAATGCAGACAAAGAGGAGACCGTTGAGAAACAGGATGTCGACGAAGACGTGACGCATTCAGAGGATACAGAAGCGGCGGTAACAGTGGAACAGACAGAAAATGTTGCTGAGGAGACCAAAAGTCCGGAAGAAATCGGGCAAGAGATAGCAGCAACAATCGGCAAGAAAGAGCCTGCCAGGAAAACGTCGCGCAGCAGTCGCAAGAAAAGACGGTAATAAATATAACGATAATTGGAGAGGGACTGGGTCTATGCACAACAGTCCCTTCTTTCTTAAAGTATGGAGAACTGGATGATGCAGAATAGAACAAAACGCAGAATAGGAGTGCCTGAGATCCTTGCTCCGGCAGGATCGATGGAGAGCCTTAAAGCGGCAGTAGCCGCAGGCTGTGATGCTGTGTATATGGGAGGGTCCAAGTTTGGTGCCAGAGCATATGCTCAGAATCCGGAAGAGGATGAAATGGTGGCGGCGATACGATATTGCCACTTGTACGGAGTAAAGCTTTATATGACGGTAAACACCCTGTTGAAGGAACAGGAATTGCAGAGCCTTCCTACGTTTTTGCGGCCGTATTACGAGGCGGGGCTTGACGCTGTGATCGTGCAGGACATGGGCGTTTTACGAGTGATCCACCAGTGCTTCCCGGATCTGGATATTCATGCAAGTACGCAAATGACCTTGACCTCCGGTATGGGAGTGGATGACCGATTAGCTGCTTACGGTGTAACGCGGATCGTTCCGGCAAGAGAACTGTCGCTGACGGAACTGCAGCAAATGCGGCAGCAGACGAAGATGGAGTTGGAAGTGTTTGTACATGGTGCATTGTGCTATTGCTATTCCGGTCAATGTTTGATGAGCAGTATGCAGGGTGGCCGTAGTGGCAACAGAGGACGCTGCGCACAGCCGTGCAGAATGCAATATGATATAGATGGCAGCAAACGTTATCTGTTAAGCCCAAAGGAGTTGTGCGCACTACCTTTGCTCGGAGAGATGATCGAGGCAGGGATCAATTCGTTCAAGATCGAAGGCAGAATGAAGCGGCCGGAGTATACGGCGTATGTGACAGCTATGTATCGCAAATACCGGGATCTGTATTTGGAACTGGGTTCTGCAAAATATCGGGTCTGGCAGCAGGAGCATGCGGCAGAGTGGGAAGATGATTTACGTAAGCTTGCCGAAATATACAATCGAGAAGGATTTACTGATGGCTATCTCGAGGAAAAGCCGGAGCAGATGTTAGCGGATAAGCGTCCAAAGCATGGAGGCGTTTGTGTGGGAACAGTGCAGGATGTGGATAAACATCAGGTGCGTTATCGATTGGAACGCCCGATATTTGCACAGGATGTGTTAGAATTTCGCGGTGCGGACGGTGTCAGTATCTATGAATACACGACGGGATCTTCATATCATGCGGGTGAGCTTGTGCAGACGCGCTATCAGAAAGGCTGCCGGATTGCGAAGGGT
>ERZ791641.1420-NODE-1420-length-10826-cov-2.688980_pt1 | contig 10826 bp, 7 predicted proteins | sample MGYA00510055_ERZ791641 | MGnify/ENA primary metagenome ERZ791641 (study PRJEB30046, sample SAMN00715226) | human gut metagenome | study: EMG produced TPA metagenomics assembly of the A metagenome-wide association study of gut microbiota in type 2... | reverse complement strand
TGCCGCAGAACGCAGAGTTTTTGTGTGATTTCTTATTTTGTTAAGTCTCTGATGATTACCTTGCTTCCGGGACGTCGAGTTCTCCGTAAGGCATGTAAATCAAGCATCAGAGACAACAAAATCTAGAAATCACCTAAAACGAAAATGCGGCAAGGCAATTACTATAGTTCTCTGACGGCAGAAATCGCCATGTAGCGGCTGCAAAATACTTAGTATCCATTGACATAATAAGCAACATGTGGTCTGACATTGACCATTGATAAGGGAAGTTTGGGTGGCTGACACGTGCAAACGGCAGGAATTGATGTCAATTCCTGCCGCGTACATGTTATGTGTGCTGTTGTTATTTTGTATTTTCGTTGATGTAGTTGATGAGGCCTTCTGCCTTGATGATCTTCTGCATAAACTCTGGGAATGCCTGACCCTGATACTCGGTTCCCTTTGTCTTGTCATAGATCATACCGCTGTCAAAATCGATCTCAACGGTGTCCCCTGCTTCAATTTCTTTGGCTGCAGCCGGGCACTCAATGATCGGAAGACCGATATTGATCGCATTGCGATAAAAGATACGTGCAAATGTCTCCGCAATAACGCAGCTGATGCCGGATGCTTTGATCGCGATCGGTGCATGCTCTCTGGAAGAACCGCAGCCAAAGTTTTTGTTGGCTACCATAATATCACCCTTCTGCACACGCTTTACAAAATCCGGATCAATATCCTCCATACAACTCTTAGCAAGCTCTGCCGGATCTGAGGAATTCAAATATCTTGCCGGAATGATTACATCTGTATCTACATTATCTCCATATTTATGTACTGTACCACAAGCTTTCATATTTATCTCCTTTCACTGCTCACATTAATTGATTAAAGACCAAGTTCTGCCGGTTCAGAAATCTTACCGGTCACCGCACTCGCTGCTGCCACTGCCGGGCTGGACAAATACACCTCGGAATCCACATGACCCATTCGTCCGACGAAGTTACGATTTGTTGTAGAGATTGCACGCTCACCTGCTGCCAGGATTCCCATATAGCCACCTAAGCACGGTCCACAAGTTGGTGTGCTGACAATAGCACCTGCCTCAATAAAGGTCTGCACTAAGCCCTCTTCAATTGCCTGCATATAAATTGCCTGTGTTGCCGGGATCACGATCACACGGATACCATCGGCAACTTTTTTGCCTTTGAGGATCTCTGCCGCTGTACGAAGATCCTCAATACGGCCATTCGTACAAGATCCGATCACAACCTGATCGATCTTAACGTCTCCCGCTTCTTTCACCGTCTTAGTATTCTCCGGAAGATGAGGGAACGCAACCGTTGGCTCTAACTTGCTTAAGTCAATGACATACTCTTCATCATAAACCGCATCCTCATCTGCTTCATATACTGTATATTTCTTTGTAGAATGCTCTTCCATATAAGCGATCGTCTTGTCGTCTACCGGGAAGATTCCATTCTTAGCACCTGCCTCAATTGCCATATTAGCAATAGAAAAACGATCATCCATAGACAGGTTTTTCACACCATCACCGGTAAACTCTAAGGAACGATACAACGCTCCATCTACACCGATCATACCGATCAGATGAAGGATCACATCTTTACCGCTTACCCATTTGGATGGTTTGCCGGTAAGCACTACCTTGATGGCAGAAGGCACCTTAAACCATGCCTGTCCGGTAATCATTCCACATCCCATATCTGTACTACCTACACCTGTAGAAAATGCTCCCAGCGCTCCGTAAGTACATGTATGTGAATCTGCTCCGATGCAGGTCTCACCTGCCACGATCAATCCTTTTTCCGGAAGCAGCGCATGTTCGATACCCATCTGACCTACTTCAAAATAATTCGTAATGTCGTGCTCTTTGGCATACTCACGAACACATTTGCAGTGTTCTGCAGACTTAATATCCTTATTTGGTGCAAAGTGATCCGGCACCAATGCTACTTTATCTTTGTCAAATACTGTCTTTTTATTTAACTTCTGAACCTCATGAATAGCAACCGGTCCTGTAATATCATTTGCTAATACCAGATCCAGATCTGCCATGATCAACTGTCCTGCTTCTACAGAAGGAAGACCTGCATGTGCTGCAAGAATTTTCTGTGTCATTGTCATTCCCATAATTAGTATTCCTCTCTTTCTATTGTTCAAGCCTCTGATCTCAAATCCATGTACCGACTCTGTCAATATCAATACGCTCTGCCTGTACGTTCTAAACTCTACTCAGATCTAATGTACCAGACTCATACTTTCGATCAGGCGCTCATACATTTCACGCAAGCCAACCGTCGCCTTCCAGCCAAGTTCCTGTAACTTCGTACTATCCAGCTTGACGATCATCTCCGGATTGTATCCGAAACTTGCCAGATCTTCCGGAATGTCACGTTCCACCGCAATATTCGACTCCGGCAAGATTCCACTGACTAACTTTGCCATATCATATATTGAGATCGCCGTATCCATATTAGTAACATTATACGCCTCTCCAGCCTGCCCTTTTGCCAAAATGGTAAGCAATGCCGTAACAGCATCGATCGTGTAACAGTATGTACGAACCGTCTTGCCCTCAGTATGGAGCACGATATTTTTGCCCTCGATCGCACAGCGTGCGAACTCAGCAAATACTCGGCCATCATCGTAAGCTACGCCTGCTCCAAAAGTCTGCGATAATCTGGCAACTTTGACCGGAACATCGTATTCTTTCGCATAAGATGCACACAGACACTCAACGATACGCTTTCCCTCCGAATAACTGCTTCGTACGCTGAGTGGCTCAATATATCCATAATCTTTCTCTGTGATCATACCCGCATCTTCCGCAGGAGTTCCATACACTTCGAGTGATGACAGATATACAACACCCTTTCCCTGTTTCTGTTTGGCAAGTTCTAACACATAGCGAGTGCCATCCACTGCCGCACCGATCGTTTCTACCGGATGACTGACAAAATATTTGGAACTCGTTGGACTTGCCCCATGAATCACATAATCTATGTCTCCATCATAGCAGATCGGCTCTGAAATATCTCCAAGCACAATCTCCAAATGCTCCTCTTCCTCTAAATAAGGGAATACCTTTAACGCTTTTTCTTTACTGCGCGCAAAGATAATGACTGTCGTATTGCAATGGCAGATACGGTTGCGGCACAACAAAAACTTAACGAGCTGTGAGCCGATCAATCCCGTTGCACCTGTCACAAAAATACGACTGCCGTCTAACGCTTCAATTGGCAGATCAAGCGCTGCGGCACGCTCTAAATCTTCTTGAAGCACCCGGTTATCCGGACTTTCTATTCTACTCATGTAGTTTTCCTTTCCATCCGTAATCAAATTTCACAAACATTTCTGTCGTCCATCTGTTACATCCTTATACTTCATACTTCTTTTAAGCTGTCTGCTAACGAATTCCGTTCGTCAGGCCGATACCAAACGTCTGCTCATTCTCTTTGTAGTTGAGCAGCGCACGGAACATATATACATCCTCTGGTGTAGTAACCTTAATATTACCACGATTGCCCGAGATCATATGTACTTCTTTGCCAAGCGTTGTCATGATCGTGCAGGCATCTACCATATTTTCATACGAAGGATTGATCGCACGCACCTCATCGTGGGCTGCAATAATATCTTTTAAGCGGAAACTCTGTGGTGCCTGTGCCGCAAATGTATCTTTACGATATGGTACAGAATCTACTTTCTCACCGCTCTTGCTGAGTAAGATTGTCTCGTAGCAAGCTGTGCAGGTGATCGCACTGCCGTACTTCTGTACACTTTCAATGTTCTGTTTGATCGTATCATAGGATACAAACGGACGCACGCCATCATGCAAAAGCACGATAGAATCCCCATCATTTTCTTTCTCTGCATCTTTCAACACATTGTAGATGGAATCCTGAGCAGTTGCACCACCCGGAATGATCGATACTACTTTATCCAGTCCATAACGGTCTACTAATTTCTGTGTCTTACCAATGTAGTCTTCCAATACGGAAATATAGATCTTGTCGATCATATCATGCTCCTGAAAGAGCTCCAATGTATGCACAAGTACCGGCTTTCCGTGAATCTCCAAAAACTGTTTTGGAATACCGGAACCCATTCTAACTCCACGACCACCGGCAAAGATCATTGCAATATTCATAATTAACTCCTTTCTTCTTCCTCCAATGCGCTAAAATTAAGCAGAGGAAGTCTTTGGTTTACTTTCTCAATATGACGCAGTTTTTTCTGAATGTCCTCCGGAATATTTCCAAGCAGGATCCAGTCAATCACGCGGTCTGACGCATGACTATCAATATAGTCAAAATGCTTGTCTACATATTGTTCAACTTTTTCATATTCATAATCCTTTTGTTCGAGTGCATCCATGATCTGTGCAAAGGTATAGCAGACCTTACCCGGTGCCGCTTCCTCATAATCACGATGGAACCCTCTTGAAAAAGAATATTGGATCTTGTCAAATGCGAAAAACAGCATTGGTTTACGCATCAAACTATACTCAAATATATTGGACGAATAATCCGTGATCAATATCTCTGTAATATAAAACAGATCATTGATATTTGGATATTTATTAGCATCCACAAAGCGGTCTTTATGAGCCTCTTCGATCGGTACCGCCTCACTCACCCAAGGGTGCATCTTGAATAACACAACGTATTCCTCTCCGCAGAAATCATACAATCGCTGAAAATCGATCATGTGATACGGATAATAGGCTGTTTTACGGTTTTTGCCACGGTAAGTCGGTGCAAACAAGATCACCTTTTTGCCTTTACACATTGGATACTGTTCATAAAGCTCTGCCGTTTTCTTCTCACGAAAGGCTTCATCCAAATACTCATCCATACGCGGCATACCGGTTGGCAAGATCTGATCGTCATTAATACCAAACACCTCAGAGAAGAACTTCCCGATCTGTCTGGAACCGGCGATTCCATAGCAGTATTGTCTATGGCAGCTCACTGGTGCCGGACATCCCAAGTGTCCCCATCTGCTATAACCGGAGGACTTAAAGCCCGCCCCCGCATGCCATAGCTGTATCAGCTTTGTCCGTTTATCTAATGTCAGCCAGTCAAAAAGCGGTACATGATCGTCAATGAATACCATATCGCACTGTGCTAATTTGTGGAGCAGCTCTTTGGTTGAGCTGCGCGCCTGTCTGATATAAGAAGCAGGTCTTGCGGAAAAAAGAATGGTATATTCCTTATCCAATCCCCGTTCACGCATTCGGTCATAAACCGCCTGCAGATTCGTACCGATCGTATCGCTCTGCTCCGTCATAAACATGATCACCTTTTGACGGTCTTTATACTTCTTAACCTGACCGTGATAATACGCTTTCCAACGCATCCGGCCTGCATTTTTCTTCATTTTGATCGCTGGATCTGTCACCGCAGATTTCACGATCTCACCATTGCTTTCCTGTTCCATGCTGACCTTCATCGCATCCATGATATGCATTAGGAGCGGAAGATCATTTTCCCCTTCCGTGACATAGAAGTTTACAAGATAACCTCTCGTCCGGTTGTTATGCAGGAAAGAACGCGATACATTTTCTGCCTCCGGAACCAATTCATGCGCCATCACACATTTTGCCAAAATCTCCTGCTTGCGGCAAACATAAAAGAAATAACTTCCCATCGGCAGACATTCGCAGTTCCCCGGATTTGTCATATTCATTGACAGTCGAATATGCTCTTCATCCACAATTGTCTGCTTAAATCGTGCTTTGGCATGAAAGTTTTGATCCACGGCATATACATCAAATTTTTCACCTTTTAACGACTCATCCGCATACGTAAGCTGTAAATCGATATGCACAATGATTCGTTCCCACCAGATTTTCGTGATCGTCGCAGTAAGTCGTCTTGACGAAATCCGGTCTTCCATCATGATCTCTTTGTCCATGGTATTCTCCATTTCCTATTTATCCCGACTTTTCGCAGGCTGACTGCTATATATCAGACAGTCTTTCAACAAAAAATGCGAAATGTGGGCATTATTTTTTAGTTTATCATCATATTCTGTAACTGTCAATCTAAGCAGCCATAAGCCACTGTTATACCAAATCCATTCTCTTATTCAAATCGCCAAGCGGCAGATTCCATCTGCATCTCTACCATATGTTTGTAAATACCATCGGTCTGCTTTAACTCAGCAGGACTTCCCTGCTCTGCGACCGTGCCATCTTTGAGTACCACGATCTTATCAACACCATTCACAGTACGCATACGATGTGCAATGATCAACACTGTTTTGTCACAGATCAGTTTCGAGATGGATTCCTGAATAAAGGATTCATTATCAACATCCAAAGATGCCGTTGCCTCATCCATCAAAATGATCGGTGCATCCTTTAAGAACGCTCTGGCGATGGAAATACGCTGTCTCTCTCCACCGGAAAGTTCCGATCCGTTTTCCCCGATCATCGTGTTCCATTTCTCCGGCATACGCTCTACAAATTCGTCACAGTGTGCCAGTCTTGCAGCCTCCATGACTTCTTCATCCGTCGCGCCCTGTCTGCCGATACGGATATTTTCCATGATCGTATCATTAAATAAAGTAACATCCTGAAAAACAATGGAATATAACGAAAGTAGTTTCTCCGGATCAATATCTGTAACCTTCATACCGCCAACCGTGATACTTCCTGTGTCATTATCCCAAAATCTGGCTGCAAGACGTGTTACTGTTGTCTTACCACCACCGGACGGCCCGATCAACGCAGTAACCTCACCCCGCTTGGCCATAAAGCTGACATCCGATAATACCTGCTCACCATCTTTATATGCAAAGGAAACATGGTCAAATTGAATGTCATAACCATCGTTCGTCAACTCCTCGTTACCTTCCTGCTCCTCATACGACAAAATCTCATCCATACGTTTGCAGTTAGTATCTGCACTAATAATGGCAGACAGATTCTGCAAAGAGATCTGCAGTGGCTCATACATGCGTGTCACTACCAGTAAAAACATAAAGAACGTAAGGACCGTAATCTGTCCGTTCAGTAACAAAGCACTTCCTACTACTGCAACGGTTCCGATCCCAAGCTTTAAGATCATCTGCGCAGAGCATACAAATGCTGCATTGGTAAATTCTACAAAGATAGCATTTTTTTCTACCGCTTTGATCTTATTTTCCAGTCCGGACATGTAAGCGTCTGTCATATTGTAAGAACGAAGATCACGCAATGTCTCAAGACCTTCCTGAATACCATCTTGACAGGAAATGCGGTACTGCATGGTGCGTTCATATACTTTTCCCATAACTTTTCTGGAATACAATACGATCAGAAAAGCAACCGGCATAACCCATACCGCCGCTAACGCCATTCTCCAATCAAAGAAAAACAAGCTGATCACGATCAGGGTTGTAGAAATAATAGCACCCACAAGCTCTGGGATCCAATGGGAACTGGCTGTCTCTAACAATGCACAGTCGGACATGATCGTGTTCGTAAGATCTGCCAAATCTTTTTTACCAAAGAAAGACAGCGGGATCTTGCGCAGTTTTTCTGCTAAAGTACGACGTCTGACACCGCTTTCTACATAAGTCGAATAGAAAGTAGACATATATTGAAACACCGTAGACGTAGCGATCAAAATCAGCACTACTATAATCGAAACCGTAAAAAATGGAATCTTTGCTCTTGGAACATCACCTTCCAGTAAATAGGACGCCAAGTAATACAAAAGTCCTACCGGAAGCATAAGGACAAGATTGGCAATAGTAACTGCAACAAAGGCACGTAACATATCTTTGGTACCTTTTTCGGATAATGCATATTTATGTTGTAATCTTTCGATCATGCTGTAACACCTCCTTTTCCTACCTGCCAGTTTACAGATCTGTTATACTCTTTCCACATATGTCCATAAACAGCATCTTTGGCAAGCAGTTCTTCGTGCGTGCCATGTTCGGCAACTTTGCCATCGGCAAGCACATAAATCTGATCTGCAGCCGTCACTGTTGACAGACGGTGGGCGATCATGATCACCGTCTTACCTTTGGAAAGCTTTTCAAATGCCTGCTGCACCAGTCGTTCATTGTCCGGATCTGCAAATGCTGTTGCCTCGTCTAAGATCAGGATCGGTGCATTTTTGAGAAATGCTCGTGCAATGGCTAAACGCTGGCTCTCGCCACCGGAAACATAAATTCCTTTGGAACCGATCATCGTATGTACGCCATCCGGGAACTTTTCAATAATATCCATACACTGTGCATCCTTTAACGCCTGCATGACTTCCTCGTCCGTTGCATCCGGGCGTCCCATGCGCACGTTATCCAAAATGCTCATCTTCAAAAGTCTGCTGTCCTGAAATACATAAGACACTTGATCCATCAACTCATCACCGCTTATATTTTTCACATTGACACCGCCCAGTTTGATAGCACCGGATTTCACATCCCAGAAACGGACGATCAAAGAAGCTAATGTTGTCTTGCCTCCTCCCGATGGTCCGACCAAAGCGATATGCTCTCCGGACCGGATCTGCATACTCACACCATCCAAAGCCAGATTCTTTGTATTTGGATAAGCAAACTGAATGTTTTCTACGACAACCGAAGAATCTTTCGGAACGTTTACCTCATTTGTAGGAAGTGGCTGCATCTCCAAAATCGTATCCATTCTCATCAATGCATCCTCTACTAACATTTGCGACTCTCCGGCATATGCGATCTTCATCAAAGTCACCGTCAATATGGATGTGATCAAAATATAAAAGAATATGTTCAAGATAAATGTATCCGTCACTCCATGACCACTAAATAAATACGCTGCAATGATCAATGCCGCAAAGATTCCATTGGACGCTGTTGTAAAACATACCATCGGCAACATCATATTTTTGGTATATCCTAATGTCCATTTCTCATATTCATCAATAGCATGGCGAAAACGTCGGAAGGAAAAAATCGTTTGTCCAAACGTTTTTAACACCGGAACACCTCGCACGTACTCTACCGCTTCCGAAGACATTGATTCCAGCGCATTTTGATACTGTTTCATATCTTCTGCCATTTTCGGTCCCATCATAAAACTTCCCATGAGAATAAATGCCAATGCTGCCGGGATCAAACTAGCAATACCCAGTCGCCAGTCAAAGGCGATCATCATCACGAGCAAACCGATCGGTGTTGCAATAGACACTGCCTTATCCGGCAGATTGTGTGCTAAAAATGTTTCTGTCGCTGCACTTGATTCCATAACCACTTTACGAATCTTTCCACTGCCTTCGGATTCAACGAAACCAAGCGGCAGTTTCATAATATGCTGCATCAACTTGATACGCATATTGGCCTGTACGCGAAATGCCGCTTTGTGAGAACACATTAACGCTACGATATAAAATACCATCGCCAACAATGCAAAACCAACAGCCATCCAACCATACTGTTTCAAAGAAACCGCATTTTCGAAATGCGGACGTACCTCTAACACTTCCTTCAACATACGCCAGATCTCATAAAATGGCACCAGTGCAATGATCGCACTGACCGCTGCCAGCACAAGGGAAGCATAGGTAAAATACTTATGTCCTCCGGCATAGTCCATCAATCTAGACAATGCACTCTGTTTTTTCTTTTCCATTGAAAATTGTCCCTCCATTCTTGATGCTTTGCTTTACTCGTGGTCGAGCACGGCTTTCCAGCCAGCAAAACGATATTGTTTTATGTTGTCCATAAACACCTTTGCTTCTTCGAAAGGCAGTTTATGTGACACGATCTCATAAATATACTGCCAACCGGTACGGCAAATCACATGGACAAAAAAATCCGTGATCTGTTCCGGACTCTTGGCATATTTATCGGCAAATGCTCGATAGTAGGTTTCTTCAATCTGCGCCCCAGCCGATCAAAATACTGCTCATACTCCGTTCCTGCCGATCTGCAAAAGATCAAGTAGAACACATCGAAATTCTGATAAATATATCGCAGCACCCCGTCAGTCCCCTCTTCTCCCGTCTCCATGGCACTGGAAGAGTCCTGTGTATCTGTTGCCTGATCCACACAAGTCAGATAATACTCCATCAGCCCATCTGCCACCGGTCCAACGACAGCCGCAAATAACCCTGCCTTGTCTCCAAAACGCGTATAGATAGAATTGGTACTCACACCACTATCCGCCGAAATCCGCCGCAGGCTCGCCCCATGAAAACCATGTTCCATAAATTCCCGACGTGCACTGTCGAGAAGTGCTTCTGTAACTCCGGCTGATTCTTGTCTCATGTGATCCCTCCTTTTTCTTCTGCGCAATAATTATTTGGCCACACACTATGTTCTTTCTACCAAAATGCAAACATTCACTATTAAAATACTCTACGACACATCACAACAATATTTACGCAATAAAATAACAGTGTTATTGTAACACTGTTATTTTATGCTTTACAATATAGTTACTGATCAACTTTTCTCAATATCGTCATAACTTAATTATTATATTTTTACGGAAACGGCGCATTGAGCTTCCGATAGTCCTATTTCCAATATTTATACTTTACATGATATTTCTTGGCATACTTGTGCGCATAACTCCCCCTTTTCACATAAAGTGTAAGCTTTTTACAGCCTTTAAATGCATCTTTCTCTATTTTTTTCACAGATTTAGGCATCTTTATTTTTTTAAGCTTCTACAATTTCCAAATGCTTTCGACCCCACCCTCCTTACTTTACTTGGTATATCATAATACTTGCGCATGATTTCTGCGCATAATGGAGTTTCAAAGAAACTCCCAAGATAAGCACAGTGTGCCTATTATGTCAATGATTATATTGTATTTTGCAGCCACAACATAGCGATTTCT
>ERZ791641.1419-NODE-1419-length-10829-cov-2.342770_pt1 | contig 10829 bp, 8 predicted proteins | sample MGYA00510055_ERZ791641 | MGnify/ENA primary metagenome ERZ791641 (study PRJEB30046, sample SAMN00715226) | human gut metagenome | study: EMG produced TPA metagenomics assembly of the A metagenome-wide association study of gut microbiota in type 2... | reverse complement strand
CTCGACCGGCAGGCCCGCCTGCTTGACGGCCTCCTCGATCGTCTTGCCCGAGGCCACCTTGAGGCCGAGCTTCTCGAAGCGCGTGAGCGTGTTCGAGAGGATGTTGTTGTTCGCGTCGGCGTCCTGACCGATGAGCAGGTAGCTCATGTTGTTCTTCGTCAGGCTGGCGATGCCCACGGCCTTCTCGATCTGGCCGAGGTGCTCCTGCACGAAGCGCCTGCCGTCCGTGTTGATCTGGATGCCGTAGCCCGCATGCATGAGCGGCGAAGGGTTGCAGTGACCAACGGGCGAAATCGGACCCGCATAGAACTGGTCCATGTTCACCATCCTGGCCATGACCTGTTCGGCCATGCGGATGTTTTCACCGGTCGCCCAGGGCGCGCCGCGCACAACCATGCGGGAGGCCCACGGGCCGATGTACTGGCCGACCATGGCGTTGTTGCCGGCAAAGCCGCCGGTGGCGAGAATCACGCCGCCTTTGGTCATCAGTTCGACGCGGCGGTGCTTTTCAATGCAGGAGACGCCGAGCACGTTGAAGCACTCGTCGGTCACGAGCTCGACCGCCTTCGTGTTGTAGCGAACGGGCACGCCCGCCTTCTCAAGCGCCTCGAGCATCACCTTCACCATGTGGGCGCCGCCCGTGAGGCCGTTGACTGCAGGCACGATGTGGCAGCGCATGCGTTCGGGCGCGTGCTGCTTCCAGATCTTGTACGTCATGCCGTGGTCGCCGAGCCAGTCGACGCTTTCGCCCGCAATCTCGGCATAGGCGCGGATGAGGGCAGGATCGGAACGACCGCCCGAAACCTCCATCATCTCCTTGAAGTAGAGTTCCTTGGAATCGTCGTCGTCCTTGTCCTGATAGCGCGTTTTCGTCGCGGCGATCCAGCCGGAGCTGTAGGCGGACGTGCAGTCGGGACGGCCCATCTTCTCGATGAGAAGAACCTTGGCGCCCTTTTCCTTGGCTTCGAGCGCGGCGCAGAGGCCCGCGAAGCCCGCGCCCACCACGACGACGTCCCACTCCTCGCGGGCGATCTTCGACTTGGGCTCGACTGCGGCGGAGGCCGGGAGCGAGACGCCTGCGGCAGCGGCGGCACCCGTGCACATGAGGCCGGTCTTGAGCAGATTGCGGCGTGCAGCTTGCATGATTTCTCTCCTTTTGTCTTGAGCGGCGCCGGACCGGTCACGTCCGACGTCCTTTTCATGCTACGACGGAACACTTCGGCGCACTAACCTCAGGAAGGACATTCGATGCGCTTTTTCGGCCATCGGGCGGCGTCCCGGGCGCCCCTGAAGGAAAACCTCAGGCCTGCTGCCCTGCGCCGGGCGCGGTAATATTGAGAATTCATCCAACCAACCCATCCGCTTCACATTGGAGACCAGCATGGCACTCAACGTCGTCGAGATCTGGCGCGACCTGCACAAGACGCCCGAACTCGGTTTTGAAGAAAACAAGACCTCCGCCTACCTTGCCGAGGCCCTCGAAAAGCTCGGCTACGCCGTCACGCGCGGCGTCGGGAAGACGGGCGTCATGGGCGTCATCAGGGGCGCCGAGCCCGGCCCCGTCCTGATGCTTCGCGCCGACATGGACGCCCTGCCCTTCAGGAACGATGACGGCTCGATCGAGGCTGTCCACGCCTGCGGCCACGACAGCCACTGCGCGATGGTGCTCGCCGCCGCCTCCGAACTCGCGGACCGCGTGCGCCGCGGCACCCTCAAGATCCTCTTCCAGCCGGGCGAGGAGACGCTCCACGGCGCGCTCGAGGTCCTGAAGTCCGGTGCCGTCGACGACGTCGACATCGCCCTGGGCTGCCACGTGCGTCCGATCCAGGACATCCCGACGGGCACCTGCGCCGCCGCCGTTCGCCACACCTCGAGCACCTTCGCCGACATCGTGATCCACGGCCGCACGGCCCACGCCTCGCGCCCGCACCTCGGCGTCAACTGCGCCGAAGTGGCCGCCGCCGTCACGCAGGCCGTCGCCGCCATCAAGGGCGACCCCGCCAAGGTGTGGTCCTGCAAGGGGACGAGCATCCAGGCCTGCGCCGCTGCCGTCAACATCATCCCCGACACCGCAACCCTCAAGCTCGACATCCGCGCCCAGACGAACGAACTCATGGACGAACTCCTCGAGAAGGTCCGCATGGCCGCCGCGGGCACCGCCGCTGCCTACGGCGCAACCGCCGAAGTCATCCTCCCCGGCGTCGTCATCCCGGCCGCCGTCTACGACGAGGACCTCGTCGCCGAACTCGCCGGCACGATCCGCGAGGTCCTCGGCGACGAATGCCTCGCCCGCGACTGCGGCGGTGGCGGCGAGGACTTCCACTTCTTCAAGAAGGAACGCCCGCACATCCGCGCCGCCTACTTCGGCGTGGGCGCAGGCTGCACGCCCGGCCTCCACGCCCGCAACATGACCTTCGACGAAACCCAGCTCGACATGGGCGTCAGGGTCCTCACCGCCGCCGCCCTCAAGCACGTCGGCTGACGCATCACAAAGCCGCATCGCTCCCCCGTCCACCACACGGACGGCCCCGCCTTCATTTCTTAAGCAGCGCCAAAACGCCCGCCGCACGAGCCATCTTCAAAGCACGGAATTGAGACCCCGATCGGGTGCAGGCACCCGGGCGCAATCACATGAAATCCAAGTACTTCCGCCCATAAAGCTTTGACTTTCGTCAAACTCCATGTTCGAATTTGAGAACATCTGTTTCAGGTCTGCTAGGGTATTTCCTGTTACGCCCCTGCAGACAAATGCGGCGGGCATTGAAGAACACCACTGGAGCAGGAAAATGCCGGAATGCAGAATTGAGGCGCTGGCCCTCGCAAGGCAGCCATTGAACGAGATTGAAGCCATGCTTGCGCTCACGTCCGTCACCTCTGCCTCCTCCTCCACATCCTCCTCTACATCCACGCGCGGCTCCCTCTAAGCCCGCGCGTGCGATATCAGGCGCCGTTGCGGCCTCCCCGGCCGTGAACGTCCGCCGCCCCTTCCCCCCCTTTGACAATCCGACCGGCCGATTTTGCATTTCGGCGCACTGAAGGCTCAAGGCCCCACTGCACCCGAAATCCGTCAAAAGAGCCGGGAAACCCCGCCGGAAGACCGTCCGCACCCATGGACGGGGCCTTTCGCCCCACAGGAAAAACTAGGAGACTCAACATGGATCTCATCAAGAACTGGAAGCTTCATCTGCTGGCCCTCATCGTCGTGATCGTGGCCGAATCGATCGGCATGCACCGCTTCGGCCTCGTCGTGCTGCTGCCGCTGCTCTACGCGCTGGTGCTGGGCGGCATCCTCTCCTTCCCGAAGTTCGGGATCCTGAAGTTCTCCGAAATGGACCGCGCCGCGAAGTTCATGCCGATCGCCATGCTGGTCCTCCTGACGAAGATCGGTCTGGGCATCGGGCCGAACCTCGAGATGCTTCTCAATTCCGGCTGGGCCCTGATCATGCAGGAGTTCGGCCACTTCTTCGGCACGCTGATCTTCGGCCTGCCCGTCGCGTTGCTCCTCGGCATGAAACGCGAGGCCATCGGCGCGTGCTACTCGATCGACCGCGAGCCCAACGTCGCCATCATCGGCGAGAAGTACGGCCTTGACAGCCCCGAGGGCCGCGGCGTGATGGGCATGTACATCTGCGGCACCGTCTTCGGCGCGCTCTGGATCTCGATCCTCGCGGGCGTGGTCGCGGGCCTCGACATCTTCCATCCGCACTCCCTCGCCATGGGCGCGGGCATCGGCTCGGCCTCGATGATGGCCGCCGGCACGGGCTCGATCATCGCCGCCTACCCCGAAGCCGCCGAAACCGTCGGCGCCTACGCGGCCGCCGCCAACCTGATGACCTCGGTACTCGGCATCTACTTCGCGCTCTTCATCTCGCTGCCCGTCACGGTCAAGATCTACGAACTCGTAACTGGCGACAAGCGCGCCGCCTGAGAGACCTGAACACACCGCGCCGCCCCCCCGTCACAAGGAAAGTACATCATGAACGCCATTGCCGCCCATCTTGAAAAGCTCAAGGACTACATCTTCATCCTGCTCGTCACCGGCCTCTACACCGTCGTCGCCAACACCTTCGGCTACAACGGTGACCTCGCCCAAGGCGCCGTGGGCATCCTCGTCATCGTCGCGATCGCCTTCTTCGGCGTCGTGATCCAGATGCTGCCCGGCTTCAACAAGCTCCCCGTCGTCTTCTGGGTCTCGCTCACCGCCGTCATCGTCTCGATCCCGAGCTTCCCCGGCGGGGTGTGGATCGTCGAGCAGACCAAGCACATCAACTTCCTCGCCACGACGACCCCGATCCTCGCCTACGGCGGCCTGTGCCTGGGCAAGGACCTCGAGGCCTTCAAGCGACTCTCCTGGCGCATCGTCCCCGTCGCCATGGCCGTCGCCTCGGGCAGCTTCCTCTGCGCCACCGCGCTCGCCGAGCTGATGCTGCACCTCGAGGGCATCTTCTGATCCTCGTTCCGACAATCGTTCTACAATGGACCGAATGCCCGCCGCCCCTGCGGGGGCGGGCGCACCCGGTCCCGTCAATCACCCGATATAGAAAGGAGCGGACCGCAGGCGCCGCCATCAGGCGCCGGAAACGGTCCCCTGTACAGATCATGGACAAAGCCGCCATCAAGCAGAAAGTCTGCGAAGCCATCGCCGCGCACCGCGCCGACATCGAGGCGATTTCCGAAGCCATCCTCGCCGAGCCCGAACTCGGCTTCAAGGAGGTGAAGACCTCCCGCAAGGTGCAGGAGGCGCTCGAGAGGCTCGGCATCGAATTCACGGCCGGCCACGGCATCACGGGCGTCAAGGCCCGCATGAAGGGCAGGAACTCGAAGCGCACCGTCGCGATGCTCGCCGAGCTCGACGCCATCGTCTGCCGCAACCACAGGAACGCCGACCCCGTCACGGGCGCCGCCCACTGCTGCGGCCACAACATCCAGATCGCCAACATGATCGCCGTGGCCTGCGGCCTGCGCGACGTCATGTCCGAACTCGACGGCGACGTCGTCCTCTTCGCGGTCCCCGCCGAAGAGTACGTCGAGATCGACTGGCGCAACGCCCAGCGCGACGAGGGTCGTCTCAAGTACCTCGGCGGCAAGCAGCAGCTCATCGCCGAAGGCGCCTTCGAGGACATCGACATGGCCATGCAGATGCACGTGGCCTCGGGCGACGAATTCAATCTCGGCGCCTCGAGCAACGGCTTCATCGGCAAGCTCATCGAATACCACGGCCGTCCCGCTCACGCCGCCTTTGCACCTGAAGAAGGCATCAACGCCCTCAACGCCGCCATGATGGGCGTCATGGGCGTCAACGCCATCCGCGAAACCTTCCGCGACCAGGACCACGTGCGCTTCCACCCGATCATCAACGCGGGCGGCGACCTCGTCAACGTGATCCCCGACTACGTCAAGATGGAAAGCTACGTGCGCGCCTCCAACATCGACGCCATGGCCCGCTACAACAAGGCCGTCGACCGCGCCCTCAGGGCGGGCGGCGACGCCATCGGCGCGAAGTGCGAGATCAGGAACCTGCCGGGCTACCTCCCGCTCGCCCCCGACGACGCCTTCCGCGAAGTCCTGCGTGACAACGCCGTCGAACTCTTCGGCAAGGAGAAGGTCACGCTCGGCGAACACAGCTCGGGCTCGACCGACATGGGCGACGTCTCGCTCCTCATGCCCGTCATCCACCCCTGGGTCGGCTGCGTCGACGGCGTTCTCCACGGCGCCGACTACGAGCTTCGCGACCGCGAGGCCGCCTTCACCCGCATCCCGCAGGCCCTGGCCCTCACGATCGTCGACCTGCTCGCAGACGGCGCGCAGAAGGCCGACGAAATCTGCACGGCCTTCAAGCCCCGGCTTGACCGAGAGTCCTACGTGGCCTTCATGGACGACATCAGATAAGGCCTCATCCACACATTGATTTCCTGTCCCATGCGGTCCGGCAAAGGCCGCGGGGGTTTCGGGACGGCGTTGCAGCAGAGCGCCGTCCCCTTTTTTTATTCCTCCGCCGTGCCCCGTCCATGGAAAAGGCGGGAGCATCCGCATCGGAATGCTCCCGCCTTCATGCCCTTCAGTCAGACGGGAAGCCCTTCAGGCTCCCGCAGGGCGAGCCTGCTAGAAGACGTGTCGGACGCCGACGTTGCAGCGCCAGTCTTCGACCACCTTGCCCGCATTGATGCGTTCAAGGTCGACATAAACGTGGGGACGGGCGTCAGGCTGAAGTTCGCGCCGAGGCCGAACTCATACCAGGTGCCGCCAAGATCGTCCTCGACGACGCGGGATTTGCCCGCATAGTCGAGCCTGGAGCTCATCTCGCCCTTGAAGTCGTGGAGCACGGAGGCTCGTGCGTAGACCGTCCCGCGGTCATTCGGGAAGTTGAAGCCCGCGCGGACGCCGAGACGACCGATCAGGGACTCGAAGTCGTCCTGGGAGACGGAGACGCCGATTTCAGTGACGAAGTCGTCGCCGATCACCTGACCCTAGGTCACCTCTGCCTGCGGTTCAACGAAGAGCTCGTCGGTGAACTTGAAGTGCCAGCCGTATTCGGCCGGCTCGCGTTTCGAGCCGACGGCCTCCTTTACGTTGCGTCCAGACAGCCCAAAATCCACCAAAAACCTGAATCTACGCACTCGAAAACCAAAGGACATTCAGTTTTTCTTAATGCTCATGCAGAACTTTGCGGCGCCTTCGGTTTTCGACTTGACGCACGTCAAGGTTTCGGAGGCCCCCGCGCCTAGACTGAAATCATCGCGGAGCGCAAGGAATGCGTCTGGCGTAGAAAACAATTTCAAAAGGAGAACACATCATGTTGACGAAGAAGGCACTCGGCCTGATGATCGGCGCGCTTCTGAGCGGCGCCCTCATCGGCGGCGAAGCGGCGGCGGGCCAGACGCTCGCGGACTTTCACTCGAAGATGGGCGGCTGCGCCTCGTGCCACGGCACGAACGCCGTGACGGCGGCGTCCGTCCCCGACGACGAGCGTGCGCTCAACGCGCAGTGCCAAACCTGCCACGGGTCCTACAAGGAGATCAGGAAGACGGGCACGGAGATCGATCCGCACCACTCGCATCTCGGCGACATCAACTGCACGAGCTGCCACACCGCGCACGCCCGCCCGAAGCTCGTCTGCAACGACTGCCACACCTTCCCCAACAAGATGCCGTTCGCCGATGCGCCCGAAGCCACGCCGAAGGCCGCACCCGACGAGGCCGCCATCGAGGCCGCGATGAAGGCCGAGCCGCGCGAATCCTATGACGTCGTGGTGATCGGCGCGGGCAGCGCGGGCTTCAACGCAGCGATCGCCGCCAAGCGTGCCGGCGCCTCCGTTCTCCTTCTTGAAAAGCACAGCTTCTCGGGCGGCAACTCCATGCTCGCCGCGGGCGGCTACAACGCCGTCGGCACGAAGCAACAGAAGGCCAAGGGCATCAACGACACGGTCGAAGCCTATGTCGAGGACACGCTCAAGGGCGGCCGCGGCAAGAACGACCGAGCCCTCGTTGAAATCCTCGCGAAGGAAAGTGCCGCAGGCGTCGAATGGCTCGAGGGCATGGGCGCGGACCTCTCCGAAGTGAAGCGCTCGGGCGGCGCCCGCGTCGACCGCACGCATCGTCCGACGGGCGGCGAGACGGTCGGTCCGCACATCGTCAAGACTCTGCGCGCTCAGGCCGAGAAGGACGGCGTGCCCGCACGCCTCAACTCCCGCGCCGTCAGACTCATTGTTGACGAAAACCACACCGTCAGGGGCGTCGTGGTCGAAGGCAAGCACAGCGGCCTCTACCGCGTCAACGCCAAAGCGGTCGTGCTCGCTGCTGGCGGCTACGGCCAGAACAAGGAGATGGTGGCCTTCTATCGTCCGACCTTCAAGGGCATGACGAGCTCGAACAACGTCACGAGCACCGGCGACGGCGTGCGCATGGCACTTGAAGCCGGCGCGAGCATGACCGACATCGACTGGATCCAGGCCCACCCGACCGTCGGCAAGGGAAGCCGCATTCTCATCAGTGAAACGGTCCGCGGCGTCGGCGCCGTCATGGTCAACGAAACGGGCGCGCGCTTCGTCAACGAACTCACGACCCGCGACCGCGCCTCCGACGCGATCCTCAAGCAGCCCGGCCGCCACGCCTGGCTCGTCTTCGACGCCGATCTCTACGCCAAGGCCAAGATGGTCCGCGGCTACGACCACCTCGGCATGCTGAAGAAGGCCGACACGATCGAAGGGCTTGCCAAGGCTGCCGGCATGGATCCGAAGGTCCTTGAAAAGACGCTCGCCGACTACAACGCGTACCGCGCCAAGGGCCATGACGACGCGTTCGGTCGCCCAGACATGCCGCTCGCCGTCGCGAAGGCGCCCTTCTACGCCGTCGAAGTTGCGCCCGGCATCCATCACACGATGGGCGGCGTGGCCGTCACGACCGAAAGCGAGGTCCTCGACATCCAGTCCCGTCCGATGCCCGGCCTCTATGCCGCAGGTGAAGTGACGGGCGGCGTGCACGGCTTCAACCGCCTCGGCGGCAACGCCGTCGCCGACACCGTGGTCTTCGGCCGCCGTGCAGGCGAACACGCTGCGAAGTACGCGCTCGAACAGAAGTGAGCGCAGCCGCCTCAACATAAAAGGCAGGACGGCATTTCCTGCAGGCGTCTGAGGGAGACGCCCGCAGGATGAAAATGAAGGCGCCGTCTGCGGCTTGTGCGTCCGCAGACGGCGCCTTCGTCGTCACCAAAGATAAAAAGAACCCCGGACCAAGAGCGGACCGGGGCAGCAAAGCCGGCTGCAGCCCGGGGCAACCGGCACAGGGAACGATTTTCAGAATGGGTTTCGAGGCCTGTGCGCGCCCAAGCGATTGGAGGCGTACCCGAAGGCGCGCGCAGGCTTCGAGAGGATCATCCGCAGAGAGGCACGCAGCGCTTCTTGAGAACGGGAAGCAGAGAGGCAACAAGGACGCCGAAGGCGGCCAGAATCATGGACAACATGGAAATTCGGAGTGCTTTTGCACGAGGTTGCAGGATGGAACGCGTCCGCGCGCCTGGGCGGGCTCGAGGACGAAGGCGTCATCAGCAGGCGCGAGGGCTCGGGACGTACAAGGGCACCGGCAACAGGAATCCCTTCCACATCATTTCGGGGCTTGACGGCAGGTCGCGCGGCACGCGCAAGGAGCTCGTCTCGATCTCGACCGTCGCCGCGCCCGACTTCGTGGCCGATGCCCCGGGTTTGCCGAGAAAGGCGCCCGTCATCCTCATGGAGCGCTTTGCGGGCCTCACGCCCGAGCGCTTCACGAAGGGATTTCTTGAGGACGACACGCTCTACAAGTTCTACGACCGCGAGTTCGGCATTGGCATCATCCGCCAGAAATGCAAGGTCCGCTTCGAGCGCGTGGCGGCGGATGCGGCCCGCAGCCTCGACCTGCCCGAGGGGCTCGAGATGCTGCGCACGGACCGCGTCTCCTACGACATCACGAAGGAACCCGTCGAGTACCGCATCAACCGCGGCCGCATCGAGCGCACACTCGTCTCCTTCGACGTCGTGATCTAGCGGCGGGAGCCGACGGCGCCCCCGCCCAAGGGAAAACCCGATTCTCGTATCGCTTCCGTTGGCGTAAAATGCGCGCCTTTCCCAAGGCATCAGGACAGAACCTCACCGATCGGGTTTTCTTGCAATGGACTGGCTGGCTCATCTGTACGTTGGAACTCTGAACATGATCCACTACATGCATGACAAATACTACTATGAAGCAGCAGAGATGGCTCTGATCGATACAAAGGTTGAGCGTTCTTTCGCAACAGGTATCGCAGGATTCTCTCATGTAGTAGACTCCCTGTCCGCTATCAAATATGCAAAGGTTAAAGTTATCCGTGATGAGCAGGGCTGTGCTGTTGACTTCCAGACCGAAGGCGACTTCCCGAAATACGGTAATGATGATCCGAGAGCAGACGAATTTGCTGTATGGCTTCTGAAGACCTTCATGGAGAAGATCAAGAAGAACAAGACCTACAGAAACTCCGAGCCTACAACTTCCGTACTGACCATTACTTCTAACGTAGTATATGGTAAGGCTACCGGCGCTCTTCCGGATGGCAGACCGGCATACACACCTTTCGCTCCTGGTGCTTCACCGTCTTACGGTGCAGAGAAGAGCGGCCTGCTGGCTTCCCTGAACTCTGTTGCTAAGCTGCCATACGAACTGGCACTGGATGGTATCTCCAATACACAGACCATCAGCCCGAGCGCACTGGGTCATGACGATGACGAAAGAGTCAACAACCTGGTACACATCCTGGATGGTTACTTCGATCAGGGTGCACATCACCTGAACGTAAACGTATTCGGAACCGAAAAACTGATCGACGCAATGGAGCACCCGGAGAAACCGGAGTATGCAAACTTCACAATCCGTGTATCCGGCTATGCAGTTAAATTCATCGACCTGACAAAAGAGCAGCAGATGGACGTAATTGCACGTACCTGCCACGATCATATGTAATTTCTGAAAATGTTATTTCTAAAGCCCCCGCGGCCGCAGCAATGCGGCTGTGGGGGCTTTTTGTATATCGCTGCTTGAATTCCAGTAAAATCCACTTGATTTAGAGTACATAAAATGAGAAAATTTATCAGATACAGAACGCTAATTGAAAAACTTTTATCAAGTAATTCATAGCGTAAGTTACGAGTTAATGTTATAATACCAAAGTTAGGATTTCCTAACATAAGAAAAAATGGAGTTTTATTTATGAAAAAGAAAATTGTTGCAGCATTTTGTCTTGCCATGGTGATGACGGTCGGCGGATGTTCCGGTGCGGGGACAGCAGCGCAGCCGGAGAGCAGTGAAAGTCAGACACAGCCGGCG
>ERZ791641.1418-NODE-1418-length-10832-cov-2.553401_pt1 | contig 10832 bp, 10 predicted proteins | sample MGYA00510055_ERZ791641 | MGnify/ENA primary metagenome ERZ791641 (study PRJEB30046, sample SAMN00715226) | human gut metagenome | study: EMG produced TPA metagenomics assembly of the A metagenome-wide association study of gut microbiota in type 2... | reverse complement strand
AGACGGAACACCGCCGCCATTTCCAGCAGCTGCTCCAGCAGCTGCGGCTGCTCTGCGGCATCTGCCGTCATGATCTGGTCTAGCAGTTCCTGTGCAGGGCGGGTTGCTGCAATGCTGGCAGTCACCTCCAGACGATACCGTTCATCAGGCAGCAGCAGTACACCGTCTGACAAGTCCGCAAATGCCGACTCCTGCAAAAAATCGTCCAGACTCCCGAACATGGCACTATTGTTCATATTATGTCCGAACACCAGCGAAAAAAAGTCGCTGAAATCCACCGCATTCCGGCTGTCCAGAAACGGGGTGCCGTACAAGTCGTAGCCGCCCTCATAGTTGTGGTCAATGTATCTATCGCTGTCTGTGCCGCCCATGAGCGGATAATCGATCATCGTCTGCGGCAGCACCAGCCAGCCGATCATGTCCGGATTGTCGGCACAGCCTTTTTGCAGCAGCGTTTCCCGCCGTTTCAGATTCCGGTCATCGTCCCACGACCGCACCTCGCTCTTGCCGTCCATTCCGCGGAGCACTTCCAGTACATGGCTCTCGCTGGAGTTGAAATAATGGCTTTCATGCAGAAAAACAGCAGACGAAATCACCGCCGCCGCCAAAAGCAGGCTCACTGCGATCCCAAAAATCTGACTGTAAATTTTTTTCTTGGATTTTACACTTCTTTGTTTCATCAGATGCCCCCGTTTCCCACATATTCATGTATATATTGTAACAAATTCGTACAAAAATATAAACATGTTTCTGAGAAGAATTCAGGAAATTCTGGAATTTTCTATAATTTGTCCATACTCGGAATGAGATCACCCTCATTGATGCTGAATCAGATGATCCAGCAGAATCTTCACGCCGATCAGGATCAGCACCACGCCGCCGGCGATCTCCGCCTTTTTCTCAAAGCGGTTGCCAAAGCGATTGCCGATCCAGACACCGCAGAACGACAGCACCAGCGTGACACAACCAATGATGGAAACGGAACTCCAGATCTGCACGTCCAGACAGGCAAACGCGATCCCCACCGCCAGAGCATCGATAGAGGTGGCAATTGCCAGCATGAACAGTTCCTTGTGATCCAACCTGGCATCACTTTTTTCAGCAGCCGATTCTTCCTTTTCGTGGAACACGTCCCAGAGCATTTTCCCGCCGATGAATGCCAGCAGCACAAATGCGATCCAGTGGTCAAACGCCTGAATATAACGGGAAAATGATGTACCCAGCAGCCAGCCCAACAGCGGCATCAGTGCCTGAAACACGCCGAAATACAGCCCGATGACCAACGCCTGAGCGTACCGCATCTTCCGCATGCCCAGCCCCTTACAGACCGACACTGCAAATGCGTCCATTGACAGTCCGATCGCTGTCAGCAGCAGTTCTACAATTCCCATAAAACAGTTCTCCTTTTTATGCCTGAGGCATGGCTTTTTACAATAATTTATGCAATTACAAATCAGTATAGCACACGCCATTTCAGTTTGTCAAGGCAAATCATACTAATACAAAAAACCCGACACGGGATCGCTCCCGCATCGGGTTTTTCTTATGCTGTCATAGCCTTGTTGTCAGAAACGCTTACGCGTTCGAAATCAGGGGATCTGATTATTCAGCCCACATAGAGCCCTTCAGGTTCTTCAGATCCGGGCAAACCGGATTGTCCCAAGTAGTGCTCTTGTGACCAGCACCCATCAGAGCAATGTAGTATGCCTGATAGTACAGGTCAGTAGCCTCGATCTTGCCGCTTGCAGAATTCTCTCCTGCCTTGCTTTCAGTATCGATATCGGTCAGGAAGTAAGACAGCTTCTCCAGATTTGCATCCTTTGCATAATCGGTGCCATCCAGCAGCTTTGCACTCTTGGTACCAGCACCCTGTCTTGCAATGTAGTAGCTGCTGTAGTACATATCAGTAGCCTCTACCTTACCGGACAGGTCGGTGTCGCCCTTAATACCGATGTAAACCTTTGCAGTAGCAACCTTTTCACCCTTATACAGGATATCGAGGTCGGTATCTACATATGCCTTGCCTTCCTTGTCGAACAGTGCCTTCGGGCTTTCTGCACCAAAGGTCAGATCGTCCATAACGCTTTCGCCGTTTACAGTTGCAGACTTCACAAGGTCAGCAGCGTTGAAATTGCGTCCGTCAATAGACAGATAGAAGTTTGCGTCCGGATTTGCTTCGATCTTCAGCTCAGCTTCAGCAGTTGTTGTTGCGGTAGTAGCTGCAGTAGTTGCTGCGGTTGTAGCTGCAGTTGTTGCTGCGGTTGTAGCTGCGGTTGTAACCTCAGTAGTTGTTGTGGTGGTTGCTTCTGTAGTAGTGGTAGTAGTTGCCTTCGGAACCTTTACACAGATGTAACCATCCTGCAGGTCAACAGTTTCAGCGAAGTCATACTTCACGTTGCTGCTGTTTGTCAGAGCGAAACGATCGATAGAAACCGGAACAACGTTGCCGTTGCCATCCTTGGAGTAAGAGATGTCGGTGCCCAGTTCAGCCCAGTTTACAGGGAATACATAGCCGCCCAGTGTTTCATCATATTCGATGCCATACTTAGCAGCCAGTGCCTGTACGGTTGCTTCGTCCGGAATTGCGATCGGCATGCTGTACAGTGTGCCGTTTGCAGAAGCCGGTTCTACGAAATCAGTGTTTGCATCACACATCAGACCGAAGTGGATCTTGGTGTTTGCTTCTTCCTTCCAGAAGTTCATCAGGTCGATCTGGAATGTCGGCATAGTTGCATATACCGTATTTCTCAGATCCTTGTAGTAACGGTTGAATACCTTGACCTGCATGTCGGTTGTACCATACGGCCACTGGAGCAGTGCCTTGGTTGCTTCCGGCAGATCAATTGTACCCTGCAGGGCACCGGTCTTCAGAGCGTTCTGAACAGTAATTGCATAGCTCAGGTTGTCACCATCGGCGGAGCCCTGACCCGGAGTTACTGTCAGCTTATCCAGAGCCCAAACCATCTTCTGGGTTACAGGCTCTTCTGTTGTGGTAGTGGTTGCAGCTGTGGTTGCAGCAGTTGTAGCAGCTGTGGTTGCAACTACTTCAGTAGTGGTTGCAGCAGTTGTAGCAGCTGTAGTTGCAGCAGTTGTAGCAACTGTGGTTGCAGCGGTGGTAGCTTCTGTAGTAGTTGTGGTAGTAGTAGTGGTTGTGGTTTCTTCGGTAGTGGTAGTTGCGTCAGTTGTAGTGGTTTCTGCATCAACGTATACCTTGTATGCACCTGCTACGTAATCTACGCTGGTGTGGATATCGTTGTTTTCAGTATCACGATAGTCAAAACGCTTAACCTCAACCGGTGTCAGGTTGCCCTTGCCATCATCGCTGTAGCCGATGTCTACGCCGTCTTCCATCCAGTTTACCGGGAACTCGTAGTAAGAACCGTTTTCATCAGACTTCAGTTCCAGATTGTTTGCTTCTGCAACAGACTTTACAGTTGCCAGATCAGCAATGTCCATGGTGAATGTTGCCAGTGTTTCGCCGGAAACAACGCCCATGCTGCCGTTGGAGCTCATGGAGAATACCAGACGACCAGTTTCGCTGTATTCCTGTGTATTCAGCATAGTCTGGCTCAGTGCCGGATATACATTACCAACCTTGAAGCAGTTGGAGATCTTCTTGTAAGAGCTCGGAACAGACAGGATCTTGCGGGTTGCTTCCGGAACGATCATAGAACCAACGATACCAGTGGTGCTGATACCATTTGTCTGTGTTACTTCCAGCTTAACCTTCTTGTCGCCCGGTTCGCAAGCTACTTCGCCGATCTTCCAAGCGAATTCATCGCTCTTGTCATCGGTGGTAACAGTAGTTGCAGCGGTTGTTGCAGCAGTAGTGCTGTTTTCAGTGGTTGTAGTTTCTGCGGCAGTGGTGGTGGTATCTGTTACAGTACCGTCGCCAACTACGATCTTTACGATTGCCTTGGAAGGATCCTGCGGCAGAGAGTAAGTAGATGCCTCCTTCTTACCCTGAATTGTAGTGGACATATCTTCCAGCGGACCTACTGTTGCACGATAGTTTTCCTGATCTGCCTTTACGCTGTCGAAATCAGCAGCGGACGGCATCGGGATCAGATCCTTGTTTGCATTGCGGCTGCAGATCTGTACATAATAGGTGCCTTCTGCGGTATCCTTCGGAACAACAACATCGAAGGAAGTGAAACGCAGGTCAGTAGACTTTCCACCAACAAAGTATGTACGGTCATCCGGAGAAGCAGCAATGAAGCCCCAGGAATAGTAGTTGTTGATGTCCGGAACGCAGTCATTTCCCTTATCGTCCTTTACGAAACGAGTGGTGGAATAGCACGGCAGATCTACTGTAACAGTCTTTTCAACATAGTTTTCAGCCTTGTCCCCGCCCGGGTTGATGTAGGAATATTCGATGTACGGTGTACCGTCTTCCTTCTGCTTGACATCGCATTCCTGTACCTTATGGGACTTGTGAGTAGCCTTATCTGCATCCTTGTCTGCCAGATAATCGTCTGCATTTGCATAGTAGTCGTATTCGAACTTGACCTTGTTGTCGCCGTTGGCGATCAGATTGGCACCAAAGATCCTGTCACAAGCAATTTCTCTGATTACGCCGTTACTCTGAGCGTCGTTGTAGCTCCAGGTGTGCAGGTCTTCATCCTCTTCGAACATCGGGGACATGCAGAATGCACCGCTATACGGAGTGCCTACGATTGTGCCCAGACCGTTCGGCATAGTGACATCATGCTGGTTGACCTTTTTAGATGCGTTGAAAACGTTCTGATAGTAGATACCGTTTGCAATTGCACCGCCGTCTGCGAAGGTAGCGTCTTTGGTTGCAACCCAGTTCAGCTTTACAGAGCTCAGGTAGTTGTCATCAGGCCATTCTTCAGAATCGATGAAAACGTCCAGAGTCTTAGTAACATCGCCAGCAGCGATCTCGTCCTTAGAGATGCTGATGGTCTGTACGCCGCTTCCCTGCTCCTCGAGGAGGAAATTGTACGGTGTGCCGCCATTTTCGGTCTGTTTTGTGGGAATCGAAGCCGAAACCGACAGTGCACTGAACGGCAGTGCAGAAACTGCCATCAGAGCTGCAACGCCGAAGGACAGAACCTTCTTTGTTCGTTTCTTCATGTTTTCCTTTCCTTTCCTTGCCGGTATTGCCGACAAATACGTAAATGAAATATTGCCTATATCAGGAGCCGCATTCCCCCTCGGAACACTTCTCCTAAATATACGAAAAATTTGTGGTTGCCGTGAAACAGATTAGTCTGAATACGGCAGGGTCTTAATGATGTTTACGAGGAACATCAGCAGTGTGGTTGCGTCCTGCGAGCCAACTTCTTCATCACCGTTGCAGTCTGCGTTCTTCCGCTGTGTGTCATTCAGAGTAACCACGCCGGCTGCTGCCTTGTTCAGCATAACGGCATCGGTAATGTCCACGCGGGCATCACAGTTGACATCACCGTACAGCACGCTGCCCGGTGCTACCGTACCGGTAACAATGTTGCCGGAGATCGTGGTAGTTGCCTTTGTGACATCTGTTTTGCTCTCAGTAGCGGTAGTAGTCGCTTCTGTAGCGGTGGTATCCTTGCCGCCTTCAGTAGTGGTCACAGTGGTTTCAGTGGTGGTCTGCTTGCTGCCGATGGTCACGGAGCCAGCTTCTGCGTTGATCGTATAGGTAGCGGAATCGCCGCCGTATACATAGCCGATCACCATGCTGGAATTGTTCTTGCCGGAGCCGTCATAAGTTTCACGGGTAACCGGTGCGAAGTCGATCGGAGTTACGGTGCCGTCTGCCACGCCGTCCTTTACAGTACCGGTAATGGTCAGGATCACGCCGTCCTCAGAGATCCAGGAATTGGAGTCCAGTGCGGTCGTCCAGCTGACAGTGATCTCGCCGTCCTTGATGTTGGTGGCAAATACCGGAGCATCGCTGGCGGTGCTGTCGCCGGAAACATCAACATCAGCGGACTTGCCGATCTTCACGCTGTCTACGTTCAGAACAGTCTGATCATAGGTCACTGCGAAGTCCATGACGTTTACTTTCGTAGACGGAATGTCTTCCAGAGAAACGTCTACAGAAAATTCTCCGCCAGCCTCTGCCTCTACCTTTGCCCCCTTCAGGGTCACTGCTGTGTCAGCAGCCGAAACCTGAAACGAAACAGCAGTAGAAGCAAGCATTGCAAGTGCCAGAGCACCAGCAAGTGTGTGTTTTGCTTTCATGTGTTATCCTCCTCTGATTGTCCGCACGCCCTGCCGGTGTTCCGGGCCGGCGGCATGCAGTCGAAAAAATCTTGGTCGAAATCTCCGCAGGAATCGCTTCTCTGATTCATGCTGTTCCAATTATTCTTATTATAGAATATCCCAACAGAAAAGTCAATAGATACGCAAAGTTTTTGTGTAAACTCGACGAATCAGGAATCCTATAATTGTATAATATCCCAATACGCCAGACCAGCCGGCTCGCATTTTGCCATGCGTCCGGCAGTTTCGCACAAAAATGGCACGTTTCAGGCTGGCAGAACCTGCCGGATACGGGCAAGGGGACACCGGAAAATCAAGGCGGTGTTCCCGCATCCTGGCGGCTTTTCTGCTTATATGTTCCTGCACTGCAGGGCAGGCAGAAACCTTCATTCAAATTATACTCTAAAACTCGCAAAATGTAAAGAGAGATACGCATTTTTTAGTAGAATTGTACAAAATATAGACTTCATTTTTAGAGTATTCCACAAGAAACGCAGTGCGTTTTCGACAAAAACCGTTGGTTTTTTGGAATTAGCACCGGCAGACCGCCGGAAACGGGAATTTTTTGCGAAAAAACGTTTTCCACAAGTTTTCCTCTTTGGTGGATTTTTTGTGGAAAACACCTCCGCCGTCATCCGAAATGGTTTTCCACAATGTTGAAAACTGTGCCGGATTGACGCAGCACTTCTTTTCCACAAAGCTGTGGGAGAAGTTTTCCACTTTGGGGAATGCGGACGTGGCACGCCGTGTTGTTGACTGAAGGATTTTGCTGTGAAAATCTGCAATTCAAGAAAATTTACCAGAATCCCTCCACCAGCTTCGCTGGTCCCCCTCCCTTTTCAAGGGAGGCTAAATATACTGCATCTGGACAGCCCCGCACAACAAAACAGGCGAAGCACCTGTACGATGCTTCGCCTGTCTGTTACGGCACACGGCGGTGCCGGCTATTACACAACTTATACCAGCTTGATGATTGCCATCTCTGCTGCGTCGCCGCGGCGAGGTCCAATCTTCACGATCTGGGTGTAGCCGCCCTTGCGGTCAGCATACTTCGGTGCGATTTCGTCAAAGAGCTTCTTTGCAACGCTCTCCTTGGTTACATAAGCCATAACCTGACGCTTTGAATGCAGATCATCCGACTTTGCGATAGTGATCATCTTTTCAGCAACTGCACGTACTTCCTTGGCACGAGTGACAGTTGTTTCGATCTGACCATTTTCCAGCAGGAATGTTACCATTCCACGCAGCATCGCCTTTCTGTGATCGGTCGGTCTGCCCAGTTTTCTGGTACCCGGCATTGTTATTCACTCCTTTTTCTAGCTGCAGAGCCGTCCCGCGGCGGGGACAGGATTCTGCAAGGCTCGGTCTTGTTGAACGTCTGATCGAAACCAGACGCTTAGTCTTCCTCACTAGCGAGATCAAAGCCCAGGGACTGGAGCTTTTCCCGCACCTCATCGAAGGACTTCTTACCGAGGTTACGGACCTTCAGCATTTCTTCCTCCGACTTGTTGATCAAATCGTCCACGGTATTGATTCCAGCACGCTTTAAGCAGTTGAATGACCGCACGGAAAGATCCAGTTCTTCGATAGTCATTTCCAGGATCTTTTCCTTACCCTTATCGTCCTTTTCTACGAGCACTTCTGCAATGCTGGCTTCATCAGAGAGATCGATGAACAGCCGGAGGTGCTCATTGAGGAGATTGGCTGCCTGAGAGATCGCTTCCTTGGCAGAGATGGTGCCGTCTGTCCACACTTCCATAGTGAGCTTGTCATAGTCTGTGACCTGACCCAGACGGGTGTCTTCTACCTGATAGTTGACTTTCAGAACAGGGGTATAGATGCTGTCTACTGCGATCACGTCGATAGGCGTATTCATCATCTGCTTGTTACGCTCTGCAGAAACGTAGCCTCTGCCCTTATCAATGACGATTTCCATATACAGCTTTGCACCCTTACCCAGAGTTGCGATATGCATACCCGGGTCGAGGATATTCACTTCAGAGTCGGTTTTGATGTCGCCGGCGGTAACTTCGCACTCGCCCTCTGCTTCGATATAGACCGTTTTCGGTCCGTCGCCGTAGAGCTTTGCGGTGAGTCCCTTCAGGCTGAGAATGATTTCCGTCACATCCTCTTTTACACCGGGAATCGTACTCAATTCATGGTGTACGCCATCGATCTTCACGGAATTCACAGCCACACCGGGCAATGAGGAGAGCAGCACACGCCGCAGACTGTTGCCAAGGGTGATACCATAGCCACGTTCCAGCGGTGCCAATACAAACTTACCGTATTTTCCGTCGCTTCGCAGATCCACTGTGTCGAGTTCCGGCTTTTCAATCTTCTCCAGCATAAAAACACCCTCCTATGCTTGGTAGCTTTGTCTGTGGTTGTTCCTGACATACCACGGCCGCAGATGCTCCTTGGTACGGCAGGACCTTGCATCAGACCACTCCTGAGGCATACGCCCCGGGAGTGATCCTTCTCTATGTTCCGTAAATTGCAAATGATTACTTGGAGTACAACTCGACGATCAGGTGTGCTGCAACCTCATAGTCCAGATCTTCCGGCTTTGCCATACGAACGACCTTTGCGGAAAAGTTTTCCTTATCCGGTTCCAGCCATACCGGTACGGTACGGTCTGCGGTCTGTTCTGCAACGTCCTTGAACTTTGCACTGTCACGGCTGCCTTCTGCCAGAGCGACTACGTCGCCTTCCTTGACACGATAAGACGGAATATTCACATGCTGGCCGTTTACGGTAAAGTGACCGTGTGTTACCAGCTGTCTTGCTTCTCTGCGGGTCAAAGCGAGACCCATGCGGAATACAACGCTGTCCAGACGGGATTCCAGACAAGCGATCAGGTTGTCACCAGCCTTGCCTTCCATCTTGCTTGCGATTTCGAACAGGTGGAAGAACTGCTTTTCGCCTACACCGTAGATGAACTTCAGCTTCTGCTTTTCCTTCAGCTGCATTCCGTATTCAGAAACCTTTCTGCGGTTTCCGGCACCCGGATTACGGTTAGACTGCTTGGAGATACCCATAACCATCGGGCTGATACCCAGATAACGGCATCTCTTGAGAATCGGTTCTCTGCTTACTGCCATGATATATTACACCTCCTGTAAGTGTGATTAGACACGACGTCTTTTCGGCGGACGGCATCCGTTGTGGGGAATCGGAGTAACGTCCTTGATCATCTTCACTTCCAGACCAACGGTCTGCAGTGCACGGATCGCAGCTTCACGGCCGGATCCCGGACCCTTTACGTATACTTCTACAGACTTCAGACCGTGTTCCATTGCTGCCTTTGCTGCGGTTTCAGCAGCTGTCTGTGCAGCGAACGGAGTAGACTTTCTGGAGCCGCGGAAGCCCAGTCCGCCAGAGCTTGCCCAAGAAATGGCGTTGCCCTGTGTGTCGGTGATGGTTACGATGGTGTTGTTGAATGTGGACTGAATGTGTACAGCACCGTTTTCAATGTTCTTACGCTCTCTGCGGCGGCGAACAACAACCTTTTTGCCTTTCTGCTGTGCCAAAACGAAACACCCTCCCTTACTTCTTCTTGTTGGCGACGGTGCGCTTGGGGCCCTTGCGGGTGCGCGCGTTGGTCTTGGAGCGCTGACCGCGGACGGGCAGGCCCTTGCGGTGCCGCATGCCGCGGTAGCAGCCGATCTCGGTCAGGCGCTTGATGTCCATCGCCACGTCACGGCGGAGGTCGCCCTCCACAGTGTAGCTGTGGCCGATGATCTCGCGCAGCTTGGCCTCATCTTCCTCGGTCAGATCCTTCACGCGGGTGTCGGGGTTGATTCCGGCCTCGGCCAGGATCTTGTTGGCGCTGGTGCGCCCAATGCCGTAGATATAGGTCAGGCCGATCTCTACCCGCTTATCCTTCGGCAAGTCAATGCCAGCAATACGTGCCATACTGTTTCAGCACCTCCTATTAACCTTGTCTCTGCTTGTGCTTGGGATTCTCACAAATAACCATGACCTTGCCCTTGCGCTTAATGATCTTGCACTTCTCGCACATGGGCTTCACGGACGGTCTTACTTTCATTGTTCATAAACCTCCTACTTACTACGCCAGGTAATCCGGCCACGGGTCAGGTCGTAGGGTGACATTTCCACCGTCACCTTGTCGCCGGGCAGAATCCTGATGAAATTCATTCTGAGCTTTCCGGAAATATGCGCCAAAATCGTGTGTCCATTTCCAATGTCTACCTGGAATGTGGTGTTAGGCAGTGATTCGACTACCACACCCTCCACTTCGATCATATCGGATTTTGCCAAGTCGTTATCCCTCCTGGTCTTGATTACCGCCGCTGAATGCGGCTAAGGCTTTACGAAGCTCACTATTGGTGATTTTTTCGCCGCTTCTGATCTTCTCGGCCACCGGGCTGTGGTTCTCCCCGTAAAGCTCCGTATGCTTCCGTCGCTTTCGCTTGGGGTCCTCCACCCGGCGCCGTTTTCCGTCAGCCAGCAGAAGGAAGTCTCCCTCCGTCGCAAGCACGAAGAAGAGATCTCCCTTGTCCCTGCCGGCCGTGGATCTTACGATGTTGGATATGGCAATGTCCATAGACTTTATACCAGAGACTCGCTGGCGTCCGTCAGAAGCTCCGGGTCGCCGG
>ERZ791641.1417-NODE-1417-length-10835-cov-2.568738_pt1 | contig 10835 bp, 9 predicted proteins | sample MGYA00510055_ERZ791641 | MGnify/ENA primary metagenome ERZ791641 (study PRJEB30046, sample SAMN00715226) | human gut metagenome | study: EMG produced TPA metagenomics assembly of the A metagenome-wide association study of gut microbiota in type 2... | reverse complement strand
AAAAATCCCACACCACATTTCTGTGATGTGAGATTTCCTTAACTTAATGCCATTGACCGCAGAGGGCAAGCCCATAGGCAGAATAGGAACTCGTATAAAAAAACATAACAATTATAGCATATTTGACTTAATGATGCTATAAAAATCAGCTAATCGGAAGGAGTAAGGTATGTTAAAGCAGGAAATCCGAAGAGTGCTGCATTCTCCATTTTTTTATATATCTATTATTATACTTGTTTTTGCAGATTTTCCCGTCATGCTGGATCAATTTGAAATGTCCAATGAATTGACTTACCTTGTGGATGTTGGTTGGGGAATGGGCTATGGAAGTGTACTGTATCCATTGCTGTGTGTATTGACGACAGCGGAGAGTTATCTGATGGAATATCGATCCGGGTACCGATATTCCTCTATGTCCAGAACAAGTAAGACGAGATATGCGGTTACTAAGATGGCAGTGGCAATCAGTACAGGAGCAGCTATTGCAGTGTTGTCACGACTGCTCTTTTTGGGACTGACGGCATTGATCGTTTATAAGATACATGGACAGGTACTGGTTGGGGGTGAAGATACAATAGAAGCAATGAGTCGTACATCCTTGCTGGTGATACAGAGAAAATATGCGCAGTATCTGATGTTATTCATTTTGGAAGACAGCCTTTATGCCTCGATATTACCGGGGATTGCATTGATTGTTTCATTGTTTGTAAAAAATCGGTATGTGGTGATGTTGTCTTCTTACATTTATTGTGAGGGGATGGACATGATCTTTATCACACTACAATGGTATTATGGTTCTCCCCTTGTATTGATGAGCACTGGGCGGGCATCCCTCCTGCCATACAAAGGACTGCCATTCCGAGTGATCATGGTACTTTTGTATTGGGTGGTCGAGATGGGAGTGTTTGTATATGGTGTACGTAAACAGACAGAGTGAGAGGAGATAAGAAGATGCGTTATATTTGCAGAGACTATTTTCAAAGGACAGTCTGTAGTGGCCGTTTTGTGCTACTTGTACTGCTTGTATGGATCTCTTTGTGCAGTTTCTTTAGAGAGTTTGTGGAGCAGTTATCTGAAATGCATTGTCGGGTGGGAGCGTTGGAGATCTTTCCGGCATGGGCGTTTTGCGGTGGGGGAGTGAGTACCTATTTTATATTATTCATTTTTTTGATATTGGCATATCCGCAATGGGATGGAGCGGTGAACCGTCTGGCCAGGCAGGGCAGAAAAATATGGCTGTTATCGCAGTACTGTTATGTCGTTATGACATCGGTGATCTATTATTTGGTTGTTACCGTTGGTTTTATTATCGCTTTATTTCCAGTGGTGGATTGGAAAAACAGATGGAGCAGTTTTTACTGGAAAGCAAGTGATCCGAAGACAGGGTTTGATTTTGCAACAGGATTAAAATATAATCTTTCCTGTACATACAGCCGCAAGATTATGAAAATCGGTACACCGTTGAAGGTGTGGGGGTTGACTTTTTTACTGGTAGTCTTGGCATCTATCTTTTTAGGGATGTTAGTAGTAACATTTAATATTTGGTTCCGGCGTGGTACGGGAACAATTTTAGGTATTTTTGTGATTGTTTTTTATTATATCATGGATTGGATTCCTTTATTTTTTGATAACAAATTTGCACAGTTTGATGGGTATAGGCAGATACAGAACATGTTATGGCGGTTGGAACCGTATCTGAGCCCCTTGTACCAGACGGATGTGTATGGGTTGACATTGCGCAAGGCTCGGCCGGTGATGGAACGGGTAGAGATTGCTGCAGTCTACTATATAGTACTGGCCGTTGTTGTATTGGTGATGGGACTGAGGATGGTGCGCAAGGTGGATCTGAGTAAAGATTAGCTGTGTGATGATATAGATTGATAGAAAGGTATGGTGATTACTGTGGACAATATCATGGTAAAAGTAGAGGGACTTAGCAAAGAGTTTCGGGGAGAAATGATTCTGCAGGATGTAAATATAACATTGGAGAGGGGTAAGATTTATGGCCTTGTAGGAATGAATGGAAGTGGTAAGACGGTATTTATGAAGTGCCTTTGCGGTTTCTTGAAGCCGACAACCGGAAAAGTTACGGTGGATGGCAAAGAAGTCGGGAAGGAGATTGACTTTCCACAAGATTTGGGCCTAATGATCGAAACACCGGGATTTATACCGTATATGTCAGGCAAGAGTAATCTGAAAAATCTTGCGCTGATACGCAATCAGATCGGAAACCACGAAATTGAGGAGGCTTTGCGGTCTGTAGGTCTTGATCCGAATTTAAAGAAACATGTATCAAAGTATTCACTTGGTATGCGTCAGCGTCTTGGAATTGCACAGGCGATCATGGAGAAACCACGGCTGTTGATCTTGGATGAGCCATTTAATGGGCTGGATGTACAAGGGGTTAAAGATATCAGAGAATTGCTGATGTCACTGCAGAAGCAGGGAGTGACGATATTGCTGGCATCGCATTACGATGAGGATATTCGTACGTTGTGCGAAGAGGTATATCTTGTAAGAGAGCATCGCATACGAAAGAAGGAAGAGAGCGATGGAGCAGAAAAATAGGATAGATCATTATAAAATTCAGAGTGTGCTGCTATGGTTTGGGATCTGTTTTTTGTTACAGATCCTCTTGCTTCTGATGCAGGAATTTCAGTACGATGGAGAACATTATCAGCCGTTATTGTATCTCTTTGGCAAGAAATATGGGAAGAATGCTTTTTATGCGACATCAGAAACCATGATGTTTCTGACGCAGTTGACATACTGTATCATGGTAATTCGCAGGATTGCAAAAAAAAGAGAAGAGAATGCATATATGATAATACCAAGGTATAAGAGCTTTCGAGCGTATTATGGAAGTGTATATCGAGAGTTGGTAGGGTACACTTTTTTGTATCAGACGGCAATTTTAACAGGGAGTATAGTGGGATATAGGCTTGTTTGGTACACTCATCATGTGCAGGCTTTTGACGAAAGACAGTTTTTGGGATCACAGGTATGTATGCTTATGGGAGAACTGTTTTTCGGAGCAGTTATGTCGATTTTTATTCTGCGTTGGAATGCACTTCGTGGAGCGATAGTGATCTATCCGGGCATTCCAATGATTTCATATTACCTGGGAAGTTCATTGCCGGTTAAATGGAGTAATTTGCTGCCGGGAAACTGGCTGATGGCAGCGCGAAGCAATTTAGTTTCAAAGGGTGGATATTCGATGGCGGCTGCGTTATTTGTGGAATTGCTGTTGTTCGTGATATGCAGTTGTCTATTGGTCAATATGCGGCCAGGATTTGGGAAAAAATGAAGTAGGGCTATTTCTTCAACAAATCCTACATTTGAAACACGCAATAAGTTTTTTAATGACTGATACCAGTGTGAGGTGTCCCATCCAAAAATTGATGATACCTTTTTAGATCGGGACATCTCAGACAATTCTTCAGGCATTTATTCATCAAAGACTTAACAAAATTAGAAATCACGTTTTTTGGGTGGTCGTGGTCCCATATATTGATAAAAGTAAGTTTTCATCATTCCGTTATAGATTTTGCGGTTTTTGGTTGCTTTCTTGCCAATATAACGTTCCGCCTGCTCGAAAGCAGTGATCAGATACATCGACCAACTGTCGAGGCGGTTATAAGCCTCGCCGATCTCGCGGTACAAAGCGGGCATTTCCGATTCGGAATCCAAACGCTGTCCGTAAGGTGGATTGGTGATGATGAAGCCGTATTTTTTGCGGTGGCTTAATTCCTGCACCGGACGCTGTTGGAAATGGATTAGGTGATCTACTTCCGCTAAACGGGCATTTTCCATCGCAGCGGCAATAGCATCGTGGCTGATATCGTAGCCTTGGATATCCATGGATACGTCGCGCAAGATCTGGCTTTCGGCCTCGTCAATGGCATCATACCAATGATTTTTTGGGATGAGATGTGTCCAGTGCTCTGCGGTAAAGCTGCGGTTCATGCCTGGTGCGATGCGTGCGCCGATCATGGCAGCTTCGATTGGAAAAGTTCCACTGCCGCAAAATGGGTCAACCAGAATACGGTCTTTTTTCCAAGGAGTCAATAGGATCAGTGCTGCAGCCAAAGTCTCTGTGATCGGTGCCTTGACAGTGGCGCGTCGATAGCCACGCTTATGCAGAGAATCTCCCGATGTGTCCAGACATACGGTTACTTCATCTTTCATCAAAGTGACGCGGACCGGATAATCATTGCCCTCTTCTGAAAACCAAGAAGTATGATATTTTGATTTCATGCGCTCTACCATTGCTTTTTTCATAATAGACTGAATGTCCGATGAACTAAACAGTTTACTCTTGATCGAAGTCGCTTTGGTCACCCAGAAACGACCATCTTCCGGGATATAATGTTCCCACGGAAGTGCCTTTGTCTGTTCAAACAGCTCATCAAATGTTGTGGCATGAAAGCTTCCAACTTTAAGCAAAATTCGCTCTGTTGTACGTAAAAATATATTAGCGCGGCAGATGGCTTGTGCATCACCAAGAAAAGTGACTTTTCCATCTTCGACTTTCTGAATTTCGTATCCGAGATCCAAAATTTCCCGTTTTAACACAGCCTCCAGTCCAAAATGACATGGGGCGATCAATTCAAATTGTTCCATATGATATGTTAATCCTTTCTGCATTGGCAATAGTTGTATTCAGTATACTGAATAATGGGGAGAATAGCAAATAAAATCCGCATGTTGATACTTGACTAATAGAGGGCAAAACGCATATACTTTTAAGATATGGGTAAATGCAGGCATGGAGGATTTGTAATGCAACAAGAACAAAAAAGAATGAATATATTGAGTTATCTGAAAGGGTACAAAAAAGAATGTTTTTTGAGCCCATTATTTAAGCTGTTAGAGGCTTGTTTTGATCTGACAGTGCCGCTTGTGATGGCAGCGATCATTAATAAAGGAATTGCCAGACATGACAGCGAATATATATTGCGCTATGGCGGGGGGTTTATCCTGCTTGCGCTGGTCGGGCTGACCTGCTCGATCACGGCACAATATTTTGCAGCAAAGGCGGCGGTTGGATTCGCGGCAAAGCTACGGCATGGATTGTTTGCAAAGATTGAGAGTATTTCTTTCCGCGAAATGGATGAGATTGGTACTTCGACCATGATCACCCGTATGACCAGTGATATTAACCAGATCCAGTCTGGAACGAATATGGTACTGCGTCTGCTTTTGCGCTCGCCATTTATCGTGTTCGGTGCGATGGTTATGTCGTTTACGGTAGATGTAAAGGCGGCAGTGGTATTTGCAATCGTTATTCCGTTACTTGCGATCGTCGTTTTTGGTATCATGTTGATCACGATGCCGTTATACCGTAAAGTTCAGGAAAAACTGGATCATGTATTGGGAAGGGTTCGTCAGAATCTTACCGGTGTGCGCGTGATCCGAGCTTTTCATAAAGAGCAGGATGAGATCACCCGTTTTTCCGATGAAAATAATGCATTGACGAGAATGCAGTTAATGGTAGGACGTATTTCGGCGCTAACAAATCCGGTAACATATGTGATGATCAACGTAGCACTTGTTCTACTGTTGTGGAAAGGTGCAGTTCGTATTGACAGTGGACACATTTTACAGGGCGATATGGTTGCTCTGGTTAATTATATGTCACAGATTTTGGTAGAGCTGATCAAGATGGCCAATTGTATCGTTTTGGCGACCAAAGCAGTTGCCTGTGGAAAGCGTTTGCAGTCGGTATTTGATATGGATTCTTCGTTGAAGATAGAGGGAGAAGCAGAACCGTTACAGCAGGATGGTGCGGCTGCCGTGACGTTTGACCATGTGACGATGAGTTATCAGGGTGGAGGAGATGCAGCTTTAGAAAATTTGAACTTTGAGGCGAAGCGCGGACAGACGTATGCACAGGCTGGGACAGAATCCCTGACAGATATTGATTTTTCTGCGAAAGCAGGACAGACGATCGGCATCATTGGTGGAACCGGTTCCGGTAAATCTACTCTGGTAAACTTGATCCCTCGTTTTTATGATGTATCAGAGGGCGCAGTCCGTATTGATGGGCAAGATGTTCGTTCGCTCCCTCTTGATGATCTGCGTCAGTCGGTCGGTATTGTTATGCAGAAAGCGGTGTTATTTCAGGGAACGATCTACGATAATATTTTGTGGGGTAACGAGGATGCGACCGAAGAAGAGGTAATACAGGCGTTAAAGGATGCACAGGCATGGGAGTTTGTCAGTGCGAAAGAGCAGGGAATCTATACGAAAGTCGAGCAGGGCGGCCGAAATCTTTCCGGTGGTCAGAAACAGCGCCTCAGCATTGCCAGAGCGCTGGTACGCAGACCACGTATTTTGATCTTGGATGACAGCACATCGGCATTGGATTATGCAACGGATGCAAAACTGCGCAAAGCGATCCGTGAACTAACTTATCATCCGACAACGTTTATTGTTTCTCAGCGTACTTCTTCCATTTGTTATGCGGATGAAATTATTGTGTTGGATGATGGAGAAGTGGTTGGCATTGGAAACCATGAACAATTGATGGAACAGTGTCCGGTATATCAAGAGATACATCAGTCCCAGTTTCAGGACAGAAAGGAGGCGTAACGGATGGATAAAGATACGATTCGAACAATACTTTGTTATATTCGTAAACATACCTTTTTGGTGGTATTATCGTTGGTACTCGCTGCAGTGACAGTCGTTAGTACGCTGTATCTGCCAATCCTTACAGGACATGCGATCGATTGCATGATCGCAAAAGGAAAAGTGGATTTTGCTGCGCTTCGTCCCATTCTGGAGAAGATGATCGTTACGCTTGCTATTACGGGATTTTCGCAGTGGCTTATGAATGTGTGTAACAATCGCATTACGTATCTGGTTATGCGTGAGATCCGTGAGGATGCCTTTCATCACATTCATGATCTGCCATTGAAATATTTAGATGGACATCCATCCGGTGATATTGTCAGCCGTGTGATCGCGGATGTCGATCAGTTTGCGGATGGTCTGCTGCTTGGCTTTACGCAGGCATTTACCGGAGTGCTTACGATACTTGGCACATTGTTATTTATGCTGCGCGAAAATATATGGATCACGTTAGTCGTTGTACTGGTAACGCCACTTTCCTTTTTCGTGGCAGGATTTATTGCCAAAAAGACACACCGTATGTTCTTAAAACAGTCTGAAACAAGGGGTGAACAGACGGCGTTTATTGATGAAATGATCGGCAATCAGCGCGTGGTTCAGGCGTATAGTTATGAGCAAAAAGCGATGGAGCGGTTTGATGATATTAATGATCGCTTGGAGAAGTGGTCACTGCAGGCGACCTTTTTCTCCTCGACCGTGAATCCTTCTACTCGTTTTGTCAACAATCTGGTGTATGCCGGTGTTGGCGTTGTCGGCGCATTTGCAGTGCTTCGCGGTGCGATCAGTGTCGGTCAGTTATCTTGTTTCTTAAGTTATGCAAATCAGTATACAAAGCCTTTTAATGAGATATCGGGTGTGATCACCGAGCTTCAAAATGCTATTGCATGTGCTGCGAGAGTGTTTGCGCTGATCGAGGAGCAGGAGCAGGAACCGGATACGGAAACACCGAAGAAATTAGAGCATGTGTCCGGTCAGATCGATATCGAGCATGTTGCGTTTTCTTATGTACCATCGCAACCGTTGATCCGTGACTTAAATCTTTCGGTGAAGCCGGGACAGCGTGTCGCGATCGTGGGACCGACCGGTTGTGGTAAGACAACATTGATCAATCTGTTGATGCGATTTTATGAGGTGAATGAAGGACGGATCCTTGTGGATGGCGTTGATACGCGCCAAATGACCAGAGGGGATCTGCGAACCGGTTTCGGTATGGTGCTGCAGGATACTTGGATCAAGGATGGAACGATTTTTGATAATATTTGTATGGGTAAGTCGAACGCAACGAGAGAAGAAGTGATCAAGGCGGCGAAGTCGACACATGCGCATAGCTTTATTCGTCGTTTGCCGAACGGTTATGATACCGTGGTCAAAGAGGATGGTGATAACTTAAGTCAGGGTCAGAAACAGCTTTTATGTATTACGCGTGTTATGCTGTCAAAGCCATCTATGCTTATATTGGATGAGGCTACTTCTTCTATTGATACACGTATAGAAATACGTATTCAGAGGGCGTTTGCCAAATTGATGGAAGGACGCACCAGCTTTATTGTGGCTCATCGTTTGTCTACGATCCAAAATGCCGATATTATTTTGGTCATGAAAGATGGTAATATTATTGAGCAGGGTAACCATGAAAGCCTGATGGCAGCCGGAGGTTTTTATAAAGAATTGTATAACAGCCAGTATGCATAACACATAAGAAATACAAGTTTCCTTGTATTTCTTATGTGTATTGCAAATTTGAGCAGAGCTCAAATTTGATAACTAGCGAAAGGTAAGAAATACAAGCTTCCTTGTATTTCTTATATGTATTGCATATTTGAGCGGAGCTCAAATTTGATAACTATTTTTATTTTATAGGAAAATGCTTGTACAGCAGCGTTATGCAATGCAAAGCGCAGGCTTTGTTTTTTTACATTGATAGGAATGAGGTTTTTTATGTCACGTAAGATTTTAGCATTAGATTTAGATGGAACATTAACGGATTCGAACAAAGAGATCACGCCACGCACAAAGGAAATGATCGCTAAAATGCAGGAGCAGGGTCATATCGTTGTGCTGGCAAGTGGAAGACCGACTCCGGGTGTTCAAAGGGTAGCGGATAAGTTGCATCTTTCGGAGATGGGAGGATATATGCTTTCCTATAATGGGGCAAGAGTACAGGATTGCAAAACGGGAGAAATTCTGTTTCAGCAGACGATGCCACTGGATATGATCCCGATCTTATTCGATGAGGCGAAAGAGCATCAGATTGGAATGATGACGTATCAGAATGGAAAGATCATTTCCGGGGAGATCGTTGACGAATACATGGGACTGGAGTCACGGATCAATGGATTGGAAATATGTCCTTTCGCAGATCCGGCAGCGCAGGTCACAACGCCGGTCAATAAGTGTCTGGGGACGGCAGATCCGGAACATGCAGCACGGTTAGAAGTCCTTTTCCGTGAAAAGTATGGAGATCGTATTGACGTAGGACGCTCCGAGCCGTTTTTCTTAGAACTTTTACCGAAACATGTGGATAAGGCGGCGTCTCTTGGTAAATTGTGTGAAGCACTGGGTCAGACCAAAGAGGATCTGATCGCTTGTGGGGATGGGTTTAATGACCGTTCTATGATTGCATTTGCAGGGCTTGGGGTAGCAATGGCAAATGCACAGGATGTCGTTAAAGAAGTAGCTGATTATGTAACATTGTCCAATGATGAAGATGGTGTTGCACATGTCATAGAAAAGTTTATTCTTGCAAAGGCAAATTGCGGATGAAACAATTAACTTTATCCAAGCTAAATGTATTTGCGGGGTGTTTAGAATTGCAATGATTTTTGAAATGACAATTGAGTAAAAAAGGAGTGTAGAATTAGTATGAAAACATCAGATTTTGCGTATGATCTTCCGGAAGAATTGATCGCACAGGATCCACTTCCTGACAGAGCGTCTTCTCGTTTGATGATTTTGGATAAACAGACCGGAGAGATCACGCACCGTATATTTCACGATATCACAGAATACTTAAAACCGGGGGATTGTCTCGTGTTAAATGACACGAAGGTGATTCCGGCGAGATTGATCGGAGAACGTGAAGAAACAGGTGGCAAGGTTGAAGTACTGTTGCTTAAACGTGGTGAAGATAATGTGTGGGAGACGTTGGTGAAACCGGGCAAAAAGGCAAGACCCGGTACCAGGCTTGTCTTTGGTGGAGGCCTGTTACGGGCAGAAGTTGTTGATATTGTGGAAGAGGGAAATCGTTTGATCCGTTTCGAGTACGAGGGGATTTTTGAACAGATCCTTGATCAGTTGGGACAGATGCCACTGCCACCTTATATTACACATAAGCTGGAGGATAAAAATCGTTATCAGACTGTTTATGCGAAATATGAGGGATCTGCGGCAGCACCGACGGCAGGTTTGCATTTTACCAAAGAATTATTGCAGCAGATCGAACAGATGGGTGTATCGATCGCGCGCGTGACACTGCATGTCGGACTGGGAACATTCCGCCCGGTCAAGGTTGATGATGTGGAACAGCATCATATGCATACGGAATTTTATCGTGTTACGAAGGAAGCAGCGGATCAGATCAATCAGACAAAACAGGCGGGCGGCCGCATTATTTGCGTTGGGACGACCAGTTGCCGTACGATAGAATCTGCAACCGATGACAACGGCGTCATACATCCGGGAGAGGGTGATACGAGCATCTTTATTTATCCGGGTTATCGATTTAAGATGTTAGACTGTCTGATCACTAACTTTCATTTACCGGAGTCAACGCTGCTTATGTTGGTTTCTGCGTTGGCGGGTAAGGAACATATTATGGCAGCTTATGAAGAGGCGGTAAAAGAACGTTATCGATTCTTTTCCTTTGGAGACGCGATGTTTATTTCATAGAAATGGAGGATTAGTTATGAAGAAGATGTTATTTGTGTATAATCCGATGGCGGGTAAAGAACAGATCAGTACGCATCTATCAAATATTGTGCAGGTGTTTTGCAAGGCATCTTTTGAAGTGACGATCTTTGCGACAGCAGGCCCGAAAGATGCGACTCGTATTGTAGAAGAGCGTGGCACGGAATATGATTATATTGTGTGTTCCGGTGGCGATGGTACGATGAACGAAGTCGCAACCGGGCTGATGTCTTTAGAGCAAAAACCGGTCTGTGGGTACATTCCGGCAGGAACTGTAAATGATTTTGCATCGA
>ERZ791641.1413-NODE-1413-length-10862-cov-2.450541_pt1 | contig 10862 bp, 7 predicted proteins | sample MGYA00510055_ERZ791641 | MGnify/ENA primary metagenome ERZ791641 (study PRJEB30046, sample SAMN00715226) | human gut metagenome | study: EMG produced TPA metagenomics assembly of the A metagenome-wide association study of gut microbiota in type 2... | reverse complement strand
GAATGTGGGATTCAGGAATTAAAGTATGCACTGGATAAAGCAGGATGTACCGGACCTACCGACCTGGACCGCATCAAGCTGGCGCTTCAGGGTTACAATTACGGCTCCGGCTATATCGACTGGGCAATGGAACGTGACGGCGGTTATACCAAAGAAAACGCCATTGCTTATTCGGATATGATGTGTGCCCGTCCGAACTGGCATTATGACCGGTATGGGGACAAGGAATATGTGGAGCATGTTCTCCGGTATTATCAGATTACCAATACCGGCGGAAGCTATCCGGCAAACGGAATGCAGATTCCGCACTATCTCCAGACCGATTACGGGAACATTCCTTATGGCGGCGGCTCCATCGCATCTTCCGGCTGCGGGCCTACCAGCTTTGCCATGATCGCCAGCTACCTGACCGGGAATACCATTACCCCTCCGGATGCGGTGGCATGGTGCGGGAATTCCTATTACAAGCCGGGAGTTGGAACCTACTGGAGCTACTTTCAGGCTGCAGCCAGTCATTTCGGCTGTGGCAGCGTCACACAGACCAGCAATGCCAATACGGTACTTCAGGCACTCTCCGAAGGCTGTCCGGTCATCTCCTCTCAGCGGGCAGGACTTTTCACCAGCGGCGGACACTTCATCGTACTCCGAGGTGTTACGGCAAACGGCAAGGTACTGGTCAATGATCCCAATGACAGTGACGCAAAGAACTATATTAACCGTGAATTTGATATGATGTCGGAAATCCATGCTACGGCAAATGCCTACTGGATCTTCGACAAAAAATAAAGGAGCCATTATGAACAGAACAAAAGTGATTCTTTCCATTTTTCTGATGCTGTTTCTGCTGCTTGCCGGACTGGTTCTCCCCAGTTTCTGGAAAAGCCAGAAAAAAGAAGCTTCCGGAAACAAAGGCAGGGAACCGGCAAAGGAAACAACAGAAACAAATTCTGATACCCCCATGCCGGAATATCTGGATTTTGATGCTTTAAAAGCATTTTTCTCCGACAGCCAGATTGCTTCTCTCAAAGGGCAGTTTCCTGTCTACCTAAAAGAGTATGTCAAAAAAGAACAGACAAGCATCACCTTCCTGCCGGAAAAAACCAGCTACCCTACCGAAACAACCGTCTGCCTGATGTTTTCACTTTCCGATCAGGATACGCTTCCGGTTACCTATCACACCCCGACGGGTGTGTTTTTATTTGGAGAAGACGGGGTACAGGTCTCTGCAGATACGACTGTTTACGAAAAGCAAACCGATGATTCCCTGCCGTCCCTGACTTCGCAGGACATTGAACACCTGCAGGAAGGCGGGTATCCGGATACTTCTGACAGCCCGGAAGCTCCGGACACAGAATCCGGCAGTGCCTCTGTGCCTTCCGAAGATGCGAAAGATACGAAAAAGGAGGTGCAGCCATGACACAGCCAGAAGAAACACCGGTTTCCTTTATCCCTTCCAACTTCATTGAGAAAGGCAAGATCCTAAACGGAACTTTTGACATCCGCAATGCCATAGAAAGCATTGTTCTTTCCCTGGCAATCGGTATCCCTGTTTTCCACCTGCCGCTGTCCCTGACTGCCCGCATCATCATTCTCTGCATGACCGCACTTCCAGCGGCAATGGTAGCCCTGATTGGAATCGGCGGGGAGAGCATCACTGCCTTTTTGATGAATGCCCTGCGTTTTGTAGTGAACCGCAGGGTAATCTGGAGGTCCGACAGTCTTCCGGAAGGAAAGCCACGCAGGAAACCACGTTTCAAAGAGCCAAAGACAAAGAAACACCGGAAAGCAGAAAAAATGGCAGAGCCTTCCAAAGTAATGGCATCGGCTCCCCCACAGTCTGAACCGGACGCACCAGCTCCGCCAAAAAGTAAAAAAAAAGAACACCGGCAGTTTGATACCTCCACCAAGCGGGGCATCAAAAAACAGGCAAAGGAAGATATCCGTTATCTGAAGTGGGAGCAGAAAGAAGCCAGCCGACAGAAAAAAGAGGCGGCGAAACAGATAAAAATACAGAAAAAAACGGAAGCCCGGAGACGAAAGGAGGAAGAAAAACGGGCAGTTTCCGAAAAGCGGGCTGCAAAAAAAGAGCAGAAAAAAAAGGTGGTTTCCAAGGAGGACACCTCATCTGCCACGTCAAAACCCGTTTCCCGGAAAAAGCGAAAGAAAGACCAGACCTTGGAGGATTATCTTCCGGTGGAAAAAATCGCAAACGGAATCGTCTATACCACAGACGGACGGTACGTGAAGATCCTGGAGATTGAACCAATCAACTTTCTGCTTCGAAGTGCCAGGGAACAGCAGGGCATTATCTACAGCTTTATCAGTTACTTAAAGATCAGCCCTGTCAAACTCCAGATCAAGATGATCTCCAAAAAAGCAGACATCAATAAGCATCTGGAGCAGTCCCAGCTGGAGCTGGAGCGGGAAACCGATCCCCACTGTCAGGAACTGCAGCGTGACTACATCCAGTTTGTCCAGAACTTAAGTTCCAGAGAAGCAGTATCCAGACGGTTCTTTCTGATCTTTGAATATGAACCATTCAACGCAAACCGAAAGGAAGAGGAACGGGAAATCCTTGCTGCTCTTGAGACAGCCTCCCAGACCGCCAAAACCTTTCTATACCAGTGCGGGAATGAAGTGGTCTCCCATGACAATGAGGATGAATTTACTACGGATGTTCTCTACACCCTTTTAAACCGTACCCTTTGTACGGAGGTTCCGCTTTCGAACCGGATCAGCACTGTACTGTCCGCCTATACAAAGGAAAATCGCATGGAGGAACTGGATCACATCCGGATCAACGAGTTTCTCGCACCGGAAAGTGTGGATTTCAAGCACTCCCATTATGTGCAGATCAATGGGCTTTACCATTCCTACCTGCTTGTGCCGTCTGACGGCTACAAAAACCGGGTAACTCCCGGATGGCTGTCACTCCTTGTCAATGCCGGGGAAGGGATTGATATTGATTTCTTTCTCCAGAAACAGCCAAAGGACAAGATTCAGCAGCGTCTCGGTCAGCAGATCCGTATCAACCGTTCCAAATTAAAGGATGCGTCCGATACCAACACTGATTATGACGATCTGGATTCTGCCATCCGCTCCGGATATTTTCTGAAGCAGGGACTTGCCAACAACGAAGATTTCTATTACATGAATCTTCTCATCACCATTACTGCTTCCACGTTGGAAGAACTGCAGTGGCGGATTCAGGAAATGAAAAAGCTCCTGATCTCGCAGGATATGAACTTACACTCCTGCTACTTTTTACAGGAGCAGGGATTTTTATCCTCTCTGCCGCTGGCAAATCTGGACAAGAAGCTTTTTAAGCTGTCCAAGCGGAACGTACTGACTTCCGGGGCGGCAAGCTGCTATCCCTTCGTCAGCTACAGTATCTGCGATGATAACGGAATCCTCTTTGGGGTAAACAAGCATAACAATTCCCTGGTCATTGCGGATATCTTTGATTCCAGGCAGTACAAGAACAGCAACATCTGTATCTTAGGCTGTTCGGGAGCAGGAAAGACCTTCACCATGCAGACCATGGCACTAAGGATGCGAAGAAAAGGCATCCAGGTGTTCATCATCGCTCCGCTAAAGGGACACGAATTTTACCGGGCTGCAAGGAATGTCGGCGGAGAATTTATCCAGATCTCTCCTGCCAGTAAGAACTGTATCAACATCATGGAAATCCGGAAGGTAGACAATTCTGTAAATGAACTGCTGGACGGACCGACACTGGATGCCTCCGCACTGGCAGGCAAGATCCAAAGGCTTCACATCTTCTTCAGTCTGCTGATCCCGGATATGTCCCATGAGGAGAAGCAGCTTCTGGATGAAGCCCTAATCAAAACCTATGCCAGAAAAGGGATTACACATAAAAATGAATCCCTGACAGATCCGCAGCATCCGGAGCAGTACAAAAAGATGCCCATTCTGGAGGATGTCTACAATGTCCTGCTGGAAAGCGAGGATACCAAACGTCTGGCTCATATCCTGAACCGCCTGGTTCACGGTTCTGCTTCTTCCTTTAACCAGCAGACCAATGTGGACCTGACCAATAAATATACGGTACTGGATATCTCCGAACTGACCGGTTCCAGCGATCTTTTAACGGTCGGCATGTTCGTTGCCCTGGATTATGTCTGGGATAAAGCGAAGGAAAACCGTACCGAAGAGAAAGCCATCTTTGTCGATGAGGTCTGGCAGCTCATCGGTGCATCCAGCAACCGGCTTGCAGCGGAATTCGTACTGGAGATTGCCAAGATCATCCGTGCTTACTCCGGAGCCGGCATCTTTGCCACACAGGATTTAAACGACTTCTTTGCTCTGGATGACGGGAAGTACGGCAAGGGTATCATCAATAACTGCAAGACCAAGATTATCCTGAACATGGAGGATGAAGAGGCACAGCGGGTGAAGACTATCCTGCATCTATCGGAAACAGAAGTAATGAACATCACCCATTTCCAGCGGGGCAACGGTCTGATCTCAACCAACAACAATAACATCACTGTGGAATTTAAGGCTTCCAATCTGGAAAAGGAGCTGATTACCACAGATCGGCAGGAGCTTCTGGAAATCCTTGCGAAACAGAAGAAACAGGCTGTGTAACTTTTGGCAGCACTGACGCTGCCCTTTTCATTTGAACTTCAAGAAGGAGGAGACTTATGTTACAGACATACAAATCCTATACCAGACGGACGCTGGCTATGCTGCTGGCAGTCCTTGTCGCAGTCGGCGCATTGTTTTCCGGCAGTTTTCCGGTTCATGCAGCCGACGGCACCATCAGCTATAAGGCAGGTGCCAATATCCCTTACGGCAGCTATTTTACCTCCCGCATGAGCTTTGACGGGAGCAATACTGCCTACTGCGTGGAACCACTGAAGAAAACACCTTCCTCTGGTTCCTATTCCTATGACCTTTTAAGCCAGAACTCCCCGCTCAGAAAAGCGCTCTACTACTTAAACGGCGGTTACGGCTACGATAAAGTCGTCAAGGATAAATATTTCAGTGGCTGGAGTGATGATAACAGCTATGTCATCGGACATCTGGTTGTCGCTTACATCTATGCCGGTAATTCCGCTGACACCGGAGCTTTCCATGGCGCCCCGCAGTCCTATATTGATAAAGCACTGGAAGTAGCCAGTGCCATTCAGGGACTTCCGAACCCGCCGGAAGGCTTCCGGGCATTCATCGTTCCGGGACAGGGCAGCCAGACCATTGCCGGAAGCTGGTATCAGGTTCCAAACGGCTGGATCGAACTGAAAAAATCTTCTGCCAACGGAAGCGTATCGGACGGGAATCCGAATTACAGCTTAAAGGGTGCTGTGTATGGGATCTATCAGGGTGAGAAGCTCATCCAGAAACTGACCACTGATGAAAACGGGTATGCCAGATCCGGCGAACTGGAGGAAGGCGATTATACCATAAAAGAGCTCTCTGCTTCCAAAGGCTACATTGTAGACACCAAAGCTCACAAAGTCACCGTAAAAGCAGAACAGACTTCTGCTGCAAACGTAACAGATATTCCGCAGAATAATCCCATGAATCTGGTGCTTGAAAAGCTGGATGCCGAAACAAAGAAAGCCTCCCCACAGGGAGCAGCTTCCCTTGCAAACGCAGAATTTACAGTCAAGTTCTATACCGAGCAGTCTGACAGTGATCCTGCGGAAGCTGGAAAGAAACCGGCACGTACCTGGGTATTAAAAACAGATGTTTCCGGAAAGATGCATTTTACCAAAGATTCCTTTGTAAGCGGCGATGCCTTTTACTATACCAGTGATGGCAAGACCGTCTGTCTTCCGCTCGGTACCATAACGGTACAGGAAAGCAAAGCCCCTGCCGGATACCAGCTCAATCCAACTGTCTTCGTACAGAAAATTACAGGTGACGGTAAGCAGGAAATGGTTTCGGTATACCAGTCTTCTACCATAGAAGAATCTGTCATCCGTGGCGGAGTGAAGATCCAGAAACGTGACAGCGAGACCGGAGAAGCAAAACCGCAGGGTTCTGCCACTTTGGAAGGTACTGTCTTTGCGATCACTACGTTAAATGAAAATCCGGTATTAGTAGACGGAACATCCTACACGAAAGATCAGGTTGTCCTTACACTTACTGCCGATAAATCCGGTTCTGCTGCAACTGCAAAAGATGCTCTCCCATTCGGACATTACCGTGTGGATGAAACAACTGCACCTTCCGGTTATCTGAACAGCGGAAAGATCTCTGTAGAATTTGACATCACAGAACAGGGAAAAATCGTGGAACTGACTGCAAAAGACAATTCCATCTCCAATCAGGTCATCCGCGGGGATCTGGAATTTGTCAAGATTGCTGACGGCAGCCAGAACCGTCTGGCAAATGTGCCATTTAAGATCACTTCCAAAACAACAGGCGAAAGCCATGTGATTGTGACAGATGCCAACGGTTATGCCAGCACTTCCTCCAAATGGAACAAACATACCGCAAATACCAACCGGGGTGAGTCTTCGGAAGACGGCATCTGGTTCGGCACCTCCAAACCGGATGATTCCAAAGGCGCTCTCATTTACGATACTTACACTCTGGCGGAACAGCGTTGTGATTCCAACAAAGGCATGGATCTTTTAACCTTTGAAGTCAAGGTTTATAAGGATTCTGTTCTGATACAGGTTGGAACTCTGACCGATGATGCCATTGAGATCGGCACGACTGCTCTGGATGCCGAGACCGGTACACACATGAGCCAGCCGGCAAAAGAAGTGACCATTGAAGACGTTGTGGAATACGAAGGACTGAAAAAGGGCCAGAAATACAAACTGACTGGAACCTTAATGGATAAAAAAACCGGGGAACCAATCCTTGTGGATGAAAAACCGGTGATTTCTGAAACTGAATTTACTGCAAAGAAATCCTCCGGCTCCGTCAAAGTAACCTTTACCTTTGATGCAACTTCCTTAAAGGGAAAAACAACCGTTGTCTTCGAGGAATTATATCAGGATGAGATGCAGCTTGCAGTCCATACCGACATCAACGATGAAGACCAGACCATCTATTTCCCGGAAATCAAGACTACTGCGAAAGATGCGGACACGAACTCCAATATTTCCTGTGCAAAGGAAGAAATCACGCTGGTGGATACGGTTTCCTTTAAGGGGCTGGTTCCTAACCAGAAATATGAAGTGACTGGAACTCTGATAGATAAAGAAACAAAGAAACCAGTCGAAGCAGACGGAAAACCGGTGACAGCAAAAGCATCCTTCAAGCCAAAAGAATCCGCTGGTACGGTAGATGTTACCTTTACCTTTGATGCCAGCTCCTTAAAAGGGAAAACAGTAGTTGTCTTTGAATCCCTGGCTTACAAAGACAAGGAAGTTGCCGTACACACAGACATTGCGGATGAAGGACAGACTATTTACTTCCCGGAAATCAAAACCACAGCCAAAGACGGCAGTGACGGGGATCAGGATGTCTCTGCTTCCAAGGAAGCGACTATCGTAGATACGGTCACTTATCATGGTCTGATGCCTGGATCTGAGTACAAAGTCATCGGAACCCTGATGAATAAGGAAACCGGAGAGGCTTTGTTAAAAGACGGAAAACCAGTTACCGCTCAGGCAGAATTTAAAGCAGAAAAAGCCAACGGCTCTGTGGAAGTTACCTTTACCTTCGACGCTTCTGCTCTTGCCGGACAGGATGTGGTTGTCTTTGAAAAGCTCTACTATACAGACGGAAAAACCGAGCATGAGATTGCTTCCCATGAGGATCTGAAGGATGAAGGTCAGACCGTACACATGACGGAGCTTTCGAAAGAACCGGAGACGCCTCCGGTAGCTCCGCCTGTAAAGACCGGCGATGAGACGCCGCTTCTCCTGTATGCCGGAATCGCCATAGCTGCACTTGCAGGTGCAAGTGTCCTGGGCATCGTTTACTTCAAACGCAAAAAGAAACATCAGTAACTCATAACGAAGACTCCTGCAGGCAGCTCCCACATGGAACTGCCTGCTTCTTTAGTAGGTGATGAATATGAAACACCCCCACTGCAAGACAGATGCCAAGCACATCCGTCATTTTCTGAACCTCTGTGAAGGGAACTGGCACTCCTGTATCTACGTCTGGTGCCGCACTTGTAACGCACAGGAAAGCTGTGAGAACTCTGGCTTTTTATTCCATCCGGATGAAACGGGAAGCCCCTGCATCCTCCCTCTTTCAGATGCAGCGCTTTTGTTTCCCCGGATACCGGAGCCAACCGAATGTACCGGAAGCATGAGCATTGCTGCTTTTACAGAGCTTTATCTGCCCTATCTGGCCGCTCAGAAGCTGCCTTTAAAGCCATGTCCCATTCCGGCACTGCTCCGGCTTCAGGAGAACCAGCAATATGACTGGTAACAAAAAGTTGCACTTTCAGGCTCTTATACGTACAGGATATGTAAAGAAAGGAGGCACTGCCTATGTTAAACGTAATTTCAATCATCCAATGTATCGATCAGGTCTTTACGAACCTGATATTTATTCCCATGATTTTTGTCCTGTATGTGAAATTCCGTCCGAAAAAGCCATGGACCAGAAGGCGCAGGAACACTTACCTGCTCTGTCTGGTACTGATCAGCTTATTCCTGCTACGGATTTTCTGTGAGAAGTTCATCTTTACACCGGTTAATTATCCACGTTTCACAGACAGCGGCTTATTCCCGCTCATCCGAGCAATTTTCTATCCCGGCATCTGAAAAATGGGGATTCGTGCCATTTAGTCCGAATCTGGGATCAGTATCCGCTTGCGTCCTATGGGAATTCATCACCTGCTTACTTACAATATAAGTATACAGTACGTACTGGTTATTCACGTACACGTTACGTATCGTGTATGTACAAGCGAGGTGAAAACAGATGAAGAAACCAAAAATCATCCGCTGCCCTTACTGCGGCGGAACAGCAATATTAAGAGATGCATCCTTTGTATATGGAACGCATTCTCATGGCGGACAGGTTTATGTCTGCTCCCACTATCCATCCTGCAATTCCTATGTCGGGGTACATCCGGGAACCAAGATACCAAAAGGAACGCTCGCCAACCGGGAGCTTCGTCAAAAGCGGATTCAGGCACATCGAATTTTCGATCAGATCTGGCAACAGGGCATCCTTTCCAAACCGGAAGCATATCGCTGGGTGGCAGATAAGTTCTGTCTGACAGATAAGCAGGCTCACATCGGACAGTTCAGCAACTATATGTGCGACCAGCTCATTCGGGAATCCGCAGATGTTTTAAAGAACAACCATATTCCCTTCCGCCTCCGGGCAGCCAGCTGAAAGGCGGTGATTGATGATGACCTTACCACTAAATAAAAAGCAAAAACAACTGGTGGAAAAATCCATGGATCTGGTTCCGATCATGATTCGTTCCATGACCCGCACCGCTGCCTATGTAACTGAGGAAGAACAACAGGAATTATGTCAGATTGGATATCTGGCTTTGTGCCGGTCGGCTGTCGGATTTGAGGAAGGAAGATCATTCCAGCCTTATGCCAAAACTATCATCCGTCATGCCATCTTTGACTACTGGCGGAAAATTGCCCGTGACCGCTCCATGCTCTGTTCTCTGGACGAAGCATCATCTGAAGATGAACATCTCCATTATCGTGATTTGTTTTCCTACGAGGATACACAAACAACTCACCCGGAAAAGGACACAAACCAGACCTTGCTTCTTGAGCATTTAACCCAGCTTGGCACCGGACAGTCCTCAACTATTCAGAAGGGAATTGTAGCCCTCTATCTGCAACAGCAGGGATATACCAGCTTTGACTTGGCAAAACACTACCAAGTACCAGCCAATCGTGTACGGGCATGGCAGAGCAAAGCACGGAAACTATTACAGCAGGATGATGCACTCTATGCACTTCTGACTTAACCTTGAAGGAGGGAACTTTTATGCTGACACTTTATACTGCTGTCGGAACCTTAAAATTTCAAAAAACGACAGGCGGAAAATCCATTCCTCTTGTAATCAACGATGGACAAGAATATGGACTATCGGATGACGAGCTGCTGCTCTGGAGCTGTCTTGCCTTCCAGATTCTGACGCTCCATGAACTCCAGGATGCCTATACCCTGCGCCAGATACAGAAAGAAGGTCCGAAAGGCTTATCCTTCCAACACTATCTGAACCGACTTTCCTTACGCGGTCTGGTTGTAAGCGGAATTGGACTGACAGGGGTGGATGCCTTATATCGCCTTCTCGGCAGTCTGACCATTATTCCCTTGAAGGATACCTTTCCCATCCGGCTCTTTGGCTGCGTTCAGCTTTATCTGGAAGGAACTATTGGTGCAAAAGAGTTTGGCAGATATTTAAAGAAGAAACCCTCTTCACCGATGGAAGATACCATTCTGAAGCTGGCTGATAAGGTATCCCTCACGACCGCTGAGCTTGTCACAAGTATGGAGCAGGAAAAAGTAATCCACAACGAATCGGATATTATGGATGAGTTATACACAGAACCGGAGACAACTTACCAAACACTTGTGGATGATGTCCAGATTCACCATACCCAGTATCCAGTGCTGCAGGCTATTGCTAATTTGTACCTGAATAAACAAATCACATTTCATACATGTTAAAGGAAGGAACCTTATGCCAAAACCATTTTTCACAAAGCTGGTTGCCATCAGTGCAATCGGCTTTTTCTGTGTACTTTTTGGGTGCATCTTCGGGATCGCCACCCATGACCGGCTCTTTATCCTCATGAGCCTCCTCATCGGAATCTGCAGCATCTTGCGTGCACTCAGTTTCTACCACCTGATCCATACACATGCTTATCTGTCACTGGACGTAAGCTGCACGAAACGGGAACAGACACTCTTCGGGAAAAACCAGCAATATTGGTTTG
>ERZ791641.1406-NODE-1406-length-10903-cov-3.825313_pt1 | contig 10903 bp, 14 predicted proteins | sample MGYA00510055_ERZ791641 | MGnify/ENA primary metagenome ERZ791641 (study PRJEB30046, sample SAMN00715226) | human gut metagenome | study: EMG produced TPA metagenomics assembly of the A metagenome-wide association study of gut microbiota in type 2... | reverse complement strand
GGAGTTGTATTCAGACTGAATTTATTAATTCAATCTGATACAGCTCCTTTTTTCTTTTATCTTTGGGAGACAATATGTTATTTGAAAAAATAAAAAGAAACTTAAGAGTAAGTATAAATGCATTTGATGAAGATATTAGGGATTTAATAAAAGCAGCTAAAAAGGACATGGAAAGTCATGGAGTTAAAAAGCTTGAAGAGGATGATCCATTAATAATAAGAGCAGTTGATTTATATTGCAAAGGCCATTTTTACTTAGAGAATAAGGATTCAGAAAGATATTTAGAAAGCTATAAATCATTAAGAGATCATTTAAGTTTGGCAGGTGATTATAACCATGAATGATGTTATAGAGTTAGAATGTGTTGCCTATAAAGAGAGTGATGATATAGGGGATGCGGTAAAAGGTGAAGCATATTGGAATAGAATATATGCTAAGAAAAAATCTATTACACAAAGTGAATTTTACCAGGCACAAGCACAAGGATTTAAACCAGAATTAAAATTTGAAATTAATTCATTTGAATATGAGGACAATAAAAAGATTAGGTACAAAGGAAGAATATATAAAATTCTTAGGACCTATGAAGTTTCAACAGAGAAAATGGAAATTGTGTGTATAGGTAATATAAATGGCAATTCCTAAGAGCGTTATTAAGTTTAAAAAAGGTAATGTTGAGTTTATTAGTAATGTTGATAGAGTTCAATATACCTTAAATGAATTAACTAGAGCAGCTTTAAGAGATACTGGTAAATTCTTATGTAATAGGTTTAGAAGTGGTTATTATGCCTTATTTAAAAAGAAAAAAGGTAGAGTAGGGAAATATACACAATATTGGGTAAGAAAAAAAGAGTTAGATCTTCAAATAGGTATAAAACCTAACGCTTTTTATGGTGGGTTCCAGGAGTTTGGGACAAGTAAAACTAAGAAATTAGGTTTATTAACCAAGACCACAGAGAGCAATATTGCAAAGATAGTAGAAATACAATCGAAGTATTTAAGTTCTTTGGGGAATGAAGCAAAGGCATTAGCATTAATTAATGAAGGAGAATACAAAGGAGGGGCAGATGGCGACTAAAACAATAGAGCTTAGAAAAGTAGTAACTAAGCTATTAAAAGAAGTTAATAAACAGGTTTACTATGAAAGTGCTACAGATGAAGCGACATTCCCTTACATTGTATATAACTTTGATACTGTTAATCTTAATAATTATCCAAGGGACGATATTTTCTTAACTATAGATGTATGGGACCAAGGGGACACTAGCACAATAGTTGAAACTTTGGCAGATAATATTGAAGAAGCTTTAAACATGGAAAACAAGCCTAGTGATAAAGTGCTACCAACTTTTTATTTAGAGGACAGAAGATCTATATCAGATGAAGATGAAACCATAAGAAGAAGGCAGCTAAAATTTACAATACAAAATTACTATATAGGAGGACGATAATATGTCAAATCCACAAAGATTATTATTAGGTCATGGGGTATATTCTATTGGAGATGTACCAGTTGGGTTAACTCGTGGCGGTGGTCAGTTTGTAGTTGAAAAGGAATATAGAAATATTGAAGCAGATGGGGACAGAGGACCTGTAAAGGGAAGAATAAACCAGGATAAAGCAACACCTAAATTAACAGTAAATGCATTAGAGGTAATAACAGAAAATATACCCAAAATGTATGCAGCAGTTAAGGCAACAGAAGAAACAGAAGCACAAAAGACTATAGTAACAGGAAAAGGCAAAATAGAGGATTCAGACTACAATGACTTTGTAAAATGGACAGGTAAAACAAAAGGCGGCAGAAGTGTAGTAATCAAGATATACAATGCAATAAATCTTGAAAATTTTGATTGGTCACTAGCTGATAAAGACGAAGTAGTTGCAGCACTAACATTTACAGGATGTTATGAGGAAGATAGTCCAGAAGATTATGAACCGTGGGAAATTGAATACTTAGACTAATAAATAGATTAATACAAGGAAGGGACAACCCTTCCTTTTTATTTTAGGAGGAATACGGCAATGAGAAAATTAAATACAAGTGATGTTTTTGCATTTACAAGATTAGTTAAGGAAATTGGATTAAAGGAAGAGATTAAAAATATTACTGCAAAGGTTTCAGAGGAAACAGATGTTAAAGCATTAGGGATTGATATTATCTTTACTTTAATAGAAAAGTTTTCAGAAGTTAATTCAGAAAATGCATTATATGAGTTTCTAAGTAGACCTTTAGAAATATCTAAGGAAGAGGTTGGAACCATGGATCTATTTGATTTAGTTGAAAAAATAATGCAAATAGCAGACGTGGAGAAGTGGAAAACTTTTTTAAAATTAGCAATTCGATAGACTTAATCGAAGTTGAGGAATTGCTTTTAAGTAGGTATGTAAATCTGGATTATATTTTAAATCTAGGATTTTATGAAGGCTATGAGCTTATTATAAAAGCTTATGAGAAAGAGTTAGAAGCTAAAGCTTGGGATAGATGGCTTGTAGATTATAGAAAAATGAGTAAGGAAAACTTTATAAGTTTTGAAGAGTATAAGGAAAACTTATTTACTATGAACACTATCCAGGAAAAATACTTAACAAAAGAAGAACTTCTCAAAGAAGCTGCAGAAATTGAGAGAAAAATCACTAATAAGAAAAGAGGTGATTAGTTGGCAATAGAAGTATTTAAGCTCTTTGGGAGCATCATGGTTAAAAATGATGAAGCTAATAAGAACATCAGCAAGACAGAAGAAAAGGCAGAGGGATTAGGCAAAAAGCTTATTGGTGGTATTGGTACTGCTGCAAAGTGGGGGGCTGCAATAGCAGCAGCCGCAGGAACTGCAGCAGTAGGATTAGGAACAGTAGCAACAAAGGCAGCAATGGACTTTGAAGCTCAAATGTCAAATGTAGCAACCTTGTTAGATGGTGATGTAAATAAACGTATTGGAGAGTTAGGGGATACCGTTAAAAAGCTTTCAATAGATACAGGAACATCAACTGACCTGTTAACAGATGGTTTATACCAAGTTATTTCAGCTTTTGGAGATACCGCAGATAGTATGGGAATACTTGAAACTGCATCTAAGGGAGCAAAGGCAGGTAATGCAACAGTTACCGATTCGGTAAATTTATTAGCAGCAGTAACAAAGGGGTACGGTGATACATCAGCAGAAGCAGCACAAAAAGCATCAGACCTGGCGTTTTTAACTGTTAAGTTGGGGCAAACTTCATTCCCAGAACTTGCATCAAGTATGGGCAAAGTAATTCCATTAGCATCAACTATGAAGGTAAGCCAAGAGGAACTATTTGGAGCTATGGCAACTCTTACAGGAGTAACAGGTAATACTGCAGAAGTTACAACACAGTTAAGAGCAACTATTCAAGGGATGTTACAACCTACAACATCAATGGCTAGTAAAATATCTGAATTAGGATATGAGAACGGTCAAGCAATGCTTGAATCTTTAGGACTTCAAGGAACACTTGAGAAGCTTAAAGAAAGTGTAGGAGGCAATGAAATAGCGTTTAGTGAGCTATTCGGTTCAGTTGAAGCGAAAAATGCAGTGTTAGCACTTACAGGAGCACAGGCAGAAAACTTTACAGAGAAGACAAATGCCATGAAAGATGCAGTAGGAGCAACAGATGCAGCATTTAAGAAGCAAACTGATAATGTTAAAGCCAATTTTGGGAAACTAAAGAATACATTTGATGTAATGATGATTAGTTTAGGTGAGAAATTCTTACCTGTACTTAATGATCTATTAAAATGGGTAGATAGTAAAATGCCATATATTCAAAAAATCTTGGAAACTACATTTGATGCAATAGGCGGAGTAGTTTCATGGGTTGGTGGAATACTCCGAGATTTTGGAGAGGTAGCCAATGGAATTTTTGGATTAGTTGGAGGGAAGTTTGAAGAAATGAAAAACGCCTTCAATAATTCAATGGATGAATTTGACGATTATGGTGAAGCATTTAAAAGTATGCTAGAGGTCATAATGGGACCAATAGGGGATTTACCTATATTTGAGGAAATAGGAAAGATAATGTCAGCTATACATGAAATTATAGCAAGGGTTAAAGGCGGCGAAGGTATTGCAGAAGCTTTTAAAGCAGCATTTGAGTGGAGAGATTCAACCGTAGGAAATGCATTACTTGACCTTATGGGATTTTGCACAACTATTTTCCAAAGTATAGAATCAGTTATAAGAACTGTAATAGAAAACTTAGGTCCAATTTTTGACGGATTGAAAAATCTATTTAGCATTACAATGAGTGCATTAGCTACCGCCTGGGAAAGTTGGGGTAAACCAATATGGGGGTTCTTTGTTGAGGCAGTTCAAAAGGTGGCAGAAGTATTTAATTATGTATGGCCAATAGTAGCAAATATATTTAGTGGTGTATGTGATACGCTTAATAATTTATGGGTAAGCATATTACAACCTGTATTCCAAGCCATAGGGGCATTTTTACAAAATGTATTATTACCTATATGGAAAACAGAATTCAATATGATTATGAACATAGTTAAAGGAGCATTTGAATTTATAGGGGACTTATGGAATACTGTATTAAAACCAATACTAGATGGAATAATTAACTTTATAGGTGGTATTTTCAGCGGTAATTGGTCGCAAATATGGACAGGAATAACACAAATGCTTTCTGGAATATGGGGAGCAATTAAAATGATTATATGGGGGCCTATAGAATGGGCGATTAATAAAATAGGCGGGGTTGTAGAAAGTATAACCGCACCATTTAGACAAGCTGCAGATGCAATAGGAAACATATGGTCAAGTATAAGAAGTGTATTTAAGTTACCTCATTTTACTTTTAGTGGTTCAATGAATCCATTGAAGTGGTTAGATGAAGGGCTTCCAAGTATAGGTGTTGAATGGTACGCAAAAGGAGGGGTAATGCATCAACCTACTGTATTTGGGATGAATGGACCTAATGCAATGGTAGGGGGAGAAGCAGGCCCAGAAGCAGTAGCACCAATAGAAACATTAATGGACTATATAAGAACTGCAGTAGCAGAAGGTATGGGCGATAATGGTGTAGACTATAATAGATTATTCAGCATTATGCTTGAAGCATTTACACAGGCTATTATAGCAACAGGGATGAATAATATGGCTTTCTATGTAGATAAAGAAAAGTTAGGTCAAGCAATGGCAGGAACTAATGATAAAATAGATGGTCAAAGAATGAAACTAGCGGAAAGGGGATTGATTCTTGAATAATGGCTTATGGTATTAGGAAAAATAATAAACATAGTTTTGATGACTTTGGATTAACTATAAAATCCAAAAAAATAGGCAATCCAAAGAAGAATAAAATTAAAGAAGAGATTCCCTTTATGAATGGCTCATATGACTTTAGTTTATTATATGGAGATCAAACTTATTCAGAAAGAAAGTTAGAGTATACTTTTAACTTAAATGAAAAAAATAAAATAGAAATGAATGTTAAGAAAATTCAAGTCCTGGAATGGTTAAATGATGGAGGTAAACAACCTTTATATGATGATACTATACCAGGATTTTATTTTCTGGCAGAGGTCGAAGATGATGACTTTAGCGAAGATGGGAAAAATGGAGAATTAACAGTAACATTTAATGCATATCCGTATAAAATTGCATCAAGAAATGAAGGAAATGACATTTGGGATGATTTTAACTTTGAGTTAGATTATGCACAAGATACAAAGTTTACTGTAGAAGGTGAAAAGAGTATAGAGATTTATAACTTAGGTTCTTCAAGAATAACTCCAACAGTAAAGACAACATCAGCATTTGATGTAACAAAAGATGAGATAACTTATAAATTTAATCCAGGAGTTACAACCGATTGGAGGTTTATACTTGAAAAGGGATTAAATAATATGGTTATTCGTGGAACAGGTAATATTGAATTTATATTTAAAAGAGAGGTGTTATAGATGTATGAGGTAGTTATATTAAATGATGGGGTAGAAACTATAATAAATGCAGTTTCACCAAGTCCAGAAGCACCAAGACTACCATCTGGGACTATAAAGCAAGGAATTAATACTATAGATTCATTTACCTTTGAAATATATCCAAACAATATAGGATATAGCAAAATAAACACATTAACTACATTAGTAGAAATAACAAATAAAATAACCAATGAAAAAGAGTTTAGGGGTAGAGTATTATTACCTACTCCTAAACTGGATTCAAGCGGTAAATTATATACTAATGTAATATGTGAAAGTGAATTAGGTTACCTTAATGATAGTACAACCAGATACGGTGAATACCATGATATAAGCGTTAGCGACTTTTTAAAAGTTATGCTAGATAATCATAATAGCATGGTTGCTGCAGATAAAAGGTTTGAATTAGGTATAGTACAAATAACAGGTAAATTATATAGGTTCCTGGACTATGAAAAAACATTTGCTGCAATAAAGGATAAATTACTTGATAGGTTAGGTGGAGAACTTAGGGTAAGATGGCAAGATGGTAAAAGATATTTAGATTATTTAATCAAAATAGGGGAAAAGTCAGAAACTGAAATAAGATTAAGTAAAAACCTTAAAACTATAGAGCAGGAAAGGGATCCTACATCAATAATACCAAGATTGGTACCTTTAGGTGCAAAGCTTGAAGATAGTGACGAAAGAACAACTATTAAAAGTGTTAATAATGGAAAGGACTATATAGATGATCCAGAAGCTATAGCGGAATTTGGATTAAGTCAAGATTGTATTGTATGGGATGATGTTAATGTACCATCAATATTACTTACTAAGGGAAAAGAAAGACAAAAAGAAATTAACAGGATAAAGAAAAAACATAAATTAGAAGCCTTAGACTTATCAATAATTGGACTTGACTTTAATTCTTTTAAAGTAGGTAATGAACATCCTGTAATTAATCCTATTATGAATATAAATGAGTATATAAGGATTACAGAAAAAACAACTCAAATACACAATCCACAAAGTTCATCATTGATGGTAGGTGATAAATTTGAGGATATGAAACAATATAATCTTAATAATAATAAAACTGCAAAGGTATTAGAAACTGTAAGAGGTCAAATAAATACTACCGTAGATGTTGTTGGGAATGTATCTACTGAATTAAATAATACTGTAGAGGTTGTCAATAATACAGTTGAGGTTTTAGCATCAACTAACCAAACAGTAGCAGCATTAAATGCAGCAGTAATTGATATTAACCAGGCGTTACAAGAAAATATAAATAAAACCTTAGAATTAGCAAGAGTAACTAATGAAATAACAGACAACCTTGAAGTAACAAATCAGAGGGTTGATAAATTAAAAATTAGAGTTAATATGGGGGTTTAAGATATGGAAGAGTATAAAAGAATAGCTGCAGTAGTATTAAATGATACGGAAACAACATTATATACAAATTCAAAGGGTGCTATAGTAAAAACTATATTAATGTGTAATACATCAGCATCAGAAGTAGATGTAACACTATCATTGGATAGTGTTATTTTTGGGTTTAAAATAGCACCTAAAGAAACTGTAATAGTAGATAAAGTAATATTAACAAATGCAGTAAAAGCAAAAGGTAGTGGAGTAAATATTCACATAACAGGGATACAACTATAAGGAGGAAAATTTATGGCTTTAATAAGTGATAAGTTAAATAAAATATTAAGTGCTGTTTTTGGCAAAGATGTAAGACAAGCCTTACATGATGGATTAGATGCTATAAATAGAGAGTCAGAAAATACTACAGCTAGACAAAAAGTTTTAGAAGAAACATTTGACCATTTAACAATTAATGCAGGTAATTCTAATGCTGAAATTGTCGCTGCAAGAGTAAAAAATGATGGTACAAGTTTTGATACAATAGGGAAAAGGTTAAATGATTTTGACGAACATTTGGATAATAAAGCGAGTAAAAATGTAAAAGTAATAAGGTTAATAGATATAGGGTGCAATGAAACTAATTCAGCAGAAGAAAATAGTACATTATTAATTAGCGAAATGAATAAATTCACTAATTTTCCATTGATTATTTTAGTTGATGACGGTTACAGTTTTGAGTTTGGTGAGCTTAATATAAATAGAAGTGATGTAATTATTCAAGGTGGTGGAACACTTGAAAATACAAAAATAAAATTAGTTAATACTGAAACACAACAAAATATAAAAATTAATAATATTAAATTCTATTTTGATACATTACAAGAAAATAATAATGCAATAACAATGCAGAAATTAATAAGAAGTGAAATATGTAACTGTAAATTTTATAATTGCGATAAAGCTATAACTTATACTAATCTTGACGAAGCTCAACATGTATCAAGAATTAAAATAACAAATAATTACTTCCATAATATGATGTATGCAATCTATGGTGTAAGGGGTGATATAGAGCAACCTTTAATAGTAGCAGATATTCACATTATAAATAACATAATGGAATACTGTTTAAATACACACATATGGGTGGAGGGATTTGACGGTGGTTTAATTTCTGACAATACAATGTTTTTCCCTAGCTATATGTTAAATCCTAAATGTATGACTAAACAATACAATATCTATATAGATTATTGCAACTGGACTGTAATAAAAGGAAATAACTTATTTGAATCTGGAAAAGACAGTATATTATTAAATCACTCACAATGTGTAAATGTAAGTGGTAATAATATTGCATGGTGTGGGCAAATTAATCCAAGCTATGCTATTACATTTATAAATGGGGATAATGGAAAAGAAAATGGTATCTATAATATGAGTACAGTTGTATCTAATATTATCTCTAAGCCTAGTGGTGGTGGACTTTATATTGATGAACATTGTGGATATATAAGTGCAAATAGTAATATTTTTCAAGGTACTGGAAATAGAGAATTTTATTATGGTAATGAGTATTCACCAACTAATGTTTCTATATTTAGTAGAGGACATCACTGTAATATCACAAATAATAATACGGACGGATTAGTAGATTGTAGTGCTTCTGTAGAAAATAAATCATATTATAGTGATAATATTGAAATTAATACAACTAATAGGAAAACTTTTAATACAGTAACTTATAGCGGTATTTCAATGGATACATTAGATGCAACAAATGTAGACGGTTTTGTTCTTAATTTAACTGGCTCAACTATTACAAATATAGATGGTGGTTATGATGGAAAAGAGATTATGTTACATTTTTATTCTCCTTACGTTACGATTGATTCTAGCAACATATTATTAAAAGAAAGGACAAGTAAATTATTTGAAGCTAATACTACATTAGTTTTAAAATATTTCAACAGTAAATGGCATGAAGTCGGAAGAGATTTATAATTCGTAATTGATAAATATTGTTCGTAAAATTAAATAAAAAATCATTAAGAAGTTAGAGTAAAATCTAGCTTCTTTTTTATATTAAAAATTCCAAGCGATTGGAGAAAAGGAAGGTATGTAAATGGAAAAAACAAATTTAATAAAACTAGGGATAAGTGGGATAGGAGCTTATTTATCAGCGAAGCTAGGAATATTATTTCCTATTTTAATGCTATTAATGATAGTAATGATATTTGACTATTGTACAGGAATGTTAAGTGCTGGATATAATGATGAGATACAAAGTAGAAAAGGAATGTGGGGAGTAGTAAAAAAAGCACTTTATGGGGTAACAGTTGCAGTTGCAATGATAGCTGATTGGATAATTATAAATGTTGCTAAAAATGTAGGAGTAGATGTGCCTTTGAGCACATTTTTTGGACTACTCGTAGCAATATGGCTTATATTTAATGAAATAATATCAATATTAGAAAATCTTATAAAGATGGAAGTACCAATACCGCCATTCTTAAAAAGCTTTGTGAATAAATTTAAGATAGTGGTAGAAGGTCAAGGAAATAAAATTGCAGATAGTTTAAATGGAGAACAGGAGTAGATCCTGTTTTTTTAATTTATAAAAATATATAGGAAAGAAGGAATTTAAAAATGAAAATTGGAGTAAATGATGGACATACTTTAAGAGGCGCTGGAACTGGAGCAGTAGGAATTATAAAAGAAGGGGAACACACAAGATTAGTTGGAGAAGAAGTAAGAAGATTATTAAAAGAAAGAGGGAATACAGTTTATAATTGTACTGTGGATTATGCAAGTACTGTAAATGAAAGTTTATCTTTAGTAGTACAACAAGCTAATAGAGAGGACTTAGATTGGTTCATAGCAATTCACTTTAATGCAGGAGGTGGGCAAGGTGTTGAGGTGTACACTTACGAAGGTAGACAATATCAAGATGCTATTGATGTTTGTAATAATATAGCTGCATTAGGATTTAATAATAGAGGGGTTAAAGCTGGTACAGGACTTTATGTAATTAGAAGAACAAAAGCTAAATCTATGTTAATAGAAGTTTGCTTTGTTGACACAGAAGATGCAAATAAATATCTTTCAGTTGGATATAAGACAATCGCAAAAGCTATAGTAGATGCATTAGATAATCATATAGTTAGTGATCCGGTAGTTGATATAAATACATCATCTACATCTCAAACTCAATCTACTGTAACAGCTACAGGTGATGATTGGGTAAGAAGATTACAACAAGAATGTAATAAGCAAGGGTATAGCAAACAAAAGGTTGATGGTGTAGCAGGACCAGCAACATTAGCTGGTTGTCCTACTGTAAGAAAAGGGGCAAAAGGAAATATAACTAAATTAATTCAAGAAAAATTATTAAGTTTAGGCTATAAATTACCTAAGTGGGGAGCAGATGGAAGCTTCGGAGGGGAAACCGTTGACGCTGTGGAGCTTTTCCAAGAAGCTAAAGGACTTTCTATTGATGGTGTAGTTGGTCAAAATACTTGGAGAAAATTATTAAATTTATAATTATATTAAAAAAGAGATACATGTATGATAAAATATTTCTTAAAAGGA